>Ga0181523_10002567_pt1 | contig 17515 bp, 17 predicted proteins | sample PEATcosm2014_Bin_43_FD_119752 | JGI IMG/M metagenome (GOLD analysis project Ga0181523, IMG submission 119752) | Peatland microbial communities from MTU Mesocosm Facility, Houghton, MI, USA - PEATcosm2014_Bin05_30_metaG | ecosystem: Environmental > Terrestrial > Soil > Wetlands > Peat | place...
GCCCGTCGTTACTTTCCGATTCTCACTTGGGGAGCGGAATACTCGCGCCGCACGTTTACCAACGACCTGATCGTGGCAGCGATTGTCACTGTCATGCTGATCCCGCAGTCGCTGGCCTATGCGCTTTTGGTGGGGCTGCCGCCGCAGATCGGACTGTACGCTTCGATGGCGCCGCTTATCCTCTATGCGATTTTCGGCACGTCGCGCGCACTGGCTGTTGGCCCTGTCGCGGTGGCTAGTCTCATGACGGCCGCTGCAGCAGCGCAGGTTGCGGCCCAGGGTACACCGGAGTATCTGGGTGCAGCCATCGCACTTGCCGCCATCTCGGGATTGTTGCTGCTCGCCATGGGGCTGCTGCGGCTTGGTTTTCTCGCGAACTTCCTAAGTCATCCGGTCATCTCGGGCTTCATTACCGCATCCGGCATTCAGATTGCCGCGGGCCAACTCGCTCCGGTTCTCGGCATCCACGCGGAAGGCGAAAGTTTCGTGGACCTTCTGAAATCAATGGTGCCAAATCTTGGCCATATCAATCCCTATACCGCGCTTATCGGTTTCGCTTCGCTCGCGTTTCTCTTTTGGGTGCGCCGCGGTCTCAAGCCCCTCCTGCGCCGATTTGGGGTTGGCGAACGGTCAGCCGATATCCTGGCGAAGGTGGGCCCAGTCGTGGCCATCGCCGTGACCACCGCAGCCGTCTGGGGCTTCGGACTTACCGAACATGGCGTAAAAATAGTCGGTATCGTTCCCAAAGGCCTGCCGAAGCTCACACTGCCGCCGTTCGATGTAGGGCTTTGGATGAAGCTCGTTGTCCCCGCGCTATTGATCTCCATCGTGGGATATGTGGAATCCATCTCCGTCGCCCTAACACTCGCCGCCAAACGCCGTCAGCGCGTGGACCCCGACCAGGAATTGGTCGCGCTTGGTATGTCAAATATCGGCTCGGCCATCTCGGGTGGGTTTCCTGTCACCGGCGGATTCGCGCGGTCTGTAGTCAACTTCGAGGCAGGCGCCGAAACTCCCGCAGCTGGAGCATTCACGGCCGTCGGAATCGCGCTCGCCACGCTCTTTCTTACGCCGCTGCTGTACTTTCTCCCCAACGCCACCCTGGCCGCCACCATCATTATCGCGGTCCTCTCGCTGATAGATTTGGGCGCGCTCAAACGCACCTATTCTTACTCCCGAGCCGACTTCGCGGCGATGGTCGCGACGGTTCTTCTCACCTTGGTCGAGGGCGTCGAGGCGGGGTTGTTGGCGGGCGTAGGCCTCGCGATCTTCCTCCACCTCTACAGCACATCGAAGCCACACGTGGCAGTAGTGGGTCAGATCCCGGGGACTACCCATTTCCGCAACGTCACGCGCCATGCGGTTGTGACCGACCCCGAGATTCTCTCGCTGCGCGTGGACGCTAGTCTGTATTTCCCAAACGCTAGATTCCTTGAGGACCTTGTCAACGAGTCGGTCGCAGAGAATCCAGCGGTCCGCCACGTCATCCTTGAATGCCCAGCGGTGAACACGATTGATTACTCGGCGCTGGAGAGCCTCGAAGCGATCAATCATAGGCTCAAGGACGGCGGGATCACGCTCCACCTGTCCGAGGTGAAGGGCCCGATCATGGACCGCCTGAAACGGTCTCACTTCTTGGAAGAGCTGACCGGCAAAGTTCATCTGACCCAATACGATGCTGTGTCCAGCATCAAGCCCGACCTCGCTCGACGCACTCTTGCGGCCGAGAAAGTTCCGGTAACGGTAACGGTAACGTGAAACTCGTATTTATTTGGCAGTGAAAGGATCAGGAAAAATGAAACCAAATCTCCTAGCAACTATTCTTTGTCTCCTAGTGTTCGCTGTATTCCCGTCGCTGAGCCGAGCACAGGCTCCGGTTTTCGAATTTACGAAGGGAGAAAGCACGATGAAGTTCGACGTCGAGTCGTCGGTGGCTATCGTTGGCAAGTTCGATAAGTGGGACGCTACTCTGACATTTACTTCGCCTGAGCTTTCGACCGCTGTTTTGGATGTCAAGATTCAGGCTTCCACCGTGGACACCGGAAGCGGCATGAAGAACGGCAAGTTGAAGGGCAAAGATTTCTTCGATGTCGAGCACAATCCATTGATTACTTTCCACTCAACGAAGGCCATACAGACGGGTCCAGACACCATTGAGTTCGATGGTGACTTCACGATTCGAGGCGTTACCAAACAGGAGAAGCTGACCTTTACGATCACCGGTAAGGGGACTGGTTCTGGCACGCTCGCCGGCACGATGGCCTTCGACCGCAAGCAGTACGGCATGAACAGTGGTATCCCGTTCATCAAGATCGCGGACCGTGTGGAGGTCACTGTCAACCTGAAGGGGAAGCGTGTTAGCGGTCCTCCAGTAGCCCTGAAGTAATCAACAAGGATCTGGCAACACGTCGGTACGGTGAGTTGTGACAAAGGGTCAAAGACAAACGGAGGAACTGAACATGCCTGAACTAAATGCAATTCCTAAAGAAAAACAGACTGTCCTGGGACTTTATGTGACGGCGAGGGAGGCGTACGAGAAGTGGAAGGCCGAACCCGAGAAGGTGATGATTCTCGACGTCCGCACGCCCGAAGAGTATCTCTTTGTCGGTCATCCCACGATGGCCTGGAAAATCCCTGTCGCCATTCAGACCTATGAGTGGGATGCAGACAAGGGACAATTCCCTATGAAACCCCTATCCGATTTCGTTTCCCGAGTGAGTGAGGTGGCAAAGCCCGATGACAAGATCTTGGTCACTTGCCGGTCTGGTGGCCGCAGCGCCATTGCCGTCAACATGCTCGCCAAGGGCGGGTTCAAACACGTTTACAACATCATTGATGGTGTGGAGGGGGATGCAGTTGCGGATCCTGACAGCGTCTTTATGGGCCAGCGGTTGAAGAACGGGTGGAAGAACTCGGGATGTCCTTGGACATACAAACTCACCCCCGACCGGATGGTGCTTCCCGTTCAACAGAAGGGGGCCTGATTGCCCGACTTCTGCAAGTACTTGCTCGATACTCCACCCAGGTCCTATTTTGACGGCGGGATAGATTTTAACGCGGTGATTTCCAAGACCGTTGCGGGTGTCGAACACCTGAATGACTCTACTTCAGGCTGCTACCTTATTATGAGGGAGCATTGAAACAGAAGCGGTTCGATGTTGGATGATCGAGTCTTTCGATTCAGCAAGCGTTTCGAGTGTCTTGAAACTCTTCAAAACAGCGAGAACACGCACGCTTCGGTTCAACGCGAAGATGAATTGGTGTGGGAGATCGGAGCCGAATCAATGTCCTGTGCGTGACTGGGTGGCCGTTCGAATGAGCCAAAACTGAAGGTGTGACAAAAGAAGGCTCGAATCACGTGATGGCAAAAGCCAAGTCTTATACCAGCGAGGGTCGGTCGCCGAAGGTTGGACGAGTAGTTCCCGGTGGGTCTAAGTACCTATCGGGAACGCAGAGAGGTCCTCAGACGGAGAGCCCTTTCTCTTCCTAGTGACATCCGATCCGAACGGCCATGAGCAAGGCTAACATCAGTATAGCGCGCAGGAATTTGAGCGGCCCTCGAAGAGAGTTGATGACTGAAGACAGCATGGTATTTCCTTTCTGGACGGACTCCGTCCGGTGGAAGGGTAATTAGGTTCAAGTTAGGTTCAATTCAGAGGTCTGAAGAAAAGTGGTTTTGGTCCCTATGCGACACCACCAAAACGACTTAGGATTTCGAAATTACGGTTCGAGACCAGGAGGTCAAGATGGGTGCCGCTCGCGATGATCACGGCAGGAGCAACTTGAACAAGATTTGCGGCGCGTTTGGGAGCAAGATCCTATTGCTCTCATGGAGGCGAAGGGTACACCGGAGGTACAAGGCGGGAGGAGGCAGATTAATTGATTTGTTTTCTAAAGATTAGATTGGTAGGGGCGGTGGGGATCGAACTGAAGTTCAAATCTATAAGGACCATGCTTTCAAGGCGTTGCAGCCGCCCTTTCTTTCAATCGGTACAAGCGGTACAAACCACCGTATATTCGACAAATCCTCCTTTAGGAAGCTTTGCCTTCGGTCTTCGGCTTGATCGTCCCTAAGGCTGCGGCTTCGGAATCCGCAACTCTTGCTGAGCAGAACCGTAGTTTGATTCAGGGTGTCAATCGACCGCCCCGGCAAAGTTTGTCAGGTTGGATGCTGGTGGATTCGGATATTTCTTGATGGACTCTTCGTACTCCTTAATCACCTTGAAGGCGGGATCTGCCATAAAAACGGTGATGCCGCCAAGATTCAAATCCTCGTGCGGGTCCATCTCGATGTTGTAAACCTTCGGGAAATACATCGGGGTGGCGGTGACGTACATCCCTCCGAGCATTTGCTGCCCCGTGCCAGTCAGGTGCATGTCCTTGAAGTAGAAGCGCCATTGTTTCCATCGCGCGGCGACCAAATCCGGGCCGATGAAGGTGAGTAGCGACTCGCGTGCCCCAGTGTCGCTCTTGCCAAAAAGCACTGCGGATTGGTCCACACCGTCGATTGGACGATCCGTGGGCAGCTTGGTTCCAAGGATCGCCGCGAAGGTCGGCAGGAAATCCATCTCCGAAAACATGGCATAAGAGGTAGTGTTCGGGGCAATGTGTCCCGGCCAGCGGATGAAGCAGAAGGTTCGGATCGCGCCTTCGGTCACCTCGCCCAGTTCGCCACGGAAGGGGCCCGGGCTGCCCATATCGGGAGAACCAAGGTTGCCGAGTTCCCTTAGAATCCAGCCTGACGGTCCGTTATCGGAAGCGAAGACCACGATGGTGTTGTCATCGACCTTGAGTTCCTTAAGCGTGTCGAGCACCTGCCCCACGTGGTAGTCGCCTTCCATCATCTTGTCGCCGTACTGACCGATGCGCGACTTCCCGGCAAACTGTTTGGAGGGGTAGTTTGGCGCGTGTCCCATCGAGAAGGGTAAGTAAACGAAGAACGGCTTGCCCGCCGCGTGCTGCTGTTTCATGAACGCAATGGAACGGTCGGTCAGATCGTTGTCGATCTCCTCGCGCACCTCTACTGTGAAGGGCTTCACGCGCTCCAGCGGTCCGCCCGCCTTCTGCTGCATGATCCACGGCCCCTTCTCGATCAGGACGCTTTCGGGTGCAGTGAAGGAGTGCGTCATCATGATCAGCGGGACAGTGATTGCGTCGTTCCACGAAGTGTTTGGCGGGATGCCATAGAACTCATCGAAACCGTGCGCACTCGGAAGGCTCTGTGGGTCTTCGCCCAAGTGCCATTTGCCGAAGATGGCTGTCGCGTAGCCCGCGTCCTTGAACAACTGCCCCATCGTGTATGCCTTGCCCGGAAGCTGATTGGGGCTGCCCGGTAGGGAAATGAGCGAAAGTCCATTGCGGATCGAGTATTGCCCGGTCATGAGCGCGGCACGCGATGGGGTACAGGTGGACTCCACGAGGAACTGCGTGAGGCGGAGACCCTCACGGGCGAGTCGGTCGGCATTTGGCGTCGGGTAACCGCGCAGTTCGCCGCCGCCGTACGGTCCCATGTCTCCATAGCCGATGTTGTCCCCAAGGATGAAGACGACGTTGGGTTTCTGACCTTGGGCCTTGACGGAGGGTGCACCCGCAGTGCTAAACAGAGCGGCAACAGTCGCCAAAGCCAGACTTATTTTTCCGTTCCATTTCATGGTCTATCCTCCGTTGGTCCCTCTAACTGAAAATGCGCAGAAGATGGCGGCTTCGAACAAGCAACGTGAGACGCCGTTGTTTTGCGGATAATAGCCTAAACGCGTACAACATGGCTATCGTCAAAAATGAGAAGTAGGGCGCTCCGATTTAGGTCAGGGGAGTTTAGTCCCAGGGTTGACGTTAAACTATGGTGTGCCCAAGCCTCGGAGCACATGTTCAATAATCCTCCAAATACTCATCCCTGTAAGTTGCTGAATCTGCGGAGAGAGACAAATCCACTTTGATTGTTCGAGAAACACTTTGAATCCTGAACGCCGAAAACCGAGTAAAATCGGCCCGAAATATCAATCAGTTCCGAGCATGCCTGCTCACTGCATTTCTGAACGGGCCTTCGTCTGTGGGAGAGTCCTCTGCTTTATATCCTGGCCAATCTCGTGTAGAGTCCTCCCACTCGGTCTGCCGGTCAGTTCAGGCCGTGCTTAGGTCCTGGTCGTTCGCACAACTTGCAAATGTGTCGTGATCGAGTGAACTCAGCGAATACCGCGTACAAAACTGACTTAGGAATCATAGGAGCAGCACGAAATGCGAGAGCCAAACATCGAGAAGCTGATTGGCGGTTTGACCCTGTTCTGTTTGGGGTTGTCCGGATTCGTCTCAGCACAAGAAGTCCTGCCGCGACCTGATCCTAAGTTTAAGGGCACTATCGGTCAAACCTACAAAGACTCCACACCCGACAAGATCCCTCTCATCAAAGCACCTGAGGGTGCTCCGAATGTTCTCTTCATCATGATTGACGATGCTGGCTTCGGCGACTGGGGCACTTTTGGTGGGCAGATTCCGACGCCGAATCTCGACAAGCTTGCGCAAGCGGGGTTGCGCTATACGCGCTTCCATACCACGGCACTATGCTCTCCCACACGAGCTGCACTGTTGACAGGCCGTAACCATCACTCGGCAGGGACGGGCGTCATCACGGAGATAGGTAGCGGTTATCCCGGGTACAGCGGACAGATTCCAAAGAGCGAAGCAATGTTCGCCGAAATCCTCCGCCAGAACGGTTACAGCACGGCTTTTTTTGGCAAGAACCACAACATCCCGGACTGGGAGACGAGCGTATCAGGCCCGTTTGATCGCTGGCCCACTATGCAAGGTTTCGATCACTTCTACGGATTCATCGGCGGTGAAGCCAACCAGTGGCAGCCAGCGCTTTACGAAGGCAACAAGCCTGTCGAAATGGAAGTCCCGAAGGGCCGAGAAAAGGATTACACGCTGACCGAGAACTTGACGGACAAGGCTATTGAATACATCCATCAAGAGAAGTCTGTTACTCCGGACCGTCCTTTCTTTATCTATTACGCTCCCGGCGCAACCCACGCACCTCATCACGTTCCGCAGGCTTGGATTGCGAAGTTCAAGGGGCAGTTTGACCAAGGTTGGGACAAATATCGGAAAGAAACTTTTCAACGTCAGCTAAAGATGGGCATCATTCCTCCCGATACAAAGCTCACGCCACGGCCTAAGGAGATCCCAGCATGGGATTCCTTGAGGCCGGACGAGAAGAAAGTTGCCACTCGACTGATGGAGACATTCGCAGCCTTCACCGCGCAGACGGATTACGAGGCAGGTCGTTTAATCGACTCTCTACGAGAGATCGGTCAACTCGACAACACTTTGGTCATGTTCGAGGTTGGCGACAACGGAGCTTCCATGGAAGGGACGTTGAGTGGCGTCTTTAACGAGATGGTTTCCCTCAACGGGCAAAAGGAAGATACGTCTTACATCATTCAGCATATCGACGAAATCGGCGGCCCTGAAGCTTACAACCACTTCAATGTTGGCTGGGCATGGGCAATGAATACCCCGTTCCAATGGGGCAAACAGGTCGCTTCTCATTTCGGAGGAACGCGTAACCCCTTGGTCATTTCTTGGCCTAATCGGATCAAGGACAAGGGTGGCATCCGAACGCAGTTCCACGATGTCATCGATGTTGCGCCAACTGTGCTCGAAGCAGCGGGTGTTCAAGAACCTGTCGAGGTAAACGGCGTTTGGCAGAGGCCGATTGAGGGCGTGAGCATGGTGTATTCCTTCGACGATGCCAAGGCGAAGGGCACACGCGGAACACAATACTTCGAAATGTTCGGCAACCGCGCCTTGTACCACGATGGATGGATCGCGGTTTGCCGCCACGGTCGTTTGCCGTGGGAGACGAGCGGCTCGTTCTCGTTCGAGGATGACAAGTGGGAGCTGTACAACTTGGAACAAGATTTCAGCGAGGCCAATGACCTGTCTGCGAAGTATCCTGAAAAACTGCGAGAACTGCAGGATATGTTCTGGGGTGAAGCGGCCAAGTATAGCGTTTTGCCGCTGGACGACCGATTCGTCGAACGCGCCGATCCGAGCTTGAGGCCGAGCCTGATCGCAGGCCGCACAGATTTCACTTATCTCCAGGGAGCCTACCGGATTCCAGAAAGTTCCGCCGCGAACGTGAAGAACAAGACGCATGTGATTACGGCGTACGTGGATAAACCTGGAGATGGAGTCCTGGTAGCCGCTGGCGGTACGGTAGGCGGCTACACGCTGTTTGTGAAAGACGGCAAGCCCACCTATGAGTACAACTGGTTCGGGATGTCCCGCTACCGGGTGAGCAGTTCCGAGAAACTGCCGAGTGGCAAGAGTACCATCCGTGTGGAGTTCAAGTACGACGGCGGCGGATTGGGGAAAGGTGGTGCGGTCACGCTGTTTGTGAACGACAAGAAAGTTGGAGAAGGCAGAGTAGAAAAGACCATTTACGCCCGCTATTCCGCAGACGAGACCTTTGACACTGGCCTCGATACTGGATCACCAGTAAGCAACCTTTACCAGTCTCCATTCAAGTTCACTGGCACTTTGAGCAAGATCGAGATCAATATTGCTCCAACCAATCTCAGCGCCGATGACCAGCAACAGATCGACAAAGCTAACAAAGCGGTTGCAGCAGCAGCCGAGTAATGTGGATTGAAGAATATCGCCGTGGCCAGAACAGCTGGATCAAGAGAAAGGGGAAGACCGTTTAGGGCCTCCCCTACCGGACTACCTCAGTAGAACTGGAATCGCATCTTTATAAAAAGGGACCTGCAATGAAACGAATATATCTGGCAGTAGTGAGTCTTGCGCTGGCGACTGCTATTACTTCTGCGATGGCACAGGAGGTTCCGAAATCTATTTTGACGCCTGATCGGGTCCAGAGTTCGATCGGCACTCTGGAATATAAAGATGGCGCGCCGAGCAAGGAAACTATCGAGAAAGTGTATGACAACCTGGACCGAATGCACGCCGTCGAAGCGTTCGTGAATGCGTACCAGGGAGCATCCACTTATGCGATTCGCGTCGGGATGCTCAAGGCGGGTGTGGAGGACAACACGCTGGTGGTGTTTTCCGAGTTGATGGACTCGAAGTCGCTGTTCCTCACTGCCAACACCGACACACCTTACCTGTGGGGAATCATTGACCTTAGCAATGGCCCGATGGTGTTCGAAGTGCCGCCAAAGCTTCTCGGTACGCTCGATGACATGTGGTTCCGGTGGGTCACCGATGTCGGTGCGCCCGGACCGGATCGAGGCATGGGTGGAAAATATCTTATCCTGCCACCCGGCTACGAAGGCCCAGTTCCCGAGGGTGGGTATTTCATTGTACGTTCTCGCACGACGCGAGTGCTCATTCTCGCTCGGGCGTTTCTTGCGAACAACGATCCGAAACCTGCCGTTGCAGCGATGAAAGAAGGCGCGAGGCTATACCCCTACGCGCCCGGTGGTTACGGGACGAGCATCGCTGAGATCCTGAGCGGCAAGGTTCGGCCCGAACGGCCCGCCACGCCAGCTCAACAAAAGTTTGTCGAAGGCACCGGCAATCCGTTCATGACCATACCGGCAAACGACTTCACCTACTTCGAGCAAATCAATGCGCTGGTGCAGCAGGAGCCGGCAGACGCGCTCGACCCGGAAATCATGGGTTCGCTTGCGGCCATCGGCATCATTAAAGGCAAACCATTCAATCCGGATGAGCGAATGAAGAAAATCCTGACCGATGCTGCCGCGATCGGCACTGCGACTGGAAGAGTATTGAACTGGCGTCCGCGCGAGTCCGATGGGTTCGCCTACTACCCTGGTTCGTCCTGGGTGAACTACCTATTCGTCGGTGGATACAACTTCGAGACTCCACCACCGATGGTGACGAAAGAGGGGATCAAGCCCTTCCCGCCTACCGGCTACCGAACCTTGAACGCACGGACCGGAATGTTCTTCTACGCCACTGGCATTACACCGGCGATGTGCATGCGTCTCCCAGACATCGGCTCGCAATATCTTGGCGCGTTTGTGGATTCGAAGGGCGAGTACTTCGATGGCAGCAAGACTTATAGGGTAACGCTACCGCCAAACATTCCGGCGCGGGCCTTCTGGTCGATCATCATCTATGACAACCAGACCCGCTCGATGCTGCAGACGCCGCAACGCTATCCGCGAGCGGGCAGCCAGACCTATCCCGGCCCGTCAGCAGTAGCGAATCCTGATGGTTCGACTACTGTGTACTTCGGTCCGACTAAACCGAGTGGTGTGCAAGATGGCAACTGGATTCAGACTGTACCGGGCAAAGGTTGGAACACTCTTCTTCGTCTGTACAGTCCGCTGGAGCCGTTTTTCACCAAGGCTTGGCAACCGAGCGAGATCGAACAGGTGAAGCAATAAGTGTTTGCAACTTAGGCCACGCGCTTCGCCACTGCGAAGACAGAACCAACCGAGACCCCTAAGTTCCGGGCGATTACTCGCCAGGATGCGCCAGATGCCCTCATCGATTTGATCTGAGCCGCATCGATCGATTTCCTGGGACGCCCCAAACGTTTCCCTTTCGCTCGGGCATATCGCAATCCCGCACGAACTCGTTCCACAATCAGGTTCCGTTCAAGTTCGGCCACAGCTCCAAGTACCGTGAAGACCATTTTGCCGGTAGGCGTGCTGGTATCGACGTGCTCTGACAACGAAACGAACTGAATCCCAAGAGCGCTGAAGCTCTCCAAGGCCCGGAGAAGATGGGAGACGGAGCCCGCGAATCGGTCGAATCGCCAGACCACTACGACATCAAAACGCCTTCCATGTGCGTCCTGCATCATCCGGTTCAACTCTGGCCTGGAGTCTTTCTTCCCTGACACGCCGTTGTCCACATAAGTACCGAAAACTTGCCAGCCTCGGCGTTGGCAGTACTCTTCAAGTTCCCGTGTTTGCATCGTGGGGTCCTGACCGGCATTCACTGTTGAGACGCGAGCATAGATTGCAGCACGCAAGTTGGGATTCTCTGTCTTCATGTCATCCTCTTTTTCTGCTCTTCGGGAGTTTCAGGAACTGGTCAATGGCCTTGCGGATCAGCCAGGACATGGGACGATCCTCTTGCTGACTCATTTTGTCCAGGGCTTTAATCTGCTCTGGATCCAGCCGAATCGCTATAAGCTTCCTTTTCATGTATAGCAGTGTAACACACTGCTATACGCTGTCAAAAGGCGCATGGCACCCTCAGCCGGATATACCTGGACACCCCCTACTGGCTCGATGGGATCTGGAACCTCCCCTTAGACCCGTTCAAATAACCTCTGCGAGCCGTCCTGGGCGGGTATCTCGCTCAGCCAGGGCAATCACCCCGAACGCCAACACGCGAGGCCAGATTTCCAAAATCGGATAGCCCCCAGGTTAGACCCCGGATGGGATTTCGGAGCCACGTTTCGAGCCCACCGGGGTCTTTCTGCATTTCAAATCCAAAAACAAGGAGATACACATAATGTTCGTCCTAACACCAACAATGCTCGGCAGCCTACTCGCAGGAGCCGTGTTCTACGCGCTTCTGTGGGTGACACTTCATAAGTTGGACGAAATCCCCTATGTACGGGATTACGTCACAACAAATCAATGCCTGTCTTGGATCAACAGCCACAAAGCAGCGACCCTTCTCATTACGGAGGGCCTTAGTGCTGTTTTGAACGGCGTCGCATCGCCTGCGGCTGTGCTTTTCAACCTGGGCGGCACGGCGCTCAACACTGCCGTTCTCTTTGGTTACTTGCCCGGACGTGATGTTGTCTCTCGGGTTTCCGCAAAGATTCGGAGGTCCGCATGAGAAACCAGAAGAACTGGCAAGAGCTGCTCATCGAAGCGGTTAATCAACCCGGCAAAATCATGGCCGCCTACACAGCGTTTCACAACTACTCAATCGGCAATGCATTGTTGGCTCTATCGCAATGCCATCAACGCAATCTCACTCCTGGCCCGCTAAACACCTACAAGGGCTGGCAGGAGTTGGGCCGGTATGTAAGGAAGGGTGAGCAAGCGCTCACCCTTTGCACGCCGGTTTCAGCCAAGAAAAAGAAAACCAATCCCGAAACGAAACAGGAAGAGGAACGTATACTAACGTACTTTGTCTACCGATCGTATTGGTTTACGTTGTGCCAGACGGGTGGAGACAAACCCTACACGCTGCCGACTCCCCGCTTCGATCTTGAAGCTGCGCTGAGCAGCCTCGAAATACAGAGGATCGACTTCGACATGCTCGACGGAAACGTCCAGGGCTTGGGGACCGCGCTTTGTGAGCGTAAAACCAATCCCGCAACGGTGCAGAAGATTTCTTCGCCACAGCGATATTCGCACGACGCTGAAGTATTACGTCCATTCGGACCTCGATTCCCAGCGTCAGGCGCTCGACCAGCTCTGAAGATGCTCCAATCGGTACAAAATGCGTTTTGGTACAAATAACGGCGGTAACTGATTGAGGAGAAAAGGAGTTTGGTAGGGGCGGTGGGGATCGAAATTGCATCCCTAAAATCTAAGACTCATCGATAGAAGGCGTTACCGACCGCTCCGATTCTCAAGTGTTGTTAAATGTTGTCAAATCACTGTTGATAAAAATTCGATAGTTTCGCCTAGTTGAGCTCGCAGGGCGCGAACAATTTAATCGTTAGGCTGCGAGGGGATGACAACGCGCCGGGGCGCCGCACGGTCCAAGGTTTTTGAAGGAAAGGGTTGCACGGTCAAGCGCGGCTTGCGCAACGCAGGACACCCCGTATATAAGGTTACGGTCGCCTTGGGGAATAAGCCTTGACCCTGCGGAGATTAGACCCGATATTCCGCCGCATACTGTGCGGAGAGTAGCCGAGTTGACGACGCCGAATACCACTTGCCTCAACCGCCTCGCGTCCGCGCTCCTGGCCCGCCATTTTTCGCCAATTGCTGATTCTGCTGATCGACGCAAGGTCCATCAGTGCCCCATCGAACGGTGCGAAATCGAAGCAACGGCTCTTTACCTGGGCAAAATGTCAGGTGGTGGTAGCTCTCAGCGGCACAGAAAGCATACTCGATCAGTCCAGTCCCATCGGGCCGCTTTGTGCCAAAGAGTGCCGAGCATGCGCTGAAGACCTCCGATGTCGGATGGTGGGATACTTTTGTCATCCACGAAAATTACTCCGCCGTGGCTTCGTCCTTCTTCTGCCCAGATCTTCAGCAGTGGAGGAATGGTCCTGCGATCATAAGTAACAATCGTCAGCCCTTGCGCAGCGGCCTTTTCTAAACACGCCGAATCTGACTGTCCCAAGAAATGTCCCTCTCCCCATTCAACCATACAGACCACCGAGAGCGAGCGATGTTGGCGCCGAAGACCGCTCGCAACCGCAGGCGAGATGTGCTCGTCCAGAAGGTACTTGAGCATCTCAACTCTTCGGGGCCGCAGCGGAACGAAATTCTGCGGATTGCGGGAGCATCCGCTTGAGCGCCACAAGATCCATGGCGGAATTCTCTGATAATGCGTTCTCGATTTCCTCTGGGAACGCCTTTGCGTAATTAACGGCCGCTATGACCTTCAATTCAGGCCATTTCAGGTACCTGGCGGCAGCCGAACAATTGCCTTTGTAGCTTCTAACCAGGAGCATAACCTCCCAGATCGCCAAAGTACTTCCTTGGATGCACGCCTGTCGTCCCACGGCGGAGTCGCGAAAATCGATAAATGCAAATTCCGATCGCCTGAGACCCTCCTCGACCAGCCGCGCACTCGCATCACTGGACGTCCATCCATGGCGACGGGCCATGCGCTTGAGGCGGTTTCCACTTTCTGCTGGCAGCCGCATGCTAACAACAACTGGACGAGTCTTCCGCATCGAGCCTCCTCAGTTCGTAACTCTTGTAAGGATTGTAACATAAACAGTGGAGTCTCCAACACATTGGTCCGTCGAGGCCAGGACGTACCTCCTTAGCAACGAGACCGGACCCATTCGAATATTCACCCGTTCGGGTAGGTTGAATTGCACATCGACAACTTCTTCGAGTGGCTCATTGACGAATTCGAGTGAAAACGTGATTCGCAATTGGTCTGCAGTTGTGCTTCGATCGAACTGCCAAGTCTTGAAGTTCTTAATCGCGAATTCGCTGTGAAGTCTCAAGCCAGCAGCGCAGACCTGCCACTTCCATCCAGACTCGAAGTCCGCTACGCACTCTCCTTCAGAAGCACGAAGGCAAGAGTGAACTGCTGTTCAGCAATCGCAATGAGGCAATGGGCGCGTGCGATCTCAGCTAACAAACTACGGAAAAAGCAACTTCATCCGTTATTGGAGAAGCTCGGCATCCCACGTGGTGGATTTCATTCGATGCGCCATGGTGCGGCCAGCGCCTCCTTTCTGACGGTGCAACACCAGCCGTTGTGCTGCGGCAGCTACGGCACAGTGATGCTCGAATTACGCTGGGAATTTACGGGCACGTAGTGGGAAAACAGCGGCGCGACGCGATTCAGAATCGTGCTTCGCGGATCGCTTAGCGTGCGGCGAATTAGCTCAATTGTCGCTAAATGGTTATTGTTATTAAATTCCAAAATAAACCATTTAAAAATATTTTTGGTAGGGGCGGTGGGAATCGAATTTATCAAGGCGCAGAATCTAAAGGAACTCTGCGGAATGTGTTGTAGTTGTAAGTCGTTTGTTGTCTTGGGTCGAAACTAATGTTGCCCCCGGATTGGCCCCGCGTTTTTGTGAATAATTTCACGCACTTTTTCTTTCAGGCAAAATCATTCGAACGACTTTGCTATTCGCTTCCCGCAGTGCTGGTGACACTGTGTGCGTGTAGATATTCATCGTGGTTCGAATGTCCGAATGCCTCAGAAGTTCTTGTTGAACCTTCATGTCAGTCCCGTATGAGTGCAACAAGGTCGAATACGTATGACGAAATGTTTGCCACCCGATTCGACCGATGCCCGCTTTCTCTGCGGCCGGCCGCAGATGATACCGCACAAGTTTGTGCGCCCACCACGGCTTGCCGGTGAAGGGACTAACGAAGACCCAACCCGTTTTCAATAATTCATCGGGCATCTTCTCCCGATGTCGACGAAGAAGGTCTGCGAGATTCGCATCCAGAGGCAACCACTTTTCCGAGCCTTCGGTCTTCACAGCTTCCACTCTGCCGTAGCCCCAGGACCTTTGGATTTTGACTCGCAAACTTTTCCAGTCGAAGTCTTCCCAACGCAACCCAAGCAATTCACTTGCTCGAAGCCCGAGCGACGCGTCCACCATCGACATTGTCCGAGTATCGCCATCGCGATGCGCCCAGAGACTTTGAAGTTCTTCAACCGACAAAGCGCGTGGTTGCTTCACTCGCTTTGTAAGCCCTTTGAGCTTAAGAAGGCTCATTGGGTTGCGGTTGTACTCCATTAGCTCCCAGCGCATTGCCCACTCAAACAATAAGTGCATCACGCTTCGCACATGGCCCTTACTTTTTGGCGCTAGCTTCGAACCCTTAATCCACATCTCTACAGTTAAGGGTTTGACCTTTGAGAGAGGCACTGCCTCCCATCGTGGATCAATGTGATTCAGAATCCACGAACGGTAACGATCGGCAGTTCCCTTCCGCTCAGGTAACGCTTCCCGTAAGAAGCGATTGATGAGCCCACCAAAAGTCACGAGATCTGCTTGAGCTGGATTGCCGACTGTCAAACGAATGCCCTCAGCAGCTTTTCATGCCCCGGCTTTCGTCGGATACCGTGTTACATCTCCGACGACGATCGCCGGTTTCGTTCCTGTGCTGCCTGCTACATCCGTGTGGTAACGCCAAACCCAAACCTCGGGACCTCGTTTCCTCTTTCGTTTTTCCAACCAACCGAATTGATGTCGTGCTCGCTTGAACATGGAAGATTCTCCCTTTATGTTCAGCGGCACGAGTGACGTGACGAATGTAACTCTGTTCTCATCCAGCAGTCCAGCTCTGATGCATAGAAAAACCAACGACCAAAGCGGAAATGACCAGGTAGGTCTCCCCTTCGCGCCAAACGCTTGACAGTCTTTGGATGAACTCGCACGAACGCAGCGGCTTCCTCGCATGTCAAAGGTCGCTCCACACATGGTCCATCAAGCAGTTGCTGTAACGCGGTTGTAGCGGTTCCTCGTCCCTTTGTGGACCCCTTGTCTGGCTCTGTGAGTGCTAGCTCAAATGTTTCTACAGTCGAAGGTTTCAATTCTTGCGCGCTCCTATCGGTCGCCTGATTTGAGTGCGACGGATCCAACGGTCGTAAAGTGCCACTCACTGAAGGGCGCGCTGCCGACACTGTGTTCTCGCGCATCTCGAGTTGTGTACTTGTGTCTTACATTTGTGCTACGCAATTTCCTTGGATCCGCATCCCTTGAGTTCCTTAATGTTTCCGTTGTTGGGCAGTGGGTCTAGCCAGGTTTTGAATTCATCATCGCGTTTGAAGAGAACTTTTAGAGCCTCCGTAATGACGTAGGATGGAATGGAGTCGATGAATTTTGCATACTGATCGAGCTGCGTTTTTACCGACTCCTCGACCCGCGCTTGTATCGTCACTGACTTTGGTTGTTTCGGTGGTGCCTTGATGATTGCCATGCTTTCTCTTTGTTCCTCCATTACGGTTTTGTACTACCTCTGTCTTACAAAGTTCCTGATTCTCTTTTCCTGTGGGACCAGAACACGGTCACGCGTCCTGCGTCAGGGCGGTAGCGATCTCCGGGGTCCGAGGGGGTCGCTACCGCCCTTTTTGCGATTTTTGCCGCGTCTCCGTTTGCGTTGCAGGGTTCGTTATCTTTTTGCTTTGAAATGCCTTGGGTTTGGCGATTGCGGAGAACCGTACGGAGAACCGATAGGAAAACCGCCCAATGCACGGTTTTCCCGTGACTTTCGAGTTCCGACCGAACGAAATACCCACGAGAGAGCAGAAAGATTCGAAAACACGAGCCTTCAAGATGTACACACCCCTACTCTTACCTATAGCCAAAAAGTCGACGCAACTCCCCAAAGAAAAACTGCCCGCCTTTATGGAAAGATTTTTCCTTCGTTGTGCGGAGAAGGGTTTGTGGGAAGGATGAAAGGTCTCGCCGACGGAAACACCGTCCGCGATGCTCGAACAGAACGCATTCTCTAGCCAAACTATTGCCGCGAACTGTTCCGTCTGAGGTTTATTCTGCTTCGGTAGGGGCTCCAACGCGAATTGCCTCCTACTCTTACCTATAGCCAAAAAAGTGTTGGAATCCCTCGAAGAAAAATCCCTCGGTCCCGTGAATTATTTTCTTTCTTCCGTGAATTCTTGTGCAGAGGGATTCCTGTGGGCACTTCCTCGCATTCCCCGTCGACGTCGACCGCGCGGGGGAGTTCTGGCCCTCACATTCTACTCATTTCCCTTTTGCTGAAAAGCATTTGATTCCGGCCGGATGCTAAACGGGGCGGTTGGTCGTGATTATTGCCACAGCTTGGTTCAATGTTGGACAAGGTGGGATTGCGGAAGCGAGGGAGCAAAGCTAATGCCCGATAAGGAAGCTGAACATCTGGGGGACACCGGAGGATAACCCGTTCCAGAGAATTTGAAC
>Ga0181523_10002571_pt1 | contig 17501 bp, 20 predicted proteins | sample PEATcosm2014_Bin_43_FD_119752 | JGI IMG/M metagenome (GOLD analysis project Ga0181523, IMG submission 119752) | Peatland microbial communities from MTU Mesocosm Facility, Houghton, MI, USA - PEATcosm2014_Bin05_30_metaG | ecosystem: Environmental > Terrestrial > Soil > Wetlands > Peat | place...
AGCTTATATGCCATTTTCGGTCCCTTTCATCGTAATTTAGGCTTTGTCAAATTTTAGAGTGACCGCTGAAATTTGTCAAGATTTTTTCTTGCTCCTGTAATCTTCGATGGCCTTCTTGAGTGCATCAGCACCAAGATTGGAACAGTGCATCTTTTGCGGAGGAAGCCCTCCGAGTTCATTTGCGACAGCCTCTTTCGACATGCTCATGGCTTCGTCCAGTGTCTTGCCCTTCACCATTTCCGTGATCATGCTGCTGACGGCAATCGCCGCGCCGCAGCCGAAGGTTCTGAATTTTGCGTCCACGATCCGGTCGTTTTCGACCTTAATAAATAATTGCATGGCATCTCCGCATGTCGGATTGCCCTCCATGCCGACGCCGTCGGCATCCGGAATTTCTCCCACATTCCTGGGATTCATGAAATGGTCCATTACTTTTTCTGAATACATTTAATTATCCTCCTACGTAACATGTTTCGCCCTGGCCTTCCTCTCCCCATCCTTTAGCAAAGGGAGACATCTCTCTAAGTCTTTTAATTATAGCCGGGAACTCATTAAGAAAATAATCCACATCCTCTTCCGAATTGCCTTCGCCGATCGTAAAGACAATCGACCCCTGGGCCAACGCGGACGGTATGCCGATAGACATCAATACCGGGGACGATTTCAATGCCTTCGAAGAGCAGGCCGATCCGCTAGCCGCGTAGATTCCCTTCATCGAGAGCAGCAGCAGCATTGCCTCTCCTTCTATAAACTCGACCACGAAACTTGCATGGTTGGGCAACCTGTTTACAGGATGCCCAGTCAAATAAACTTTGGGTATCTTAGAAACTCCCTCAATCAACTTATTTCTCAATTTAAGGCAATGTTCCATCCTGGAAGTCATCTCATCTCGCGCGATGGCGGCCGCCTTGCCCATGCCCGCGATAGCCGCCACATTTTCAGTCCCCGCCCTTCTGCCGCCTTCCTGTATGCCTCCGTACATGAGCGGCACGAGACGGATGCCTTCGCGCACATAGAGTGCGCCGACCCCTTTTGGTCCGTAGAACTGATGCGCCGTCATACTCAGGAGGTCCACGCCGAGCTCGTTGACATCCACCGGGATGTTGCCTGTAGTAGAAACTGCATCGGCATGAAAGATGATGCCGTGCTGTTTTGCTATTGCTGCAAGTTCCCTGATCGGTTCAAGCGTGCCAATCTCACGGCTTGCATGGGTGATAGAAATGAGGACCGTCTCTTTGGTGATCGAACTTTTCAAAATATCCGGATCGACAATGCCGTGCTTATCAACAGGCAGATAGGTTACGACGAACCCGCTCTTTTCGAGAAACCTGGCACTGTTGAGAATAGAATGGTGTTCGGCCTTGGAAACAATAATATGATTGCCCTTTGTCTGCTTTGCCAGGGCGATCCCCCTGAGTGCTGTATTATTTGCCTCGACGCCGCAGGAGGTAAAGATGATCCCTGACGGTTTAGCGTTTATCAGGGATGCAACCTCCAAACGCGCCTTCTCTATAGCATCCCTGGCTCTGATGCCGAGATCATAGACGCTCAGGGCATTGCCGAAATCTTCCTTGAAATAAGGCATCATAGCTTCCAACACCGCCGGATGCAGGGGATTGGTCGCAGCATGGTCAAAATAACATTTTCTCATAATCGTCTCCTTTTCCAGCCGTCATTCGCACGCTTTCCGTATTTCTAAGGAAGGCGAACCTGTAAGGTTACGTTTTTGCTGTTCTGCGTATATAGAACCTGTAGAAATCCTCGGTTTCGTTCATACCAATAAACTCATTGCCTGTTCTTCTGCACCATTGAGGTATGTCTTCCATCGCTCCGTCGTAATCGGTCAGGACTTCGAGGACCTGCCCAACTTCCAGGTCACTTATCATCTCATCCAGTTTAAGCAAATGCATGGGGCACATCATATAGACTATGTCCGCGGTAACATCAGCCCTAACATTATCTACGAATTTCATAATAACAGGGTAAATTAGTTGATCGAATTTGTCAACTACTCTTTTTCCTTCTGTTCTTAACGAAATCACCCGCAGTAAGATTGCGGAGCGTGATGGTCTGCAAAAAAGCCTGGACCTGCTCTCCGAGGGCCTTCCAAAGCAAATGAGTAACGCATGAGTCCACACGAACGCAACCCTCATCAGGGTTAAGGCAGGAAGTAATAGCGACCGGCCCTTCCAGTTCGTTCAGTATGGCTGCAATGCTTATCTCTCCGGGATTTCTGCTTAAAAGGTAGCCCCCTCCGGGACCTTTGACGCTCCTGATGAGCCCGGCCTTGCGGAGTCGGTTAAGTATCTGTTCAAGATAGGCCACTGATACGTCCTGGCGTTCGGAAATCTCCCTGATCGTGACCGGCCTGTCGGGGTAACCACCGGCAATTTCGAACATTGCACGCACGCCATACTGGCCTTTGGCAGATAATCTCAGCATCTTAAATGCTATAATACTGGACTTTATTTGTCAAGTATTTCAGCAAACAGAACCCAACATAATTAAGACTGGAATTCTTCATTGATAGTCCAGCCCAATCTATACTTTCCCAAAGACGTATTTCGAGACCAATTCTTCGATATCCAGAGCGGATTCTGTCTCTTTGATTTTTCCTCCGTCGGTCAAATATACATCTGAGCCTCCGGGAGCAACCTGGATATATTTTTCCCCTATCAATCCTTTTGTCTTGATCGACGCTATGGCATCATCCTGGAGCTTGACGCCCTTGTGTATCCAGAGGGATGCCAAAGCCGAATAATTGTCGAGCCGGATGCTCTTGACCTTGCCGATTTCGACACCTGCGATTTCGACCACAGATCCAGGCTTGATCCCACCGGCGTTGGCGAATTCGGCATATACTGTATAACCGGCCCCGCCGACCACTTCGAGCTTGCCAAGCCTGATCGATAAATAACTGATAGCTAAAAAGCCGATAAGAACGAATATCCCTACAGTAAGTTCAAGATCGTATTTTTTCCGCATTTATCTAATCCTCCTGGCTATATCATCCATAAATTAGTTCTAATTACCTATCAAGCCGGGCATCGCGGAGCAACAAAGCTCCGCACCAGCGGGTTTTCGGATTTCAATATCTTTGCCGGGGTACCTGACTCTATGATAATACCTTCATCGAGTACAGCAACCTTGTCCGAGATATCGAATATCTCGGGTATTTCGTGGCTGATGACAATACCTGTGAAACCGTACTTAACATGCGTCTCTTTGATGTATGAGTGTATCTGGTTAAGAAGAATGGGATCCAGACCGGTCGTCGGCTCATCGAAAAGGATTATCTTCGGTTCCATTATGAGCGCTCTTGCGAGGGCCACCCTTTTTCTCATCCCGCCGCTTATCTCGGACGGGTACTTTTCTTCTATACCTGAGAGACCAACTTCATCGAGCATCTCCCTCACTTTTTCCCGGATGTCGACAGTCGCGATCTTCTTTTTTTCGATTGCGGGGAATGCCACATTTTCGAATATCGTCATCGAATCAAAGAGCGCTCCGAACTGAAAAACTACAGCGAATTTTTCCCTGATCTTGTCGAGGTCCTGAGTCCCCATGACGGTAATATCAATGCCGTCAATCAGCACTTGCCCTCCATCCGGTTTAAGCAGTCCTATTATATGCTTTAAGAGTACGCTCTTCCCCCCGCCGCTCCTTCCCAAAATAGCGGTCACTTCTCCGGTCTCAATCCTTAGATTGATCCCTCTCAAGACCTTTTGAGGGCCAAAAGACTTTTCCAAATTTATGATTTCAATCATCTATTACCCTTGCAGGAAGAAGGACCCGAGCAGATAATCCCATATCAATATGAATACGGACGACATCACCACTGCCTCTGTCGTGGACTTGCTGACGCCTTCGGCCCCATAACCCGTCTCTTCAGTCGTAAAACCCTTAAAACAGCAGACCCATGAAACAATGATTCCGAAACTCAACGATTTATAAATCCCGACGAGGATATCATCCATCAGGACAAAATTTTCCATCTGTGAAAAATAAGTACCCTGACTCATCCCGAGAAGTTTTACTGCAACAGCATAACCGCCGTAAATACCTACGACGTCGAAAATCGCGGCGAGTAGTGGAAAAGCGACAATGGACGCCGCAATATTGGGCACGACCAGGTAGCGCAGGGGATTGAGCGCCATGGAAGTCATGGCGTCGATCTGCTCCGAAATCCGCATAATGCCGATCTCGGCGGTGATAGCTGACCCGGCCCTGCCTGTAATCATCAAGGCGGCAAGCACAGGCCCGAGCTCCCTGATGAGGCTCAAAGCTATTGCCGGCCCAAGTAAAGCTTCCGACCCGAATTTTCTTAAGGTGTAGAAAAGTTGCAGGGCAAGCACCATCCCGGAAAAAGCCCCAGTGAGAACGATTACGCTCATAGACTTTGCCCCAATAAATCTTACCTGTTTCAGAAACCTCCGACATTTAAACGGCGGGAGAAAAAACAGTCGGACTGCATCGGCAAGGAAAACGAACATCTGCCCCATTCTCCTGACGGTAAGGAGAGTAGAGGCCCCGACTGTCTTAGCTATTGTTTTAATTATCATTGGTTTATCACAAATTTAATTGCGATTTTGCTCGTATTATAGCACATTATTTATGCGGCTAATCTCGAGAGTTGCGTGAAAGAATGACAGTATTATTCTTTCTGTTTCGAAACAACAATGAGATCGCCCTTCCCGATTTGGAAGAGCCTTGACGCGCTATCACGATAAGAGAAAATCTCGAGATACCCCGAACTATTGACAAGGCATTTTAAGACGCCGGCGGCTGCCTGAGCATAATATGCCACGGGACTGACGGAATGCCCTTTGATCTCCATCAGATAGTCGTTCCCTATCAACGCCAGATCCTTTTCGGTTATATTCGTTATGGCATTTCCAAACCTATCTATATACAAGACTTCACCAGTCAGTTCTAGCTCGGACATTTGAGATCCTGGAATCCTTATAGTTATCGGAGCGACCAGTCGGGGACCGACCTCCGAGAGACTGACACCGCGAGACAACCAGGCAGCAACGGATGCAAAGACATCCCTTCCCTGGAATGTCGGACTCTCTTTTCGTATCACATAATCAGCATTCAAAATCTCGACACACTCGGCCGACCGTGCTTCCCGCAGGATGCTTGAAAACACCCCATTATCGGGTCCCACGAACATATGACCGTTCGTTTCTATAATAAGAGGACGCCTCTCCGAACCCACACCAGGATCTACAACAACGACATGTATAGTTCGAGATGGAAAATATCTGTAGGAGGAACCTATAACGAAAGCAGCTTCAGCTATATTGAAAGGCTCGATATCATGCGTGATATCAACGATTAAAGCATAGGGGTTGATTGAAAGAATGACCCCTTTCATTTCCGCAATAAAGGGATCTTTGTATCCGAAATCGGTAGTGAGGGTTATTATGGTGGGGGCCTGGTTCTCCATATATTGCAAAGGCACTGCGCACAGTGTCTTAAAACTCAGTCAGCATTGAGACTTCCAATTATCTCATTTATGTCTGATATTCCTTCCTCGTCAAGGAATTTTCCGAGGCCCTCGATGATCTCTATCGTAGCTAAAGGGTTAACGAAGTTGGCTGTGCCAACAGCAACAGCCCTTGCCCCGGCGATCAGGAATTCGAGGGCATCGCTGGCATTCATGATTCCGCCTAGACCGATAACCGGGATTCTAACAGCCTTACATGTTTCCCATACCATTCTGACTGCTACCGGTTTCACAGCAGGGCCGGAGAGTCCCCCAATCCTGTTTGCAAGGACAGGCCTGCGCCGCCTAATGTCGATGACCATTCCAGTAAGTGTGTTTATAAGTGAAACCGCATCGGCGCCAGCGTCCTCGGCAACCTTCGCCATAGCGGCAATATCGGTAACATTCGGCGAGAGCTTAACAATCAGGGGCAACCGAGTATTCTTCCTGACGGCAGTCACGACCTCGCTCATTGTACGCGGATCAGTTGCAAAGATACACCAGCCGGCCTGTTTATTTGGGCAGGAAATATTCATCTCGAGCCCGTGAACGCCCTCCACATTACTCAATTCCTCAGCCGCCCTTACAAATTCCTCGACGCTGTCCCCGAAAAAGTTCGCGATGATCGGAGTATCAAATTGCCGCAAGAAAGGTAGCTTGTCTTTTATGAAGGCAGCTACGCCGATATTCTGAAGCCCGATAGCATTAAGTATGCCTGAAGCTGTCTCGACAATGCGCGGAGTAGGATTGCCCTGCTTCGGAGTTATCGACAGCCCTTTGACTACAATAGCTCCCAATCTGTTCAAATCGACAAATTCGGAGTATTCCTCGCCGTAGCCGAAGGTGCCCGAGGCAGTCATTACCGGATTTTTGAGCTTTAACCCGGCGATTTCTACTGAGAGTTTTGGACTGGCGGAACGCACACGACTGCTGTCATGCGCTGGATTAATCCCGTTCATTTCCATATAATGTCCTCTATTCTGAATACGGGTCCTTCCTTACATACTCTTTTATATCCCGCTGTGGTTTTGGTCACACAGCCGAGACAGGCCCCTACCCCACACGCCATGACTTCTTCAAGCGAGGCATAACATGTGAGCCCTCTTCCGGCGACAATGCTGGCCAGTTCGATTAACATCGGTATGGGACCGCATGAATAAATCGGCAACGGATTCTTCACAAAACATGCTGATTCGATGAAGTCTTTAAACGGTTCCGTTATGAGCCCCTTTATGCATGCCGTTCCGTCGTCGGTGGTTATACAGACATCTTTTGCAAGCGTCTTAGCCTCGTCGAGCATGAGCAACTCGTCACAGTTTCTCGCTCCGCAGAAAAAATTGGCCTTTTGCTTATATTTTTCGAGGAGCATGAAGAGGGAGGCTATACCAATACCGCCGGAAACCACGATGAAATCGCCTTCAGGAGACGGATAAGCATTCCCGAGGGGGCCCAGCAATTGAATAACGTCACCAGCTTTTATCTCCGAAAGGCATTCGGTGCCCTTACCCCTGATCCTGTAGAGAAACTGCAGGACACCGTCCTGATACCTGAACAGACTGAACGGCCTTTTTAGAAGCGGATCGTAGGTCCTGGCGGTCTGCAGCATGAAAAACCGGCCCGGTTCAGGGGTGAATATGTCCGATAAGGGACGCACGGACAAAATCTTGAAAGGTCCATTGACTAAAACATTATCTATTACCTGAGCTTCGAAAAGCCTATTCAAAGATTATCTCGACGATCTCATATTCTATAGTCCTGGCGGGCGCTTTGACAACTGCGACGTCGCCCACCTCTTTGCCTATCAGCGCACGGGCTACCGGTGAGGTTATAGATATTTTGCCGCTCTTGACATCTGCCTCTTCAGTGCCTACGAGAGTGAATTCATATTCCACGTCAGCATCGACATCACTCACCCTGACCTTTGCGCCGAAGGCTACCCTCGACTGGTTGATCTTGGAGGGGTCTATTATCTCAGCCAATGAAAGGCTTGACTGGAGTTCCTGAATTCGCCCTTCAAGAAATGACTGCTTTTCCCTCGCTGCATGATACTCCGCGTTTTCCGAGAGATCGCCATGAGCGCGCGCTTCCGCGATATCCTTAATATTTTTCGGCCTTTCGACCTTCACGAGCCGGTCAAGCTCTTCCTTCAGCTTCTGATGCCCTTCAGGCGTCATCGGTACGCGCTTCATAGGTGACTAGATCCTCCTTTTCCCCATAACATGCATTAAGTTTCAGCATTAACGCCTTATAAATTAACACTTTCCAACGTCATTTTTCAAAGTGCGCACTTTTGCTCTATTAGATATACAAATTTAGTACGGAGGCTAAAGTTCGCGATTATGCCTTCGATTATGAATTCAAGAATAAAGGTGAATAAGGAAAACAATGGCACCTAAAACTATAGACAAATATTCTATTATGTCCGGATATCCCCAAAGACATAGGGCACTCTAACGGTACTAGTGACGATTCGTGCAAACACTGTATAGGCATTGTCAGGGAGCTACTCCGGTTCACTGAATCACTGCAATAAGCCTTGGATCGTGAAGACGGCGCCAACACAGTAGTGACCTCGTCATCCTCGGCACTTTATGACGCCGGTGCTGCGGTTGCTGCTTCCAACAGCAGCGGGTCCAGTTCTTCGAGTTTCGGTTCAAGCTCTTATAACGGTGCCTAGCATAGCGATCTCTACTAGCAATCTGTCATAATAATCTTATCGTGCCATTAAGTTCGAATGGCCCTTTTTAGGGTTTTTTAGTAGGGGGGATAATGATGCAAGCTGGAAGAAACACACCCTGCCCTTGCGGCAGCGGCAAGAAATACAAAAAATGCTGTGGAATAGACAGACAAAATCAAGACGTGCAAACGTTACTTGATAACGCTAGAAAATACTTTGAAGATGGACTCTTAGACAGAGCAGAGGCGATCTATAAAGTCATATTGCAAGAACATCCGCAGCATTCAGCAGATGCGTATCATACCTTGGCCCAAATAGCTCTAAAGCGCAACGACAATGCAGAAGCGGAAAGATTTGCTGGAGAAGCGATCAAGTTAAATCCGAAAGCCGCCCCATACCGTTTGACGCTTGGCTGTGCTCTTCTGGAACAGGGCAAGTTTATCCCTGCCGCTGAGCAGTACCACAAAGCTATGGAACTCGCTCCCGAACACCCTGAAGTCTATAACAACTTTGCGACTGCCATCCTGAATCTTGGGTTTGCGGACGGGGCCATCGACATGTACAATACCGCTATTCGTCTCAGACATAATTACACAGATGCTCATTGGGGATTATCCCTGGCATTGCTAACTAATGGCAATTTCACAAAAGGATGGGAAGAATACGAGTGGCGCATACACGGCGAAATGCTCCGCAGGCCATTCCCGCAACCCATGTGGGACGGTTCCTCGCTGCAAGGCAAGACCATACTGATCCATTGCGAACAGGGGATTGGCGACCAGATTATGTTCGCATCGATGTTTGCAGAAGTGTCCGAACAATGCGAACGGTGCATAGTCGAATGCGAGCCGCGACTTATCCCTCTTTTCAAACGTTCATTCCCACGCATACACCCAATCCCTGTGATCCACAAGCCGGAAGACTTCCACCTTTATAATGACAGTCAGATTGACTACAAGATTGCAATGGGAAGTCTCCCCAAGATTCTCCGGAAAAGCCTTGAGGACTTTCCTCAACAAAATTCCTATCTTATACCGGATCCGATTGCCCTTGATAAGTGGATGAAACGGTATCAGGGTTTAGGTGCCGGCCTCAAAGTGGGGATATCGTGGCTCGGCGGCAAAAATGAAGCCGAAAGAAAGCTGCGCTCGGCCGATTTTGGACAGTGGGCTAGAATACTATCAATCGAAGGAGTGCAGTTTATAAATCTGCAATATGGTGATTCATCAAAAGAAATTGTGAAAGCAAAAGAATGTCTAGGCATTACGATACACCATTGGGACGACAGTGATCCATTAATAGCTATGGATGATTTTGCAGCACAAGTATCCGCACTTGATCTTGTCATATCAATAGACAATTCGGCAGTTCACCTTTCAGGGGCGCTTGGCGTTCCCACATGGGTCATATTACCTGTCGGAAGTAACTGGCGCTGGATGATTGACATCGAAGACTCTCCATGGTACAAAACAGTCAGGCTATTCAGGCTGAAAGATATATACTGGGAACCTGCTTTTGAATCGATATCGAAAGAGTTGGTACTATCCGCGCAGACTGGAGTAATGACCGAACTCGACCCGGTATCCGCCAAAACTTACAGGGATATGTATTCTCATGACAAAGCAGAAGAAAACGTGGATAAAATCACCGCTACAACACAAAATACACTGACGCGTGACAGTACCAAATGTATCGCTTTTTTAAATGACACGACACACTGGTATCACTGGGGATGCACAGGAACAAGTACGGCAATTTGCGAGGTGCTCCAGGAAAGGGGATATAATATAAACAGGATTCCCATCACTTTCAGTTATCAATGCACCACGATTCCACGGACAATCGAAGACTTTGACAGCCCTTTGTTCCTAGCCAAATTCATCACAGCCAATGAATCGGTGGTTAAACAGATTAAAGAATCCAACAGTGTCGTAGTCAACGGAGAGGGCTCCCTGCATGGATTGGACAATAACGTGCTAAACCTCCTTTATCTTGCATATGCTGCAAAAGTTCATTTCCGCAAGAAAGTACATATTATCAATCATTCCTGTTATCCCGATAATTCCATGGAAATTTCCGGGTCGACAGCATGGAATATTTATAAAAAAGTATATCTTACTGCAGATTCAATCGCAATGCGGGAACCGGTATCTTTTTCTCTTATGGAGAAGGCAGGAATACCGGCAGTTCTCTCTTTTGATTGTCTGCCACTTTATATACAGAAGCATTACTTGCATCGCGCGGTTCGCCGAAAAAACCATCTTCTGTTGGCAGGATCCGTAGCATGGCGTTCGGGTGGCATAACTTCCCTCTCCGATTATGTGCGACAAATGATTAATCGCAGTTTTGACGTTTCGGTCCTTGTGGGTGCTGATATGTTCCCGGCACAAGATGATGTCGATTTTGTGAATGCTCTGCGACATGAATGTCCGAGAGGATGGACTTTGATAGACGCAAAGACGATGAATGAATGGCTTGATGCCATAGCCGGTGCAAGTATTTTTGTTTCGGGTAGATTCCATCACACCATTGCCGCGTACGTACTTGGAACCCCTTTTATTCAGCTTGAAAGTAACACAGCCAAGAGCACAGGTCTTGCAAACGTGTTTAATTCTGTACCGCCAATTGCATACAGTGATCCAAAAATGTCACGACTCTTGCTTGACAGAACACAAACTGAACTGTCATCACCCGATAATGGAGATCGGGCTAGTTCAGTTAAGCGATTATGCGAAATGGCAATGCTGAATTTTTCAGGCATAATAAAGCAGGAAAGCGCCGTGAGGCTGAGACCGGCAGTGCGAGATGCTATAGGGACAACCGCCTTCTTTAGGAATAGACCGCTATTCCATACCTTGCTGCAAGAATTGGAGAAGTCTGGTCGGACGCAGATCAGAATACTGTTCCATGCCTGTTCTATCGGGGTCGAGGTCTATTCGTTTGTCATACAGTACTTGGTCCAAGGGTATGATAAACACTACTCCATCGAATGCTATGCCTCTGATAAAGAATCAGAATTTCTAAACGTTGCTCAGAGAGCAACGTTTCCATCTGTCGTTCTTGAAAGCATTAATCCCGAGGAGCGTATTTTTTTTAACCCTGAGAATTCGGATCGCATTGCAATTGATCAGAACGTACTGCGTTTAGTTACATTTCTTCCTCCAACTGATTTTACACGCTTCCAGAGTGCGCAACAGTTCGATGTTGTGGTTCTGTTGAATGCTTTCGTCTACGTCCCCGCGAACCTGCAGTCACTAGCTATCGATCGGATATCCACATACAATACCGAATGGTTCGTCACAACTGGATTTCACCAGGAAACCATTAGATCCGATCTGCGAAGAAACGGATATCTACCCTGTACAACAAATATTCGAGAAATCCATTCATCATGGACTGACAGGCTGAGGAACAAACCAACACCAAAGGAAACACTGCCGACCAACATCCACACAGATTGGTCGCTTCCGCCTTATTCTGAGATTCCTGACTACGAATATAAGTATTGCGCTATTTTTCGTAAAGAGCCAACAGTCCGGCCGAGAACATAAACGAGAGGCACAAGAAATACAGGAGAAATATGATATACAAAGGTGAAGAAATAGAAGATATTCTCATTCATTCATAAACTGACTGCGTAACAATACTAACGACATGAGGGAAAACCACCGACAGACTATTTAGAATTAGAACAGAATGTCGCATGGTGGACATTACCTACAAGACGCTGCGAGACATATCGTTTCGCGATATAGATCACATGGCAGCCATACTATGGACGAGGAGAAACTGTCCAAGACCATCGCTATAGTCAAACGGTGGTGGATCCATCGCCGATGCTGCAACGGCTTGCGGTGTGTCTGTAAAGCCCATGTTTCCATGTATCGGGTATTGATCAAACAGGGACTTAGCGATCTCGGGGATCTGAAGATTGGCGTCAATAAAAGAAACAGCGTGTTTCCGTTCCAAAATCTGGCAGGGGACTCAAGGGAAAGAACAAATAGCCGATAAATAGACTATGAGTATCATTATTGGAGCATACTTTTTCCAGACCCCATCATATTTGATAGGTGTGACGAACCCCTCTCAGACGAATGACCTCTTCTCATCGACCACGCCCACGCAGAGCTCAATAGACAATATAGCTGCCAGTGCCCTCGCCAACGGAACAACTGCCCAGCAAAAAAGCGATATGACAGACGCTATAAAGGATTACAAGATAACCATAGCTCTTTCACCGCAGTCAGACAACGCTGTTACAGCATACCAGCTTCTAGCAGGCATCTATCAAACCCAGGGAAACAATACGGCCGCGATAGCGGTTCTAAAAAAAGCCGAGGCTGCCTTCCCACAGAGCGACACGATGGAAACAGCGCTCGGCGACATCTATTATAGCCAGAAAGATTATGCCAATGCCGAAAAAGAATATTCAAAAGCCGTAATGACAAATCCATCAAACAGCTCTGACCATTATTCTTTGGGTCAAGCATATATGGCAGAAGGGAAATATAGTGCTGCTGAAACCCAGATCAAAACAGCCATAAGATTGTCCCCGACGAGCGCCGACGGATATTTCGCTCTCGGTCAGCTTTACCACAAAGAGGGCAAAATGAGCGACGCCATAACTCAACTGAACAAAGCCCTCAGAATCGCACCCAGTGACACCAATTCACTCCTTGAGCTAGGTGAGGTATACGCTGATAAAAACGACACGAAAAATGCCAATAAGATGCTTGCGAAACTTACAAATCTCGCATCAACGAGTGCATCGACAAGTAATACTGCGAGTGCAGTGACACTCCTCCAAGCTTATATTACTAAGGCAGCGCTGCCAGCGATAACTTCGTCGTCATCTTCTTCAGGTTTCAACGCAAAAATGGGGCCTAACGTCAATCTGTCGTCAATGGATGCAGCACTTACCGCTCCCAATTCAACAGACACTCTTTCAATGCAGTTTACATTCAGTAAAGACATGGATCCGACTTCCGTCCAGAACCCGTCCAACTGGCAGATTAGCAAGTCGAACACTACTTGTATTGGCGGAGCATACAACTACGGTGTCTCAAGTCCGACGGATACGAGCATCGCCCAAACACCCACCAGTGTAACTTACGATTCGAAAACAAAAACCGCGACCGTGAAGTTCAGAATGACGCAAAACTCCAGCGGTACGGGCACGATAGACCCCGAACATATTCAGTTCCAGTTCAACGGCAAGGACACTTCCGGCAACGCCATGGACACTTCTGCTAACGCTTATAGCGGCATCTCCCAGATCGTCTAATAAATATTTTACCTGCCTATTAAGTTTTTCTAAGTACATCCGAAAACATAATTAAGGGTGGCAGAGACTCCGGATTCGAAGCCCCCTTAGCACCGCCTCAAAACTGCCAGATTGGCAGTAAAAAAATAGCAACAAAGGAGAACACACCATGAGTATGGACGCTATTTCATTGACATCGGGAATGAGGGACAACCTCGTAAATCTTCAGAACACCGCAACCCTAACATCGCAAACGCAGGAAAGACTTTCTACCGGCAAAAAGGTCAACTCGGCACTTGACAACCCGACAGAGTTTTTCGCAAGCCAAAACATGCTGAATCAGGCGGCCAGTCTCTCTTCCCTCAGTGACGGGATGAGTAATGCAGTGCAGATGATCCAAGCCGCCAACAAGGGCATCACAGCCATAACGGGACTTCTTAACTCCGCCCAGGCTATTGCACAGTCGGCTATCGGATTGGCCGGCAACAGCAACGCGGACTTAACTGTCTCCCTCACCTCTAATTTTGTGGTGGGAGACAGCATCACAGTCGGCGGCGTTGCTTTCACCGCAACAGCCACAGCAGGAACAGCCAAGACCTTCGTTGTTGGGTCAGACGCCTCCACAACAGCAACAAACATTGCAACAGCCATTAATGCCGCCAGCGTAGATACTACAACCCCCAAAAGCGTCACCGCCACAAGCACGGGCAGCGTGCTCACCATCTCAGCCGCCTCCGACTTTGCAAAAACCGACGCCACCATTACACAAAAAACCGCTAACACCGGGGCCGCAGCGACTATCGCCCTTGACACCCAGAAGCAGCAACTGGCAACGCAGTATGCTACGGTCATGAATCAGATCGACTTGGCCGCAGGGGCTGCCGGGTTCCAAGGTATCGATCTTCTGACCTCCGGTACCAAGGCTGGTATAACGGTTCAGTTTGGGACAGCAACGGGGGATAACCTCACGGTGGATGGAACGAGCGCAGATTCTGCAACTCTTATGGGTGGAAGCGCAGCCATCACCAGCTCATGGGGAACGGACGCCAATGTCAACACCGACATCGCGAACATCACCTCCGCTATCTCCACACTGCAAAGCTTCTCTTCAAATCTGTCGTCCAACCTGAGCACAATCTCAATTCGTCAGCAGTTCTCTACGGACATGCAGAACGTGCTGCAGACCGGATCGGATAACCTCACGAATGCTGATACGAATCAGGAAGGCGCCAATATGCTGATGTTACAAACCAGGCAGTCACTCGGAACCACAGCCCTGAGCCTTGCATCGCAGTCAGCACAGGCAGTTCTGAAACTGTTCGGATAAACCTTTAAACCTTTGTAGGATTTAACGAAAAGGGGAGGTTCCACCTCCCCTTCTACCTAGAAGAGGGAGATTATGGAAATCAGTGCTACAAGCCAAAATCCTCAGGGGCAAGCATATAATCTGCATCCCCAGGATAAAAGCATACCCCAGACACCACAAGCGGCTGTTTCATCAAGCAGTTCTGCAAACAGCCAGGCGCAAGGAATAATCATAGGGGTGAATTATATAGCCAATAGCATAAAGGACTATCTAGATTCCGACCCTCCGTTTTTCCCGGCAGGGCATCCGTCACGGCCCGATATGATCAAACAAATAAGATCTCTGGATAGTATTGTAAAAAAATCATCTATAGACCTGAATCTGAAACAGTCGGTTTCAGGGAATACACTGGCCGACAATGCAAACGATCAGGATATTTCGAACGCTTTGGGGAAGCTTTATAGCCTTCGGGATACCTTGATTCAGAGAACGGGACCGGTCAGTCCGTCAACATCAGGTAATGTAGTAAACGTTAAAGTGTAAAAACGATCGTCGCACCAGACGGGGCGACAAAAAAGAACCCAGGAGGGATAACCAATGTCACTACTACACATAGAACTAAAACCGGGAGAAAAATGCATCGTCGGCGGAGCCGTAATCAGCAATCCTAAATTTGTTCGCATTAAGATAGCAGTTGAAAACGCGGCGAATATTAGTGTCTTACGGGGTGACATGGTAATGACGGCGGAGAAAGTCGACACTCTTTGCAAAAACCTCTATTTCACCATACAGCTCATGTACATTGACTCTGAAAACAAAGCTGTTCACAAAAAAGCATACAAGTCGCAGCTAGCCGCGATAGAAAAAGCCGTTCCAAGTTTCAAGGACGAAATAGAACGTCTCAAAGAACACATCCGGGACGGTCTCTATTATAAGGCATTACTAAAGGCGGCAGACCTCATCAAAGCTGAATCACTTCTTATTGCACCTCTCGCTCACGAGAGCAATGATTTGCAAGAACAATTACAGGGGAAAAACTAATGGTAATGGCAAGCAACGTATGTTCAGCATATGGGACAATACATAAAACTACTTTGACCTTAACCGGCAGAAGTCTGGAATCTCAGGTCCTAACAAAGTGTGCACTGAGCCTGAAAGAGTGTGCCGATAACTGGGAACATCCCGAGACTTTTTCGAAACTGCTCGAACAGCTTAAGAACAACCATAAGGTCTGGCTTCTTTTCCAGCAAGAGGTTGCCAACGCACAATGCCAGTTGCCAAACGATATAAAGATCAATATCATCCGGCTTGCCGCCTTCGTTGGCCAGCAAACAATGGATATTTACACAGCTCCCGCTAAGGAGAAACTGTCCATCCTCATAGACATTAATCTCAATATTGCAGCAGGACTGCAGGGACGATAACCAACATCAAAATCGAGGTCTATTATCCAGAGGGCGTTAAAACGATCTCAAGTAGAATAGGAAACGTGTCATGGGTCTGGATTCAATTTCACTAACGCCAGGTATGAGTAATAACCTTATAAACCTGCAACACACAGCACAGCTCACGGCACAGATTCAGGAAAGGCTCGCGACAGGAAAGAAGGTCAACTTGTCACTGGATAACCCTGTCGAATTCTTCACGTCCCAAAATATGCTTGACCAGACCACGGACCTGACATCCTTAAGTATATGCTGATGTTACAAACCAGGCAGTCTCTCGGCACGACCGCATTGAGTCTTGCGGCTCAATCGGCACAGGCGGTATTAAAGCTGTTTGGATAAACCACAAAGTGCTTTTTGCACAAGACTGTAACCATATTGCTGAGGAAGGAGGAATTTATGGCAATTAACTCGGTATCAGATTCGACATCGACACCACCGACTCAAACAGTAATGCCGACAACAACCCATAAAAGCGGCAAAAAACACAAACATGCCAGCATGACAGCACCAACTGCGCTAGCAACCACACCGAAAGGGACTGTTGGGGTAAACATCGACACTTCAAAAGTGCCGGAGACGATGAAGCAAGAGAGCTTAACAGCAACCAAATCTTCCGTCAGCAAATACGCCTGAGTCAAACCCTCCAATGGCTACGGTCTTGTGAGGCAGGAGAAAAAAAGATTCAACCTCCTGCCTCTTTCCCTTATACCACAGAAATAAATTGCCTACACTACCCATTTACTACAACAGTCGCTTCCTTAAGGCGTTCTTCCAGCAAGCCGGCGTTGGTTTCCAGCTCCTTAAGTAGCGCTTCATCAAATCGTCCAAGAAATCGTTCGAGTACTCCAGTTAAACGGTCAAAGTCAGTATTCAGTTCCACGGAGACGTGACGTACTGCAATAATGCGTTCCATGTTTGGCTCCTAACAATGCAGCATATTTATGTTTTTTAATCGCTGAGCACCCCCTCAATTCTCCGATCAGGCACGAGCCACATAAGCGCAACCAGGACATGGAGGCCTCCGGCGATCCACTGCTCAAAGAACGCAGCAATAATTGCTGTTGCATACAGGAGAGGGGAAGGTTATCTTTAATGTCCTTGCCAACTGCCTTAGCAAAAAGTGAGTTATCGCCTTGACTGGCTATGATTGTGCGCCGCAATCAACAATATGCAAATGCTGCCATAAACAACACAACCGTTCCTAAAAATATATGGTTTTATATAAGAGCTATCAAAACGGCTCAAATATAGTGCTACACCCACATACGCCAGCCGAACAGTGTTGCTGACTTCCGCCAGAGGGGTTTCCTCTGGAA
>Ga0181523_10002574_pt1 | contig 17488 bp, 17 predicted proteins | sample PEATcosm2014_Bin_43_FD_119752 | JGI IMG/M metagenome (GOLD analysis project Ga0181523, IMG submission 119752) | Peatland microbial communities from MTU Mesocosm Facility, Houghton, MI, USA - PEATcosm2014_Bin05_30_metaG | ecosystem: Environmental > Terrestrial > Soil > Wetlands > Peat | place...
ATCGATCGGATCACCTTCGAGACGGACTACCCGCACAGCGACTCGACGTGGCCCGATTCGCGTGAGGTCGCCGGTCGCCTGCTCCGCGGGCTGGACCAGGAATCGATCACCCGGATCCTCCGGACCAACGCGATCGATCTCTTCGAGCTCCAGGGGTTCTCCTAACGCATGAGCCACGCCCCGGCAGGGACCGCCGTCGGGCGCCCCGGACGCTGAAAGACGCCGATGGAGCTCGCCTTCTCGGCTGAGGACGCCGCCTTTCGCGACGAGGTGCGCACCTGGCTGGCCGAGCACGGACCCAGGGAGCGGCGGCCCAAGGGGGGGCCCGCGATGCGCGAGTTCGATCTCGCCTGGCAGCGAGAGCAGTTCGACGCGGGGTGGGCCGGCATCGCATGGCCAGTCGAATTCGGTGGTCGGGGCCTGCCCCTGACCCAGCAGCTCATCTGGTACGAGGAGTATGCCAAGCTCGGCATGAAGGCGATCGACACCCGGTTCGTCGGGCTCTCGCACGCCGGCCCCACCCTCATCGCCCGTGCGTCGCCCGAGCAGCAGGCGAACCACCTGCCGCCGATCTTGCGCGGGGATGTTGTCTGGTGCCAGGGCTTCTCCGAGCCCGAGGCCGGGTCGGACCTGGCGTCCCTGCGCACCCGCGGCGATCTGGACGGCGACGAGCTGGTGGTCACCGGGCAGAAGATCTGGACGAGCTTCGCCCATCTGGCCGACTGGCAGGAGCTGCTCGTTCGCACAGACCAGGAATTGCCCCGGCACAAGGGGATCACCTGGGTGATCTGCGACATGCGGAGCCCCGGCATCGAGATCCGGCCGATCCACACGATGGACAACGGCGAGGACTTCTGCGAGGTCTTCTACGACGAGGTCCGGATCCCGGTTGCCAAGGTGGTGGGCGGCTTGAACAACGGGTGGAGCGTCGCCATGTCGACGTTGTCGTTCGAACGGGGTACGGCTTTCACGATCGACCAGGTCCAGCTCTCCTCCACCGTGGAACGGCTCATCGAACTGGCCCGAGACCGCTCCCTCCTGGGTGACGACGAGATCGCGTACTCGCTGGCCCGGGCGCGGGCCGACGTTGCCGCGCTGCGATCGCTGACCTATCTCGGCATCTCCCGCAACCTGCGCTCCTCCGAGCCCGGACCGGAGGGATCGATGTTGAAACTCCAGTGGGCCGACCTCCACAAGCGGATCGTGCGGCTGGCCGTCGAGGTCCTGGGGCCCCGCTCCCTGGCCCTGGACCCGGAGGGTGAGGACACCTGGAGCGAGCTCTTCCTTCTGTCCTACGGCCTTTCCATCGGGGGTGGCACTTCTGAGATCCAGCGCAACATCATCGCGGAGAGGGTGCTCGGCCTGCCGCGCTAGCAGGCGAACGATCGTGGATCTCCTTCCGTCACCAGAGCAGGAAGAAATCGTTGCCTCCGCCGCGGCGTTCCTGGCGGCCGAGGTTTCGACGCAACGGACGCGGGAGCTCATCGACGAGCCGTCCAATGTCGACGCCAAGGTTTGGCAGGCCGCCGCCGATCTGGGCTGGTTCGCTCTGGGCCTTCCATCGGATCTGGGCGGCGTGGGGTGCGGCCTCGCCGACGAGGTGCTGTTGTTCCGCGAGATCGGGCGGTCCCTCGCCGGGGGACCGTTCCTCGCCACGACCCTGGCGGCCCGCGTGGCGGCCTTCGGCGGAGAGGCTGAGCTCGGAACTGAGATCGGCGCCGGCGGCCGGGTGGGGATGGCCGTGCTCGGACCGGAGAGCTCGCTCGACCCGGGTGGGGTCGTGGGCACGCTCCATGTGGTCGACGGCGACGACACCGAACTCGTCCTGGTCGCCACCCATGAGCGGGCGGCCCTCTTCGCGCGGGCCGACCTCGGCGACCTGGTGGCTCTCGAGTGCATCGACCCGACGGCCCGGCTGGCTCGCGCCACGACGACAGGAGCTGCGCCGGTCGTGGCCGTGACCGCGGACGTCGATCCGGTGGCCCTGCGGGGCACGGCCCTGGTGGCGGCTCAGCTGACCGGCATCGCCGAGGCGACCGCCGTGCTGGCGACCGAGCACGCCAAGAACCGAATCCAGTTCGGACGGCCGATCGGCGTCAACCAGGCGGTCAAGCACCCGTGCGCGGACATGGCCGTGCGGGCCGAACTGGCATGGGCCCAGACGACCGTGGCCGCGCTGGCCGTCGATGAGGGGCGCACAGATGCCGAACTGCAGTGCCTGAGCGCGCTCGTGGTCGCCGCCGATGCCGCAGAGCGAAACGCTGCGGGCACCGTGCAGGTGCTCGGGGGCATGGGGTTCACCTTCGACCACGACGCCAACCTGTACGTCAAGCGTGCATTCCTGCTCGCCCAGCTGCTGGGCCCGTTACGGCCGGCGCTGGCGAGGCTCGTCCTCCTTCCCGGACCACAGTGATGGCGACCGGTCTCGAGCGGAATCTCCTCGGAGCGCCGACGGAGGAGCACCAGCGGGTCGAGATCTACTCGGGTGTGGCCCGCCTGTCCCGCACCGTGTGGGCGAGCGAGGTGCGCGGCGCCGGTACCACCCCCGACGTGGCCGTCATGCTGTGCCATCCCACCGCCAACTTCCTCGGCCACTACGCCCTGGCCGGCCTCGCCGAGCGCGGCTTCGGCGCCATCGGCTTCACGACCCGCTACGTCGGGAACGACACGTCGCTGATCATGGAGAACTGTCTCCTCGACATGGGGGCCATGGTGAGCTACCTCTACGAGCGCGGCTACGCCGCCGTCGTCCTGGTGGGGAACTCTGGTGGCGCATCCATCGTCCCCTACTACCAGGCCCAGGCCCGTCAGCCCACCGTCACGGACCCCCCCGGCGGCGGCCCCGACCTCACCGCAGCGGCTCTGCGCGCGGTCGACGCCATCGTGATGCTGAATGCGCATCCGTCCCGGGCGACGCTGAGCACCGAGTGGCTGGACCCGGCCATCCTCGACGAGCACCAGGCGTTTGCACGCGACCGGTCGTTGGACATGTACAACCCGGAGAACGGGCCGCCGTTCTCGCCGGAGTTCGTCGCTCGCTACCGGGCGGCACAGCTCGCCCGCAACAGGAGGATCACGGCATGGGCACACGCGCAGCTGGGCGAACTCGGCACCCCCGCCCACGGCCCACCCGGACTGGGGGATCTGGCCTTCGTCGTCCAGGGTACGGCGGCGGACCTGCGCTTCCTCGACCCGTCGATCGATCCCAGCGATCGCGAGGTCGGACGGACCCTCTGGGGCCCGCCCCAGGTGGCCAACTACATGCCCGCCGGCATCAGCCGTGTGACGACGCTCCGGTCCTGGATCAACCAGTGGTCGATCGACGACACGCACGCGGACTCGATCCGATGGCTCCCCCAGATCGACGTGCCGGTGAGCGTCGTCCTGGGCACGGCGGACGTGACCGTCCTGCCCGCCATGGCCCAGCAGATGCACGATGCCGCCACACGGGCTCCCGTCCGTGACCTGAGGTTCGTCAGTGGTGCGACGCACTACTTCGAGGGGCAGCCGGAGCTCCTGGACCAGGCTCTCGATCACATCGCGCGGTTCATCGCGGAGCACGTCCGGAATCCATGACACCGGGCGTACCCGCCAGCCCGACGACGGCGGTCACGGGATCCTTCGGCTCCTTTGCCGAACTCATGGACGCCGCGGCGGTACAACTCGGGGACCGCGAGGCGTACGTCGAGGTGGATTCGGGAAGGCGCCTGACCTTCGGGGAGTGGCACCGGGACGCCGATGCCGCCGCGGCACGGATGGCGGCGAACGGGATACGTCCCGGCGACGTGGTCGCCATCGCTCTACCCCCATCCATCGACTACGCGGTCGCCTGCGCCGCCGCACTCCGTGTCGGCGCGGTGGCGACAGGCATCAACACGCGCCTCGGACCTCGCGAAACCGCCGCCATCGTCGCCGGCTGCGAGCCTCGCCTGGTCATCGACGATGCCTCGCTGCTCAAGGGCCGCGGGGATCTCACACGGTCACCCGCCGCAACTGCCCCAGACGACCCGGCGGTCATCATCTGGACGAGCGGGACGACCGGGCTGCCCAAGGGGGCGTGGTTCGATCATCGCAACCTGGCGGCCGCAGTACGGACGGCCGGTGCCATGACCCAACCCTTCGACCGCCGTCTCAGCGGCGTGCCCATGGCACATGCCGGCTACATGGCGAAGCTCTGGGAACAGTGCGCCATGGGGGTCACCCTCGTCTTGACCCCGACGCCGTGGACCGCGGCGTCGATGCTCCGCGTCCTGGTCGACGAGCTCGTCACGGTCGGCGCCGGCGTCCCCACGCAATGGGCCAAGCTCGTTGAGCTGCCCCAGGTGGCCGCGGCGGACCTCACGAGACTGCGAGTCTGCCTTGCGGCGACCGCGCCGGCGCCACCCGAACTGGTCGTCCGGATGCGAACGCTGCTCGGCTGCCCCGTGGTCGTCCGCTACGCCATGACGGAGTCGCCCTCCATCACCGGAACCTCGCCGGACGATCCACCCGAGGTCCAGTACCGCACCGTCGGCAAGCCCCAGGCCGAGACCAGCATCGACCTGGTGGATGCGCGCGGTGACGTCGTCCCGTCCGGTGAGGTGGGGCGGGTCCGCGTCGAGGGACCCTGTGTGATGCGCGGCTACTGGCGCGACGCTGCCGCGACGCGTGAGGTACTCGACGACCAGGGGCGGCTGCTCAGCACCGACCTGGGGCGATTGGACCCCGACGGCAACCTCATCCTGGTGGGGCGCGCTTCGGACATGTACATCCGCGGTGGGTACAACGTCTACCCGCTCGAAGTGGAGAACGTCCTGACCGAGCACCCCTCGATCGCGGGCGCCGCCGTGGTCGGTGCCGAGCGATCCGTCATCGGAGAGATCGGCGTGGCCTTCGTCGTGCTCGCGCCGGGCGCGCCGGTCCCGAGCCCTGGCTCTCTCCGTACCTGGGTGGCGGAGCGGTTGGCCGACTACAAGGCTCCCGACGAGGTCCGAGTGGTCGAGGCCTTGCCACTCACCCCAATGGGCAAGGTCGACAAGGGTGCACTCACTGCGGTCTGCTAGACGCCGAGCCGCAGGCCAGGCACACGGGTGCCGAAGACATCAGTTTCCAACGTGCGCGCCAGCGTCACCGCGTCCCAGTGTCGGCCGCCATTGGAGATGGAGACGTGCTCACGCCAGCCCTGCATCCAGTGCAGGTGCTCCCCCATGACCCGGAAGCACTGGCCGCTGACCCCCGCCGATGCCGTGCTGGCCAACCACGCCACCACGGGCGAGCTCATGCGCGGATCGAACTCCGACCAGTCGTCCGGCCCCAGGTCCATCGGCTCGGTGGGATCGGGCAGGCCCGTCGTCGCCGACAGTCTCGTCAGTGCGCCGGGCCCGATGAGGTTGGCCGTGCAGCCGATGCTCCCCAGCTCGACGCTCAACGTCATCGTCAGGCCCGTGAGCGCCGCCTTCGCCGTCGCGTAATTGCTCTGTCCGAAATTACCCTGGAGCCCGGCACCCGACGTCGTGTTGATGATCCGACCGGCCAAGGACTCGCCCGACTTCGCCCGGTGCCGCCAATGGCGGGCGACAGCTCGCGACGTCAGCCACGATCCCCGTACGTGCACGCGCATGACCGCATCGAAGTCGTCGGCCTCCATGTTCCAAATGGCCCGGTCGCGGACGATGCCCGCGTTGTTGACGAGCACGTCGAGGTGCCCCCAGGCATCGATCGCACGGGTAACCATTGCCTCTGCGTCCCCTTCGTCGCCGACGTCGCCGTAATCGGCAACCGCTTTTCCGCCCATGGCGACGATGGCATCGACGACCACGTCGGCGTCGCGGCCCGAGCCCTCGCCGCTGACCGAGGTCCCCAGATCGTTGACGACAACACTTGCCCCATGGCGCGCGAGCTCCAGCGCGTGCGCCTGTCCGATCCCGTGACCCGCTCCAGTGATCAGGGCCGTACGTCCTTCAAGGAGTGCTGCCATGGAAGAGGCCTCCTGTCCATATCAAGGTCCGGTTGATGCACCGGCTGACGCCGGGGTCAGTCATGCAGCCAGGGCTCCGTGAACTGCGCGTCACGTGCCGCCTTGAGCCCGCCCATTCCCTCGGTGTCGATGATCGACCGGAACGTGCGGCCATCGGGTGCAGTGGCGTGCGCCGCCCTGTTCGTGGTGAGCGTGTCGGCGGCGAGTGCGGCAGGTCGCGCCGCAGCGTCACCCGCGGCATCGGCCGTCGCATCGATCGCCCGGCGGTTGAGCAGGACCGATTCGCGGGGCATGCGGGCAATCCGGGCGGCGAGATCCAACGTGCGGGAGCTCAGCTCCTCGTCCGGCTCCACTGACAAGACGAGCCCGAGCCGCCGGGCCTGCGTCGCGTTCAGCAGTTCGCCGGTGATCATGAGGAACTTCGCCCACTGCCTCCCGACGACTGGGACGACGGCGGTGGCGCCGGCGAGGCCCATCCGGCCCTCCGGGAAACCGAAGAGAGCTCCCTCTCCCGCGACGATGAAGTCGCACGATGCGGCGAGCGTCAGCCCCGCTCCAAGGCAGTACCCGTGTACGGAGGCGACGATCGGCACATCGCTCCCCCGCAGGCGATCGTGGAACTCAGCCGCCGACCGCAGGAACCGTTCGTCGTCCTCGAGCCGAACCCGTCGCTCGTTACCCGTGATGTCCCCGCCACCGCTGAATGCTCTACCGGCTCCACGCAGCACGACGCAGCCGATGCTGGGGTCGTCCTCCGCCAGGCCAATGGCGTGCATCAGCTGGTCCCGCATGCCACCGGATCGACCGGAAATGGCATTGAGCGTCTCGGGCCGATTGAGGACGACCTCTGCGACGCCCTCGCCGGTGTTCCGGTACTCGATTTCGTCGAGGATCACGTCACCCCTCCTAGCGCAGTCGGCCGGAGGCCGTCGCCATGGCCAGGTCAGGGGCGTGCTGGCCCCGATTTCGGGTTGATTTCATCGGGGTCGGCGCTTTGCCATCGGCAAGTATCTGAGTATCCTGACAGAATTGTCAACTTCCAGTTCAGGGGGCCACCATGAACGTTGAAGATCTCGTCCTGGTCAGCGTCGACGACCACATCATTGAGCCGCGGGAGATGTTCGACGCACACATCCCGGAGCGATACAGGGACCGGGCGCCGCGCGTGCTCACCGATGAGGACGGAAGCGAGTACTGGCTCTTCGAAGGCGAGCGCGCGGCCTACATGGGACTCAACGCGGTGGCGGGGTGTCCCCCGGAGGAGTATGGCCTGAACCCCACCCGCTACGACCAGATGCGCAAGGGGTGCTACGACGTCGACGAACGCGTAGGCGACATGAACGCCAACGGGGTGCTGGGCTCGCTGAACTTTCCGACCTTCCCCCACTTCTGCGGTCAGCTCTTCGCCCGCCAGCAGGACAAGGAACTGTCGCTGGCGGTGGTCCGGGCATACAACGACTGGCACATCGACGAGTGGTGCGGTGCGCACCCGGGGCGCTTCATTCCGTGCGGAATCACCCCGTACTGGGATCCGAACCTCATGGCCGAAGAAGTTCGTAGGATCGCGGGCAAAGGCTGCCACGCGGTGACCTTCTCGGAGAACCCCGAGAAGCTCGGGCACCCGAGTCTGCACAGCGACCATTGGGATCCGTTCTGGCACGCCTGTCAGGAGAGTGACACGGTCGTGTGCCTGCACATCGGGTCCTCGTCGAGCCTCTTGCTCACTGCCAGCGACGCCCCGGCCGACGTCATGATCTCCATCACGCCCATGAATTCGTTTCTGGCGCTGAACGACCTCATGTGGACCTCCATCTTCAAGAAGTTCCCACGGATCAAGATCGCCATGTCGGAGGGTGGGATCGGCTGGATCCCCTACGCGCTCGAGCGGATGGATTACGTCTACGAACACCACCACTCGTGGACGGGTGCCGACTTCGGCGGGCGGAGGCCGAGCGACGTGTACCGGGATCACATCGTGACCTGCTTCATTGACGACGCGAGCGGGCTGGAGTTGCGCCACCGGGTCGGCGTCGACTCCATCACGTGGGAATGCGACTACCCGCACTCCGACAGCACGTGGCCGCACTCGCCGGAGCTGCTCGGCAAATCGCTGAGTGGTATCCCCGACGACGAGGTCGACAAGATGACCCACCTCAATGCGATGCGGGTCTTCCAATTCGACCCGTTCGCCGTCCGGCCCAAGGAGAGGTGCACCGTGGGAGCCCTTCGGTCCGAGGCCTCGGACGTGGATATTTCGATCCGCAGCCTCGGCCGCAAGAACGAGGGGGGCATGAAGGCGACAGAGCTCGCGGCCATTGCCCGGCCAGAGGCCCTCGATGCCTGACCCGACAGCCCGCGGGCTCGGCGACCGCCCATGACAGTGGTCGCGGCGAGGATCATCCCACCGCTCGACGACGACAACCGGGAGTTTTGGACAGGTGGCGCCACCGGGCAGTTGCGCCTCCCCTTCTGCGCCACCTGTTCCCGCTGGATCTTTCCCCCTCTGCTGCGGTGTCCGGACTGCTCGGGTCCGGCCGTCTACGCGCCGGTCAGCGGAAAGGGTCGGGTCTTCACCTACACGGTGAACCACCACCCCTTCAATCCTGAGGTGCCCGTGCCGTATGTCATCGCCATCGTGGAGCTCGCCGAGCAGGAGGGTCTGCGATTCACGACCGACATCGTGAGTTGCCCCGTCGACTCTGTGACCATCGACATGCCGGTCCGGGTCGTCTTTGAGCAGCAGGCAGACGTGTTCGTACCGTTGTTCGAGCCAGATCCCGAGGCCTGAGGTGACCAGGTGACGGACGAAAGGGTCGAGCGCGGCGCCATCGTCTCGGGCATCGGCATGTCACGGATCGGCCGCAAGACCGGGATCTCCGACGTGGAGCTCACAGTCGAGTCGGCCAAAGCGGCGATCGCCGACGCGGGGCTTTCTGCCTCCGACATCGACGGGATCGCCACCATCGGTGATACGCCCATCGCCGTCGCCGCCGAGCAACTCGGCCTCTCTCCCGATTGGACCGGCGGGTCGATGGGTCATTACGGGCTGCTCACGCCGGTGGTCGACGCCTTCCAGGCGGTCGGAAGCCGTACCGCGCGACACGTCCTGGTCTACCGGACCGTGAACATGATGGGCGGTGAGGCGATTCAGGAGCGATCCGACGGCACCCAGATGGAGGTCCCTCCGGCGATGCGAGACATCACTCGCATCTTGACCATGCACGCCTATTCGGCGCCGAACTGGCTGGCCATGCACCTGCGGCGACACATGCACCTCTACGGCACCACCCGAGAGCAGATCGGCTGGCTGGCCATCAACAGCCGGCGCAACGCCGCACTCAATCCCAGCGCCGCCTACCGGGATCCCATCACGATGGAGGACTACCTCTCCGCCCGCATGATCTCCGAGCCCTTGGGGCTCTTGGACTGCGATGTGCCGGTCGACGGGTCCATTGCGGTCGTCGTCTCGAGGCCCGAACATGCGGGAGCCTGCGAGCACCCGGTACGCGTCGACGCGGTCGGCGGATCCGACGGTGCGGGCGGTTGGGATCAACGACCCGACTATCCGAAAATGGCCTCGGCCGACGCTGCCCGCGAGATGTGGCACGCCACCGACCTCCGGCCGACCGACGTCGACCTGGCTGAGCTCTACGACGGCTTCACCTACCTCACCATGGCCTGGCTCGAGGCCCTGGGGTTCTGTGCCGACGGCGAGTCCGGCCCCTTCCTCGAAGGCGGGTCACGAATTGCCCTGGACGGCGAACTGCCACTCAACACCTACGGTGGGCAGCTCTCCGCCGGCCGGATGCACGGCTACTGGGTTCTCCACGAGGCATGCCTCCAGCTGCGGGGGGAGGCGGGGGAGCGTCAGGTGCCGGGAATGCCCGAAGTCGCCGTCGTGTCGAATGGAGGTGGCCCGATCGCAGGGTGCATGCTCTTGACCCGGTAGCCGGCAAGGGGGCATGGCGTGAAACGGATGGGAACTCCTTCGGGTATCCCCGAACAACCCGTGCTGGTCATAGGGCCCTGCGGCGCTGAGATCACCCGCCTCTGCGACTCCATGAATGCGGGGGGGTGGACGCTGCTCATCGCTGAAAACTTGGACCGGGCGAACTGGCTGGCGTCCATCCAAAAGGTCGCCGTGATCCTGATCGCCGGTGGCCCCAACGCACACGAGGTGGCCCGTGCCATCCGACCCGTGTCGAACGCGCCCCTCGTCGTGCTGGGCGCCCCCACACCGCAGAGTGTGATCTCCCTCGTCGAGGCGGGGGTGGATGCCGTCATCGATACCCGCGCCGGCGATGACGACGTGCTGGCCCGGCTCGGGGCCCTGCTCCGCCGCGTGGACCGAGCATCCGCCCCCGGCGTCCGCTTCCTACGAGCAGATGGATTGGCCGTCGATCTCCTCGCCCGAGAGGTCACGCTCAATGGAGCGGATTTGGCCCTCTCGCCGACCGAATACGCCGTGCTGGCCCTTTTGATGACACGGGCGCACGAAGCGCTGCCCGTGCAGACGATCGTACGACAGGTCTGGGGGTGGAGCGCGGCGGACGGCCGCAACGCTTTGCGGATCATCGTCAACCGCCTGCGACGAAAGCTCGAGGACGATCCCCACTCCCCCCGGTACATTGCGGCTGTACGCGGGGTTGGTTATCGGTTCAACACCGATGTCATTGAGATGGGCGACCGACCGACACCGCCGTCCACTTCACATCGCAATGACCTGCTCAACTGGATCGAGGGTTTGGCATTTTCGCTGATTGAATGTGACTCTGTCGTGGAGGCCGGAGATCTGCTGCTCGATGCCCTCAGCGCGAGTGGGTACGCAGATGGCATGGCGGTCTTCCAGGTCGACGGGGACGTCATGCACCTCGTTGCCGTCCGGGGAATGTCGGAGGCGTGGACGGAGCGGGTGACGGGAGGGATCCCGCTCGATCCGTCTTTCGCCAGTGCGCAGAGCGTCCTGACGGGAGAGCCGGTGCAGTTCGGGGACATCCACGCTGTCGGGGGACATTTCCGTGCCACGGCAGAACAGCTCGTCGACGAGGGCGTGCGCGCCGGCCACTTCTTCCCTATCCCGGGACGTCACGGTGTCTGGGGAAACCTCGGCCTGGTCCGCCGTTCGGGTCAGCCTTTCGACGAGTCCGCCATGGCGTTCTGCAGCGCCATGTGCGCCATCTTCGCGGTCTACGTCGAGCACATCGGTGACCGGTGACCTGCATACGAGAACGTTCGATGACGAAAAGGCGACACGATCGATGCTGAGAAGGATGCAGCGAGGCGAGCCGACGCTGCGACCTAGCCGGCTGAAATCAAACCGAAATGATCCGATGCGGCCCCGTGGTTGACAACTCTGTCAAGTTATAGGCTCGGTGCCCATGACCACCTGCCCGATCGCCCACGGTTACGACCCGCTGGATCCGAGCGTCGTGGCGGACCCGTACCCGGCGCTGCGGCACCTGCGTGAGGAAGGCCCCGTCTTCTACCTCCCGAGCCTCGACCACTACATCGTGACCCGCTTCGACGACATCGAGGCAATCTTGAAGGACAGGGAGACGTGGTCGGCCTCCAACGCCTCGTCACCACTCATTCCAGTGTGCCCGCAGGCGCAGGAGGTCCTCAACAGCGGCTTCAAACGCGTGCCGACGCTGAACAACGCCGATCCACCCCGTCACGCCCCTATGCGCAAGTCGGTATTGGCTGTCATGACTCCCCGCCGCCTCCGGGCGCTCGAGCCCGTTCTTCGTGACTACGCGACCTCGCTCATCGAAGGCTTCGCGGGGAAGCCGGTCATCGACTTCGTCCAGGAGTACTCCTTCCCGTTTCCGGGGTTTGCCGCATTCAGCTTGCTCGGGTTCCCGGACGCGGACACGGACACGCTGAAGGAATGGAGCCGGACGCGGGTCCTGCTCACCTACGGGCGGCTCTCTGACGAACAGCAGGTGGAGACGGCCAAAGACGTCGTCGCCATGTGGCAGTACGTCGAGGACTTCGTCGCCCGCCGGACGGCCGAGCCGCTCGACGATCTCGCCAGTGATCTCGTCAGGCTGGCACGAGACCAGCCCGACCAAATCACGACTTTCGACATCGTCAACATCGTCTACTCCATGGCACTCGCGGGCCATGAGACGACCATGAACACAATCGGGAGCGGTCTCCTGGCCCTCTTGCGGAACCGGCAACAGTGGCGGCTCCTCATTGACGAGCCCACATTGATCCAAAACGCAGTGGAGGAAATTCTTCGATTCGATGGACCTGTGCTGAACCACCGACGGGTGGCGAAGGTGGACACGTCCATCGGTGGGATCGACATTCAGGCGGGCTCGCGCATCATGATGTGCTTCGCCGCCGCCGACCACGACCCGACCCATTTCGGCGGCGATGCCGAGAGCTTCCGCGTCGATCGTTCGGAGGCGGAGTTCCACCTCGCCTTTGGCAAGGGAGCGCATCTCTGTCTGGGGGCGGCCCTTGGCCGGCTTGAGACCCAGATCACGTTGGAACTGCTCACCACGATGACGCCCGACATGGAGCTGGTTCCCGATCAGGAGCTGCAGTACAGCCCGAATGCGCTGTTCCGAGGCCTCCGATCCCTGCTGGTGGCGCCCCGGGGCACTGGCCCATGATCGAGCCGGAGGTCGACGAGCAGAAGTTCCAGCAGGCGCAGCGTGCGCTGAAGATCTCTGCGCTCCAGGCCGGTCCGTCGGACGGCGACAGCTGTCGTGGCTGCCTCTATTACCTCGAACTGGACAGCGGACTCGCCTTCTGTTGGCACGAGAAGCTGCAAATCCTGGTCGGGGCCGACTGGTGGTGCCACTACTGGGAGATGGCTGATTCGTGACCGACGCGGGGGACCGTCCGGTGCTCCAAGATCTCCTCGGATTGCGGCCGACGGAGGATAGTCACCGCTGGCAGCAGGTCGTCGGGCCCACCGTGACCACGCCATCGGGGGCCCTTCAAGGTGGCGCGGCGCTGGCAGCCGCAATGGAGGCGGCCCAGAGCACCACCGAGAGGCCTCTCAAGTGGGCGACCGCCCAATTCGTCTCCCACGTACAGAGTGGGTCGGTCGTGGACATCGACGTCACGGTCGTGGTGGACGGCCCGCACCTGAGCCAGGTTCGTGCCACCGCGTGCTGCGCCGGCAGCGAGATTCTGACCATGCTGGCGGCGCTCGGGGAGCGACCGTTCGCCCACGCCGGCGTCTGGCCGGCTCCCCCGGAGGTACCGCCTCCCGAGCAGTGCCCGGAACGGCTGGTGCCGGGTCCCGTGACGCACTCGATGCTCGAGACGTTCGACCGGCGATCGGCGATGGGCCGGTCGTACACCGAGGTGGACGGACGTCCGGGACCCGGACGTTCGGCCAGCTGGCTCCGGCTACCGGGCGGCATGCGTACCGTCTCTGCGGGCGACCTCGCCGTCTTGGGAGATTTCCTCATGCTCGAGTTCGCCGATGCCGTGGGCGTGGCCTGCACCGGAGCAAGCCTGGACAACACCGTGCGCGTGGCCAACCTGGGGCCCACGGAGTGGGTCCTTCTCGATGCCTCCATCCATGCCGTGACGGGTGGGCTCGGCTACGGGCAGGCCCACCTGTGGTCCCAACGGGGCGGCCTTCTCGGCACCACGTCACAGACGCTCGTCATCCGAGCGCTATCCCCGGAGGGTGCGCTACCGGAACGACGCGGCCGGCGGGTCGTCGGCAACCGGTCCCCGGGCGGGGCGGGACGGCACAACGAACGAGGATCTGAGGCTGGAAGCCTCCCCCCAAAAGAGCGAGAGGAGTAATGCCCGAACTTGACTCCCAGGCATCGGCAGCTGCCGATTACACCTTGGGTGGCCTCCGACCGTTCCCGGTCGCGGTCACCACGACCATGGACGGTCGTTCCAACGGACTCATCTCACTCTCGGCCGGCTCGGCCGGGATCATCCGCGAAGCACCCCGGGTCACCATCAGCCTCACCAAGTACAACCTGACCCACGACATGGTGCTCGAATCGGGCTCGTTCGCCATGCACCTGCTCTGCAACGACGAAGACGCTATTGAGGAATCACTCCGCATCCTCATGGTGCTCGGAGGCACTTCAGGGCGTGACGGGGACAAGATGCGCTCTCTGCGCACCAAGCCGGGCGTCAACGGCGTTCCCATTCTCACCGACGCGCTCGCCTACGTCGAAGCAAGTGTCTGCGGGACTTTGGACAACGACGAGAACACGATATTCGTTGGCGACGTCATCGCAAGCGAGCGGCTACGACCCGCGGGTGGGCGTCTCCACATCAACGAGGCTTGGAGCAGGTTGCCCCGCCAATGGATCGAACAGTACGAGCAGAACCATGTTGGGCAATTGGAGGACGCCAAACGCCGACGCGGAATGTCTCCGTGAAGGACGCCGACCAGAAGGAGGGCCCATGACAACCACCTACAACCGCGACGAGGTCGAGGATGCGTTCCGGCACTACTTCCTGACGGGGCCGGTCCTCGAGGATTGGGTGGCGTGGTCGCAACTCTTCTCGGACGATGCGGTCTACTTCGACCATTTCTACGGCCGATTCCGTGGTCCAGAAGAGATACAGAAGTTCCTCGAGTCGACGATGGGTTTTGCTCCCCACGTCTACTCGCCGCTCGAGTGGTACAACCTCGATGGCAACCGCATCGTCTACAAGGTCTGGAACCGTGCTGACAACCCTGACCCAGGCGGGCCTCCGGCCGAGTTCCCATCTCTGCAAATAATTGAATATGCCGGTGGCGGCAGGTGGTCCTCTGAAGAGGACTGGTGGCTTGTCAAGGAGATGAAGCAGTTCAACGCCGACTACGAAGCGATGTGCCAGGCGGCTGGGAAGCCCGACTTCAAGAACGAGCTCTCGCGCCGTGACTGGGGCCCTATCCAATGGGCCCGCCCGCCGGAGGGCACCCACCCGAAACCGTCATGGCAGAGCGGCGAGACCGACCTCGTGGCCAGCGTTCGAGAAATGAAGTTCGGCGAACGCGTGTGAGCACACTCTCTCACCGGCCGCCGGACGCCCATGTGTGGTGGTGTCGAAACGGCGGGACTGGGCCGCTCCTCCCACGGGATGCTCGACCGTGACGACCCGCCTGCCGACCGGTGCCGGTCGTAGGTGTGGTCGGGACTCGATCAAACGACAGAGGTTCGGATGACCGTGGGCCCCTCCGTCGTGGGCGACCGGCGGACGCCCACGTTGCTCGGAAGCTACGTGCTCCCTGGGGGCGTCAGCGATCCGCGGCCGGTCGTGGAGCAGGCGCGCTGCGCCGAAGCGCTGGGGCTGGGTACCGCCTGGATCGGCGAACGCTATGACACCAAGGATCTCCCGTCGCTCGCCGGAGCCCTCACCCAGACGACCACTACCTTGCGCATCGGCGCTGCGATCACGCATACCCAGCTCCGGCACCCCATGGTGCTCGCCTCCATGGGCCAGACCCTCCAGGCTCTTTCCAATGGCCGCTTCCTGCTCGGATTCGGTCGTTCGGCAGTGTGGCGCTGGCGCGACTATGGCGAACCGACGCCCACGCTGGCATCGCTGGGCGATGTCGCTCAGATCCTCCATCGGCTCTGGGCCGGCGAAACGGTGAACTACGAGGGCCCCGCCGGGAGGTATCCACGGCTCCGCCTGCCCCAACGGCCAGACGTCGACCCTCCCCCGGTACTCCTCGCTGCGGTCGGACCGAAGACTCTGGCGCTCGCCGGGCAGTGCTTCGATGGGGTGATTCTTCACCCCTTCCTGACATCCGACGCGGTCGCCGCTTCAGTGCAGACAGTCAGAACCGCCGCCGCAGAAGCAGGGCGCGACGTCGCTCAGGTCCGCTGCTACGCCACGGTCGTCGTCGCTCCAGACCGACGTTCTGACGAAAGTGAATCGGCCGTCAACGCACGTGGCGCCGGCTACTTCCACGTCGCCGGCCTCGGAGACGCCCTGGTCGCCGCCAACGGATGGGACGCCGCCGATCTCGCCCGCTACCGGAGCCATCCGACGCTGCTTGCCCTCGGAGACCGCCAGGCCGACAAAGCACTGTCGCGCGCGGAGCTGGTCGAGGTCAGCCGCAGCCTCCCCGATCACTGGCTGGCCTCCTCGTCGGCGACGGGGACTGCGGCGCAGTGCGCCACTCGCCTGACCGAGTACCTCGACGCCGGCTCGGACGAGCTGATCCTGCACGGCACGACGGCCGAGCACCTCGGTCCGCTCGTCAAGGCATTCGCTTCTGTGCCATGACGGTCGCCGTCGAGGACCTCGCGGGAGACCTGGCGGCATGGCTGGGTGAACGGATGGGTGCTGACGACGTGACCGTGTCCGGGTTCGTTCGCCCGGCCGCTGGTCAGTCGAGCGACAACGTCTTGTTCGAAGCCTTGGCGAACGGCCGAGTCGAGCATCTGGTTCTCCGCCGCCAGACGGTGGGGACCACGATCTTCCGCGACCCCGACGTGTGCAGAGAGGCTCAGGTGCTGCAGGGGCTGTCGACGGCTGGCATACGGGTCCCGAAGGTCCGGTGGATTGAGCCAAATTCGGCCGTCCTCGGTGCGCCGTTCTTCGTGATGGACCGCGTACAAGGGCGGGTACCGCTCGGCAAGCCCTCCATACATACTGCGGGTTGGCTCCCGACTCTCACGCCGGCCGAACGAGAGCGCCTTTGGTCATCGGCCCTCGAGGTCCTGGTCTCGGTTCACGCGATCCCGTGGCGTTCGAGCCACGACTTCCTCCTCGACGGCGACCCCATCGCCGCCACCGTGGGCGCTCACGTCACCGCCCTCGGTGACTGGTACCGGTGGAGTACCGCGGAACGCGTGTATCCGGTCACCGACGCCGCGCTCGAGTATCTCGAAGAACACCTGACCGTAATCGACGCCGGCGATCCCGTCCTGCTCTGGGGCGATCCGCGCGTGGGCAACATGCTCTTCGCCGACGACCACACCGTCGCGGCGGCCGTCGACTGGGAGACGGCAAGCATCGGCCCAGCGGGTCGCGACGTCGCTCACTGGCTGTTCTTCGACGAGTTTCAGACCGAGGCGGTCGGCATCGAGAGACTGTCAGGGTGGCCCGATCGCGATACGACGGTCGCTTGCTACGAGATGAGTTCGGGTCGTCACCTCGGCGATCTCTTGTACTTCGATGTGATGGAGTCACTCTTCATGGCCACGACCCTCATCAGGCAAGCGGACCGTCGGGAGGCCATGGGACTTGCCCCACGAGGGAACCGGATGGGGCACGACAACACAGTCACGCAAATGCTGGCCCGCAAACTGGGTCTGACCGTCCCTCCCCTGTCTCCCGACTACATCGCGCACCGAGGCGGGCTCCCCGAGATGGATCGGACGTGACCGGGATTCGGTGGAATCCTTGCTTCGCCAGATCCCGTCTGGGAGATCGCCGGAGCTGGCCACGGGGCGCGCGGTCCATCGACGAGCGGCCGCGCCAACAATCCTGACCTGCGATGCTGTCGGACATGCTGCTCGAGGGAAAAGTCGCAATCATCACTGGAGCCGGATCTGGAATCGGCCGTTCAAGCGCCGTACGCTTTGCTGCCGAGGG
>Ga0181523_10002575_pt1 | contig 17466 bp, 16 predicted proteins | sample PEATcosm2014_Bin_43_FD_119752 | JGI IMG/M metagenome (GOLD analysis project Ga0181523, IMG submission 119752) | Peatland microbial communities from MTU Mesocosm Facility, Houghton, MI, USA - PEATcosm2014_Bin05_30_metaG | ecosystem: Environmental > Terrestrial > Soil > Wetlands > Peat | place...
CACGCTAATTACGCCGAACAGCGCTTCGGTGGAATTAGGATCCAGATCCATGCCCTGCTGGTAGGCTTTTTGCGCTTCCACAAACTGGCTTTGTGCCATGCGCAGGTTGCCCAACTGCACATAGGCGGCGGGATCATTTGGCTCCTTCTCCAAAGACTTGTGAATATACTCATCCGCCTTTACGAACTGTTTGCGATCGATATCGGCCACCGCGTGCAAGAGGTATCCGTCAGGAGCGCCGGGCTGCAAGGCGATAATCTGGTCCGCTTCCTGGGCTAGCCCCGAGGAGTCGCCATGGTGGATGTCAACGGCCGCCAAGGCCCGGTGCGCCTCCACAATTTCAGGACGCAGCCGAACCGCGTCGCGCCACTCTGCTTCCGCCCGGCCGGTGTTGCCCACTTGGTCGAATGCCAGGCCCAGCTGGTAATGTGCCACCGCATTGTCAGGATCCTTCTTGAGCACCGTTTGCAGTGTATTGACAGCGTCGCTCCCCTTGCCGTCGCGAATCTCGATCTCGCCCTTGTAGACCAGCGCGATTTCGTCATCGCCCTTCACCTTCAGGATTTCGTCATTCAGCTTGCGGGCTTCGTCGATCCGGTCTGTCAGGATCAGCAGCTGAATGTAATTCTCCCTGACCACCATGTCCTTGGGATGGGCCTGGTAAAGCGCAGCATACTCGGCCGTGGCCTTATCGAACTGGTTATGGGAAAAATAGAAATCGCCCAGCATCCGGTAGCCCACCGAATTGTTCGGGAAATCATTCTTCGACTTGCGCAGGAATTCTTCGGCTTCGTCGAACTTGTTCTCCGCCATGAACAAGCGGGCAAGCGAGAGCCGGGGGTTGGGATCGTCGGCTGCCGTCGCAATGGCTCGCCGGAACCATTGCTCTGCTTCAGGAAATCGCCCGCGAGTCAGGTAGAAATTCCCCAGCGAGGTCAGCGCATCCGTGGAGTTGGGACTGAGTCTGGCGGCTTCCTTGAGACTCGCCTCCGCTGCGTCCCACTGTTGCTCCTTCATCTGCAGCATGGCCAGATTCAAACGATAGTCGGAACGATTGGGGTCCAGTTTCACTGCTTTTTCCATGTCCGCCACCGCCGCGCTGATGTCATTCAGAGCCGCGTCGTAGTCCGCGCGCGTCAGGTAGACGTCCGGTTTGTCGGGCCATTCTTTCGTAAGCTTGTCCAAATGCTCCTTCGCGTCACTGAACTGACGAGCGATGATCAGCACATTGGTCAAGTCAAGCTGCGCCTCATAGAAGTCCGGCTTGATCTGGACGGTGGTCAATAACTCCTGGACGGCGGTTCGCCCGTCCCCCAGTTTTATCGCCGCCAGTGCCAGCTTGTAGTGGGCTTCGGCGAAACGCGAATCGACCTGGATCGCGTTCTGGAACTGAATTTCGGCCTCCCGGTACTGCCCTTTGTCGAAGTAGCGCTGCCCGCTCTCCAGGTACTTCTGCTTGCGGACGTTCGGATCCTGCGACGAGCAGCCCGTCAGCAACGCCCCCAGCACGCAAACCGCCGCTACTGCAATCTGAAGTTTTGACCCCGTGGCCTTACCCATATCTCTGAACGCCTCACATTACGCAAGCTTTGTCTTATCAACACCCCAACGCACAAAGGTACTCTCTGGGTGCAAACCGGAACAGTTACTGCCATTATTACCGTAAATCCGGGCATCGGAAAGAGCCCGTTAGGTCCTGTCTTTAGAGCATACGCTCGTGTACACGCGCTTTGGTAATCTGCCCCAACCAGCCGGGCCGTGGCATAGTTTAGTCGGCTATGACTCACTTCCCCCAAAGCAATGTCAACCGGCGCTCGCCCAGAGTAAATCTCAACGGATCGGTTACGGCCGCAGTCATGGCCGAAGGCGGTCAGCGGACACGCGCAAAACTACAATCCATTTCCATCACCGGTGGATTGCTGCAGTTGCAGCACGAGCTTTCTACCGGAGATTTCGTTGAAATCGCTTTCCACACCCGCTCGGGCGCCATCTGCGGTATGGCCGAAATGTTGCACCCAACGCGCAAGTTTCAGAGTGCGTGTCTTCAGCCCTTCCGCTTTATAGCCCTGGCCGACGAGGATGAACGTAAGCTGCGCATGTCTCTCGAGTCCGCCATGGACCGCAGTTTCCTCGACCCGGTCGCCGAGCGACCGCAGACGCCGAAAGCATTCTGAGGCCCGGATTCTGAGTCGCGTCGTCCCCGGCAGGTTCGGCTCGTCGCTATACTGAGTCTTCTGGGATGACGAACTCAGAATGACCAGCCTGACCATCACTCACTCCGCCGAGGAGACGATCGCCTTCGGGCGAAAGCTTGCGGCCGAGCTCTCTCCTCCGCTCATCGTGCTGCTGCGCGGCGACCTCGGCGCGGGAAAGACGACCTTAGTGAAGGGGATCGCAGAGGGCTTCGAGGCCGCTCGCGCCGATGAAGTGACCAGCCCCACCTTCACCCTCATTCACGAATACCGCGGCCCTCGCGCCACCCTTTACCACATTGACCTTTACCGCATCGATACCCAGCGCGACCTGGAAACGCTCGGCCTTGATGACCTGCTCGCGCCCAACTGCATCCTGCTGATAGAGTGGGGAGAGAAGTTCCCTCGCTTCGCACGCGGCCAGAACGTGGAAATCACTTTGGAGCAAACGGCCGAAGGGCGGGTGGGCGAAACTGACCGCAGAATCCAAGTCACCACCCGTTGAATCCAATCGGGTACAAGACAGCGGACTGCCAATATTTTACCCGGGCGCATCTCAACCAACTGTATTCGGAGCCTGAATCAACTTGAAACTTATCCATTTCGTACTTGTGTTCTTATTGATCTTTCTCGCGGCCGCTTTTTGCGCCGCCCAAAACCCATCAGGACCTGAAACCTCGGGCGCGAGCCAGTCCCCCCAACCGCCCGCCACTGCTCCCGGCCAGACACCCCAGCAAGCGCCACCTCCCGCCAAACCGTCCGCCGGCCAACCTGCCCAGCCTGCCGATCAAACTCAAAGCCAGAGCCAGGGTCAGAATAGCCAAAACTCAAAAGACGCTGCGAAAGACGAGTCCGGCACGTCCAAAGACCGTCTCTTCTTTGCTCTGCCCAACTTCTTGACCTTGGAGAATGCCGGCCAAGTCCCGCCCCTGACCACCGGGCAGAAATACAAAGTTGTAGCCCTGGGCTCGTTCGACCCCATGCAGATAGTCTGGTACAGCGCGCTCTCGGGTATATGCCAGGCCGAGAACTGCGAGCCTGGCTACGGACAGGGCTGGGTGGCATATGCGAAGCGCTTCGGTACCTACGCTGCTGATGGCACCATCGAGAATTTTTTCGTGGGCGCGATTCTTCCCTCCATGCTCCACCAGGATCCCCGCTATTTTCAGTTAGGCCACGGCACTTTCGTTCACCGCACCGGCTATGCCATGAGCCGGATCTTCGTGACTCGCACCGACTCTGGAAAGAGTCAATTCAACTACTCCGAAATCGTTGGCGCCGCCCTGGCGTCAGCCATCTCAACCTATAGCTATCATCCCCACCCCGGGTACCATCCCGAACCCGGAGTCAAGGTGCCCTATGTAGCCAGCGACCGCACCTTGAAGAATACAGCCAGCGTCTGGGGATCGCAGGTGGGCTACGATATGCTTACGCTGGTGGTCAAGGAATTCTGGCCCGATGTCCGCCGGAAATTGAAGAAGCACTATACTCATGGCGGAGACGAACCCTCCCGGTCAGTTCCAGCCGCGGGCAACTAGCCGGTGCACTCCGATGCCCCAAAGAACCGCACCAACCGTCAGGAAGGCCACAGAACCAGACTTGGAAGTGGGCTTAATCTGCGCCGATCGCGATGGCAATCGCATTCGGATCGACCGCATTAATACTGACCCTGATACTGACATCGGTGTTGCCCCCCGCTCCCGAACCGTTTCCTATCATTTTCTGAACGACGAACTGCGTGTCCAGAAAGGCATTCAGAAGCGCTCCATCGAGCAATTCCTGAAGGAAGGCTGGTACACGGCAGCCCCAGGAAGATCCCTCTAGCAGGCTCTGTAAAAGCGTCACCAGACACGCATAAAGAATTCGTAAACACGCGTGCGGCTGTTTACGAATTCTTTATGGACGTTTTGTTCGAAATTTATGCCCCTTCGTATCAAATTGAGTGGAGTAGTTAGGGGGCATTTTTGATGTCGATCCAAGAAGTATCAGCGGAACAGTTAGCCGAGCTCTTCCACCATTATCACCAGGCACTTGGCCCAGACTTTGGCTGCACCACCCAGTCCACACCGGAGTCATGGGACGAGATATCGCAGCCAGAAAAGAATCGCATGGTAGCAGCCGCGCGCCTCGCCATCCTGGAAGTGGCCTCGACGGCAAAGGAAGCGCAAGACTCGAGACGCTATTTTGCGAAGCCAGGCGCTGCCGAGTGGGGCTGCTAGTCCAGCAGAAACTGAAGAGGCAAAAAAATAGGGTCTCTCCGCAGCCTTGCCAGGGTTTCAAACCACATCGTGGGACGGATTCCGCACCAGTGCGAGTGCCGTCAGATCGTTAGGTGTGGGCGCCGTCATGGTGAACCGCTGAGTCGCCTGCAGAACGGCCAGACAAAGGTCGCGCGCGCTGAGCGCCATTGCGTGCTGCAGGCTTTGCCTCACCCCGTCCAATCCGAATTCCGTGCCCGCGCAGTCCGTTTCGACGGCGCTCGCTTCGACGATTCCGCGTGAGACCACCAGAAGCACCGACCCCGGCGTAAGGTGACAGGCAGCCGCGCTCTGCGTCGTGTGCGAGAACAATCCGAGTGGCAGCCCGGTGGCATCGAGCAGGGTGATTCCCGCGTGGTCGCGAAGCAGCGCCGGAGTGTGGCCGGCATTGGCATAGCACACCGTTCCCAGATCTTCGTTATAGCAACCGATGAACGCCGGACAACTGCGGAGACCGGCACGCATAATGGTGCGGTTCATCGCGTCGCATAGTTCGATCATGGCCGTGGTCTCGTTGAAGTCTTCTTTGGAGAAAAGCTCGGGCGCAAGCGTTCGAAACGTCTTCTGTACGCCAGTCAGGATTTCACGCGTGTCCGCCCGTAGGCCAGCCATGTCGAGCAGCACGAATAGCATGCGGGAAGGCCCCACCCTCAGGAATTCATAGAAATCGCCAGCCACGCGCTGGCCGCTGTAAACCGTGGCTATCTCGGCGTGACGCAGCACCGGTGTTTCGCAATGCAACGGATCAGTAGCCGCCGGCGCGACTTCCCGCGGATTGAACTCCCAACTCCACAACAGCGACCGCCGGAACAGCGATTGCCAGAACCGCCTCGGCGATGACTTGAAATCGAAGTGAGGAGTGTGCACCTGCCAAGGTTATCGGCAGATTGACCACGATGCTTTACTAGGGATGCGCTTGATTTCGGGCGGCGCGGCGCTTTAGCGCTGCGGTAACCATAAATGCGCGCTCTAGACTTGAGGGCCAGCGTTAATGTGGCAAGTAGCCCGATTCCATCGGCAGTTTACCGTCCACCTTGACCACACCCACGCGATCCGTGATCGATCGTTCTTCCACGAACCCGATCGCGCCCGGATTCGTGGCCACGGTATCGATGACATCCGCATCCGACCCTACCGTCCGAATCGAATCCTGATGCGCCACAATCATCGCCTTCACTTCCGCCTCGGTCATCTTGATCAGATGTTCCAGCGTGACCATCTCGTCAGGGGAAGATCCGTGCAGCACCAGTACGACATTCTTGCCGTCGGGCCACTTCTTCACGTCCCCTTTGAAAATCTTAGCCAGGTGGGCGGACGTAACATTCTGAACGCCGTTGTCCTTATTGACCACGACCGCCATGTGGTGCGCGAAACAGGGAGTGAGCGACAATGTCACCCAAGTACAAAGGCAGAGAATCCACGAGTACTTCATAGCTAAGATTACCTCTTGTTCTCCCCGGACTCTTGTCAAAAAATTGTCAAATGGAACATGGGTAACCAGTCTCGTTAATGAACCAGCATGCCGCGGAAAAACTCGATGTCGCACTTGGTTTTGGGGTGGCGCAGAAGGATGCCCACGTAGGGACGGACGCATTCGTCCGTCCCGCCGGGCAAAGCCCCGCAGATTACCGAAGTTGTACTTGCCTTTGGGTGGCGCAGCGGTTCGCCGCTGCGATAAGTGCCCTGTTTGCAGAGTCGGCTTTAGCCGCTGGGGGCCAGCACGGCGTAAATCGCCACTCTTTCAGCAGCCTCCTGACGAGGCCTAAAACCCCATGATGTTGTACCCGCAATCCACGTAGATCGTCTCTCCCGTGATCCCGGAGCTCGCATCGGAGGCAAGGAACACCCCCGTGCTTCCGACCTCGCCGACTTCCACATTGCGTTGCAGCGGCGCCCGCTCGGCATGGCTTTTCAGCATGTCTCCCAGGCCGGAGATGCCGCGCGCCGCCAAAGTCTTGATCGGCCCCGCCGAAATCGCATTGACCCGAATCTTCCGCCGTCCCAGATCCTGCGCCAGATACCTCACAGTGCATTCTAGAGCCGCCTTGGCCACGCCCATTACGTTGTAGTGCGGCACCACTTTTTCCGCACCGTAATAAGTCATGGTAATGACGCTGCCCCCCTCCTCCATCAGTGGCGCCGCCGCCCGGCAAACCGCGATCAGCGAATACACGCTCACATCGTGCGCCACGCGAAAGCCCTCGCGCGTCGTGTTCACGAAGTCCCCCTTCAGTTCTTCCGCCGGAGCGTAAGCCACGCTGTGCACCAGCACATGCAGCTTGCCGTAGCGCTCCTTGAGCTTCGCGAACAACCCCGCAATCTCCGCATCGTTAGAAACATCGCACATGAATCCTTCCGCGCCCGGCAGCGACAGAATCAGGTCTTTAGCTTCCATCTCCATGCGTTCATTCTGATAAGTGATGGCAAGATTCGCCCCCGCCGCGTGCAGTCCTTGCGCAATTGCCCAAGCGATCGAGCGCTTGTTAGCTACCCCAAAGACGACCGCCGTCCGCCCCTTCAACTCCTTAAACATGAAAACTTCTCCTAGTACGAAGTCCATAAGAATAGCAAGGATAAAGTCCCCTGTGCTTCCCCTGTGTTCCCCTGTGGTAAAGGTGTTTTCTCCGAACGACAAATGCTTAGAACTACTCGGCGACCGCAGCCACAGCCTTCCGTGCCGGAATCGGCCAGCAAGCGCTGCCAAACGCCACCGCATAAACCGCGGCAATAACGCCAAACCCCGCCGCCAGGCTGATCCGCGATGCGATCCAGCCCACCGTCAGCCCCAGCACCACCTGCAGAAGGGTGCCAAAGAAATAAAAACTATTTTGCACCCGTCCCATAAATTGCGGCGGCACCTGTTCCATCAAGCTGGTATTCATCGCCACGCCACTGACGCCCCGTGCCGATCCCATCAGCCCATACAGCAGCACCGCCATCGCCAGCCACGGCGAAAACGGAGAAAGCGCCATGGTAAAAGCCAGCAGCAGCATCGAAATCGCAATCGCACTGCGTGCTCCCACCCGCCCAATCAGCGCCGGAGCATAAAGCGCGCTCAGGAACGCGCCCACCCCCCATCCCCCATTCAACCACCCGTAGCCCGTAGCGCCGGCATGGAAGACGCGATCGCTTAGCGGAGCCGTGACCACCACCCCCGTCATCATAGCCCCTAGAAATAAAGCCCAACTCGTGCCCAGGAAAACCACGCTGCGATGCGCGCGCAGAAAAACCAGCCCTTCGCGCATCTCCCGCAGAAAGCGCCCGACTGCAGTTTCCGCCGCCTCCAGATCATGCCGAAGTTCAACCACTCGCGGCACCACGTGCCGCCCTTGTCGCACCGCAAAGTAGCAGCCAAAGGAAACGACATAAGTGCTCACGTCGACCAGCAGCACACCGCCCAGCCCAATGTGTTCGTAAACAAATCCAACGATCGCGCCGGCAATCAGCCATCCCCCCTGCACCCCCGCCAGCAGAAACGTATTCGAGTGCACGTATCCGCCTTCGGGCGTCAGTTCCTGAATCAGCGCCGTGATCGTCGGCCAGAACATCCAGAAGCCCGCCGCCACCAGCGTGTTCATCAAGTAGAGTTCCCACACCTGCACGCGATGAAGAAAGGCAAGCACGGTGACCGCAAGAATGACGATGGCGCGCGAAGCGTCCAGCCACATCACCAGCCGCCGCCGGTCTTCGCGGTCGATAATGACGCCGGTGAAGGGAAGCATCAGCATGGCCGGAATCGTTTGCAGCGCGGCAAACGTGCCCAAAGCCATTTCCGAGTGAGTGCGCTGCAAAATCGTCCAAGCCACCGCCGCGGAGTTCATCCCGCTGCCCAGCATGGAAATCACGTTGGCCGCAAAAACAAATCGCAAGGACTGGGAGCGTTTTTGCAGAATCAAGCGCATCATTCGAATTTAACATGAGGAGCTTTGAGCATTCAGCACTCAGCATTTAGCACTCAGCCGATGACAGTGTGAAAAAGTCGGTATTGCATTTGTTCTTGGTTGGCGCAGCGCCGACGCGGGAGACGACGGTGAAGTTACGAGTGCAGGATGCGCGGGAATAAAGAGAGAAGTGACGTTCGCCCTGAAAGATCTAGTGTAAAGCTATGCTGATTTCCTTGACCGTCGGCAAAATTCGATCACTCTTCCGGCTCGTGGTGGTGGAACCGGCGTCACCTTTCTTTGGAAGTTGGCCGGTATGTAGAAAGCAATTACTCGGGCCATGAGAAACTCCTCCTTCATCTTGTGAAATCGCCGTCCTGGCCGCCAACACGTACGCTTATCCAATAAGCAACTGCGTTGCCAAATTCGTACGGCTGAAATCAGAAGCCAAACAAGCAGCTCCGACACTAGGAATATCTGCCGATGAAGTGCTGACAAGGCGCATGGTCGCCACTTTTTTGTTGTCTGTAGCGCGGGAAAGGTGCTCGAATCGCAGTTGTTCGTCAAGAGAATGCAGCGAGTTCCCGCCCAGCAAGAGTGGGTGATCCACCCGCACGAGTGGGTGAAATTCCTTAGAATCAACTCGGGAATGCGTTCTTGCGGTTGCCGTGATCCGGCAACTGCGCTCACGAGATCGATTGTGAGGATGTAGTGAATAGAAAGAGCCAGCAACAAATAGCCAAAAGCCGCCCTACTTCAGCCCCGTAACCACATACGCCTCCGACAGCACCCGCACGTAGAGATACGCGTACGCATTCCCGTCGCTCGAGAGATGAGGCGCAACCACCGCCGTGACTCCTGCGCCCGTTTCTTCCCCGAAGTTTTTCCAGGGCTCCATTTTCCCAGTCTGTAGATTCACCCGTGAGACCTTCGCAATTTTCGCCCGCCCGCGGCTGGGAGCTACATATACCGACTCCCCGTCCGGCGTCCAGCCAATTACGGAGTAGTTCCCCTCAAGCCCCGGTATCGGATGAAACCCGCCCCCGTCCAGCGGCCAGATCCCACGTTTTCCATCCGGTCCACGCACCACTACGCTTTTGCCATCGGGCGAGAGTAGCGTGCCGCCAATGCCCTCGGAAGTGATGGGCTTGGAATCTCCACTGCTGAGGTCAATCAGGTAGTCGCGCCCACCGTGCCCGGCTTCAATGCCGTAGGCCAGCAACCGCTTGCCATCCGGAAAAACCTCGACCCTGTCGAAGCTTACGGCATCATGCGTCACCTGCCTCGATTCGCCTGCTCCCGTCGGCACCAGGCTTAGCGGTCCACCCTTCGCCGGTTTTGTGATCACCCATTTCCCATCGGGTGAGATGGCCATGGCGAGGCCTTCGCCAATGCGTGCCGGGGGCGACCCGTCCGTATCGCGCAAATACACGGTGTAGTTCGGTCCACCACCATCGCCTTCTTCTTCGAAAAGGATTTTCCGGCCGTCACGGCTGATATCGCGTAACTCCGACCATCCGAACCACCCCAGTTCGTGTTCTTCTTTTCCACCGGGCCCCATGCCTCGGATCCCTAACCGTGTGTGATTCGCCACGGCGAGCACCTTCCCATTGCGCAGATCCTCCAGCCACATCCCCCCGGGCACATTCGTCATCGTGCGCATCTTGCCCGAAAGCGTCACGGCGCGCGGGTTCTCCGCCTGGCCCGTGTTAGTGGAGGTGAACCAGATCTCATCGCCCGCCGGAGCCCAGAGAATCCCCTGCAATGAGGTCCAGCCCGAAGAAAGTTTCCTTTCTTTTCCCTGGCCATCGGCCCCAATCACCGCCAGTGATCCTTCGTCGTCGCCTCCAACGTTCTCATGGTCGGCAAACGCGATCCACTTGCCGTCAGGCGAAATCTTCGGATGGCTGATCCAGTTGATGCCGTCGAGCAGCACCTTGCCAATCGGATATTCCAGACGCCAGTGATTATTATCCGGAACGTAACGGACCACCGCCAGGCTGTCGCCGTTCGCGGAAAAGTCGGCGTCCTGCACATTGTCCAGCACCTCTCGCGGCGTCCCTCCACTCAAGGGAACCCGCGCCAGCGTCCCACTTCGCGCATAGCCTCCGTGCCCCACCGTATTGAGCCGAATCGCCAGTTCTCCGCCCTTGGAAATCGCAAGCAACTCCGCATCCTTGATCCCGAGTTCGCGCGAGCCCGGATCATCCGTCCGCGACATATAAAGTTGGTCATCCCCGCCTTCCCACGATGCGCTGTAAACAATGCTGCCATCCGGCGTAAACCGCGCGTTGCCGATGAACCCGGTGCGAAAAGTGATCTGCTGATACTCGGCCTGAGGCGCGCGACTGCCAGCCTTGCCGCTTAACCAACCGAGACCATACACCGCGCAAGCCACCGCAACACCAGCCGCCAGCCCGATCAGCAGCCGGCGGCGCGGCTGCACCGCCGCCTCCGCTGCCGCGACTCTAGCCGTCGATCCAGAAAGTCCGGAAAGATGTTCCAGATCAAACCCAATATCGCTGGCGGAATGGAAGCGCGACTCAGGATTCTTCTCCAGGCAATGGTGCACAATTCGTTCCAGCGCCGGAGAAACATTCCGATTAGTCTCAATCAGTTCCGGAGGCTCTTCCTTCAGAATCGAACTCATCGTGTCCGCGGGAGTGTCCCCATGGAAGGCCCGTTTGCCCGATAGCATCTCGTAGAGAATCGCCCCAAAGCTGAAAATATCAGAGCGCGGATCAAGCACCATGCCCCGCACCTGCTCCGGCGACATATACCCCGCCGTCCCCAGCACCACCCCAGCTTCAGTCGCGCCGTGGGTCACGGTGGCCATCGAAGTATGAGATCCCGGATCAGCCTGAGTAAGTTTCGCGAGGCCAAAATCCAGAATCTTCACTCGCCCATCTTTTGTGAGGAAAAGATTCTCCGGCTTGAGGTCGCGATGAATGATCCCTTTTTCATGAGCGGCCGCCAGTCCATGCGCAATCTGCAAGGCATAGTCCAGAGTCTTGCGCATCGGAATCGACCCGCTACGCAGCCGCTCCCGCAGCGTCTCGCCCTCAAGCAACTCAGACACCACGTAAGGCGACCCGTCGCTCGTGCCAATATCAAACACCGCCAGAATGTTCGGATGATTCAGGGCAGCCGTAGCCAGCGCCTCCTGCTCAAAGCGCCGCATCCGGTCGGAGTCAAGCGAAAGCTCCTGCGGCAAAACCTTGATCGCCACGTCGCGCCGAAGGCGAGAATCGCGAGCGCGATACACCTCGCCCATGCCGCCAGCGCCTAAGAGAGAGACAATTTCATAAGGTCCAAGTTTGGTGCCAGAGGTCAGGTTCATCAGTGGCCGAGATTATAACCCAAGCCGACTCAACGGTAGAGACGGGGCACGCCCCGTCTAAGACACCGGCACAAAGTGTCCCAGGGAGAGCTCGTCAGCCGTCCTTGCGATAGAGCAGGTCGCGCATAGCCCGTCTCCGAGCCTCGTTCGCTTCCTTCACCGACTTGCGCTCCTCGGCATCCATGCCCCGTTTCGTGACAGGGTCAGACTCTTCAGGCTCGGAGCACGCCGGACAGCGGTTGGCAAAGCCGGGTTTACCCGGCCGAAGCTCGAACTCTTCCGAGCAGACGGCACAGATTTTGATAGGGAATGCCATCCGCCTACTATGATACAACCCCACACGCAGTTACATTGACCCGTCAATGAGCGCTACGGCGATGTTACGTCAACTGAGACTTGCTAATGCCTCTGTTCGCAACATTTTCCTGAGCCTTCAGGTTAAGATTCTGGGACCGTTGGGCGCGGACAGCGATCTGCGCCGCTGGGGTTTGCGACTGGCCGAGCGTGGCGGCAAGAGCGGGAAGAAACCGGTCACTGGGTGTAATGGGGCATGTTACGCCAGCTAACAAGAGTCCGCCCCGTTTCCGCGGCACCCGACCACGCGCCTGACGGGTACTTCCCGGGCAGGTCGGCCTCGGTAAGAGATCTGCCGTAAAATATGGCGCGACGCTGCAAGGAGTTTTCGCATGGATCAGTTTGACGACCGACACCCGGATCCCTGGCCTGCACTTCCGCTTGCATCGTGGAAAGACAGCTATGCCACGCTCCACATGTGGAGCCAGATCGTTGGCAAGGTGCGTCTGGCGCTCACTCCTGTTGTGAACCACTGGTGGAATGTGCCGCTGTATGTGAACTCGCGTGGCCTGACAACCTCGGCGATTCCCTACCGCAACGCCGCGTTCGAAATCTGGTTCGATTTCATTGACCACCAGCTCGTGCTGCAGAAGAGCGATGGTTCACGCAAGACTCTCCCGCTGGCGCCTCGCACGGTTGCCGATTTTTACCAGGAATTCATGCGTATGTTGCGTTCATCAGCGATCGAGGTAAGAATCTGGCGAATGCCCGTCGAAATACCCAACCCGATCCCGTTCGATGAGGACCGGGTGCATGCCGCTTATGATCCTGAAGCCGTGCGGAAGTTTTGGCGAATCCTGCTGAGCGTCCAGTCGGTGTTGGAGGAGTTCCGATCGCGTTTCATCGGAAAGTGCAGTCCGGTACATTTCTTCTGGGGCAGCTTTGATCTCGCGGTTACGAGGTTCTCAGGCCGCCGCGCGCCTGCCCGTCCCAACGCCGACCGCGTCACTCAAGAGGCTTATTCACACGAGGTAAGCAGTGTCGGATTCTGGCCCGGCAGCGGAAGCATTACAGACCCTGCGTTTTATTCGTACGCCGCTCCTCAGCCCGAAGCATTCGGACTTGCGCCCGTCCAGCCTGTATCTGCCCGTTACGATACGCAGCTCAGCGAGTTCATCCTCATGTACGACGACGTGCGAAGCACGACGTCTCCCGGTGCAACCTTGCTGGAGTTTTGTCAAAGCACATACCAAGCGGGCGCGACGCTCGCAAAGTGGGATCGCCACGCGCTGGAGAGACAGCCGGCAAAAGTCATTCTCAGCAAATCCTCATAACGATTACAGTAATCATCGATGGACGTTGGCTGGGTAATCCAAGGCTGGAAATCCAATTCCCGCTAATCCAATTCCCGTTAATCGAATTCCCGCTAATCCAGCACCGGCCGCGGGCAGTAGGGGATCGGCGTCCCTTTGACGATTGCTCCCGGGTTGCCCTCGACCAGAGCGTCGGCATACTCGGCTCCCACGATTTTTTCTGCCACAGTGCGACCGGCGGAAAGATTCGGGATGCGGCGTCTGGCGTCGTGAGCATCGGAAGCGAGAATGTGGACGGCCGAGCGGTCGAGCAGCCAGCGCGCGATGATCTCGGGTCGTTCTCCCCAGAACCCCGTCAGTGCCGACGCCGTGACTTGAATCAAGCAGCCCTGCTCCGCCCACTCCAGAATGCGCTGCGGTGTTTGCTGCAGGATCGGGTTGCGTTCGGGATGGGTCAGGATGGGCGTAAGCCCGCGATCTCCCAGGCGAGTGAAGCACTCGGAAAGCCGCGTCGGGACACTGAAGTTGCTGAGTTCAATCAGCAGATAGTTGGTTTCGCCAATCGTGTAGGTGTGCGGCTGCTCGAGCACGCGTTCCAGATTTTCGAAGGAAAGATGAAAATCGCAGCCCAGGCTTAACTGTAGTTGCAGCGCGGGATCCAGCTTCTCCCGCAACTGGCCGAGCAGCCCGGAAAGATATTCACGATCATAGGCGTAACGATCATTGGCGTGCGGTGTGGCGACAGTGTGGGTAATGCCGTCGGCTGCCGCCATGCGGCACATTTCGACGCCTACATCCCAGGATTTGGGGCCGTCGTCGACCTCGGGCAGAATGTGGCAGTGGATGTCGATCACAACGCAATCGATTAGAACACATCGGGCGATCGGATCATGGGGCGATCGAAAAGCAGGAACCCCGGTTTCGATGTGTTCCGTCCACGGTTCGCCTTTAGCGAATAGCGCCCTGGACTCTGCCATGGCCCGATCGCCCGATACTACAGTTGCCAGTTCCCGCCTTCTCGTGCACGATAGTAGATACGATTTTTCCGTTCTCACCTTTGAATATTGAGGAGCAGGTTCGCAAATGAGCTTTCTAAGGGCGGCGCGTGCCGCACTGGCAGGTCAAAGTCGTCTTCCCCGAATTTCTGTGGCCGTCGCTGTTGTCGTTATCGTAGCCGGATTTTCTCTTTCCTGCACCAGTAACGCCACCCTGAAGCCGCCGAACCACAGCGCCTACGTAAGCTTGCCGGCAAATGGTTCCGTGCTTCTGCTGAACATCAATGGCGCCACCGGCACCATCACGTTGGGAGCACAGACGCCGCAACAGCAGGGGCTTTCGCCCAACGGTTTGGTATTATCCCCGTCGAAAAAATTTCTCTACGTGGTCAATTCGTTCGCCTACACGATTTCAATTTTCAATGTCAACAGCGATGGCACTTTGACGCTCAGCGGCCCTCCGGTTGCGGCAGGCGCCAGTCCGAGTGCGGCGGTCATCGACCCCACCGGCCAATACTTGTTGGTGACCAATAGCTTCGGTGATAACGAGGCAGGCAGCGTTTCCGTTTTTTCCATCAACGCCAGCACGGGCGCTTTGTCGGAGGTCGCAGGATCGCCTTTCTTCGCCAATGCGACCCCCACCCAGATTGTTTTTACACATTCCGGCAAGTTCGTTTACGTGACCAATCCGAGCATTGGAATGGTCACTGGCTTTTCGTTCGCCAACGGTGTGCTCACTCTGGTGCCTGGGTCTCCGACTGTCTCGGGGACCGGAGCCACTTCTCTGGCAGTGGATGGGGCTGATCAGTACCTCTATGTAGCGAACCCGTCGGCCACCAACCTTCCCCCCTATTCCGCCGTCGTCGGCAACATTGCCGGGTTCAATATTGACCCTGGCACCGGCGCACTGAGCCCGTTGGCTGGTTCGCCCTTTATCACCCCCGGGGCCAATAGCGGACCCACCGCGATCGTTGTCGATCCGAGCGGCCAGTTTGTGTACGCGGTGACTCCGGGGTCGGGTTCCTCCATCTTGGGCTTCACCATCACTGCTCTGAATGGACAATTGGTGCCGATAACTGGCTCCCCGTTTGGCTTGACCGCCGGTGGATTCTTTGCCCTCTTCGACCCCGGTGGCAACTATTTGTACATCGGCACTCAGACTGGAATTGCGGGCTATACCTACAACTCCAGTACCGGCGCTCCCACGGCAGTTAAGGGCTCGCCCTTTTCCGTCGGAACGCAGCCCGGGGGGATGGTTTTCTCGCAGTAGAAGCCGGCGTTCGAGTGGCGATTCAGCCTTTGTAATGTGCGATTTGCGGGGTGGCACTTTCGTGGAATCAGCTTGGCACCCGCGGGCCATTTTCAAGTTTTGCGCATAGTCTTACATTGCGATTGAGCAGTTCTGGGGGAGGGCTGCCCGGGCGTCCTGGATTCGAAAGAATCCGGACGCCCGTTTAATTTTATTGAGACATTGAGGCATTGAATCTTGGATCATTGAGACATTGAATCATTGAGAGATTGAATCATTAGAAGCCAACCCGGAGGCCCTTGATTCTTCAAGTACCTCAATGCCTCAATCATTCAATGATTCAATGCGTCAGTTTGTGGAGATGGTGAAGTTCACCGTGATGCGGGCCTGAGTTTCCACGGGCTGCCCGTTGAGGATGTAGGGTTTGAAGTGCCATTGCTTCACCGCCTCGCGAGCTGCGGCCGCCAGGATTCCGGGGCCGCTGAGAATCTGCAATTCCTGGATGGTGCCCTCGCGCGAGATGAGCGCCTGCAAACTCACCGCGCCCTGCACCTTCATCTGCCGCGCCAGCAAGGGATAATCCGGTGGCACGGAAACGCTCACGCTCTGCGTGGTTTGCGGCGAGAGCTGCACGCGGTCGCCGGGGCTCACCGGCGCGGCCGGCACCGATGCGGGAGCGCTGGATGCGGAAGACGTCGCGCCCGAGCCCACATCCAGATGGATGGCATTGCTTTTTGCGGGCATGTTGATATGGCGGTTTCCGGCTACCACTTCTACTTGCAGAGGAGGCAGCACGGCGCGCTCGGCCGTGACCGCGAATGGAGCGGTGGGAGCAGTGGTCGCAGCGGGCGCGGGAGACTTGGCGGCAGGCTTGCGATCACGCGCGGGAGTCGGCGTGCTCGTAGGCACCGCGGCAGTACTCTTACTTTTGCTCTTGCTGTGAGTCGTGGCTTCCTCGACTTCATCGCCCGGCGGAAACCAGAAATCCCAGTCTCTTAGAACCACCGCCGCCAGCGCCACCAGCAATATTCCCAGCGCGATGAGCATCCGCTTCCGCTGGGTCTCCGGATCCGGCGACACGGGTCGCAGGGGGAGTGGTACCGACCGCTCCAGATGGTTCCCGGACTGGGTTTCGTCGTGAAGCATGGACCGGAGACCGGGGCATCCGCGGAATCGCAATCGATCCCGGGGATGGCTGAGTTAGTATGCCCCCAAACCTGCGCCCATGCCAAGCGAATCCCAGTCGGGCTGGAGCTCTTGCCGAGGGCCGGACCGCAACTCCTGACTCCCGGTAGAGACGGGGCTTGCCCCGTCTCTGCTGGCAGCACGTCGGGAGACGCTGTAATTTCCCGGCTTCAGGAACCTAGCGAAACCTTGAAGTCGATTTTGTCAAGGATGCCGATCGCGGCGTCAAGAATTTCCTTATCCACCTTGCGATTCGAAGCGATGGCTTCCGCCAGCGGGATGGAAATGATCTTGTTGCCCCGCAGCGCCGCCATGCGCCCGAATTCACCGCGGTGCACCATGTCGATGGCGCCCAGTCCGTAGCGCGTGGCCAGTACGCGATCGAACGCGGTGGGCGATCCGCCCCGCTGGATGTGGCCGAGTACCACCGACCGCGACTCGAAGCCGGTCCGCTTTTCGATCTCGCTCGCCAGCGTCGCGCCGATCCCGCCCAACCGAGCATGTCCGAACTCATCCAGGCTTCCCGCCGGCACCGTGTCGTTACCACCGGCAAACTTCGCGCCTTCGGCGGCCACCACGATACTGAAATATCTTCCGCGGGAGTGGCGCTGGCGAATCAGTTCGGCCACCTGCTCGATATCGAAAGGAACTTCGGGGATCAGTATGACGTCGGCCCCGCCGGCAATGCCGCTATAGGTCGCGATCCAGCCCGAATCGCGTCCCATCACTTCCACCACGATCACGCGATTGTGCGCCTCG
>Ga0181523_10002576_pt1 | contig 17447 bp, 17 predicted proteins | sample PEATcosm2014_Bin_43_FD_119752 | JGI IMG/M metagenome (GOLD analysis project Ga0181523, IMG submission 119752) | Peatland microbial communities from MTU Mesocosm Facility, Houghton, MI, USA - PEATcosm2014_Bin05_30_metaG | ecosystem: Environmental > Terrestrial > Soil > Wetlands > Peat | place...
ACGAGAACGGGATCAGTCGGCAAGAAGAGTCCTTAGAATCATCAGAATCATCCCTCAGAAATCAGGATGCGACGGGATAGGATAGCAGGCGCGTGCCCCATCAGATTAGGGGTTTCCAGTAGAGCCAACTGGCGCCCTCGCAGAACGCGGCTTTGTTCTTCGTTAGTATCTTCTTCCAATCGTCATGAGCCATTCTCGGCTTGACCTGAAAGTCGCGAATAGCAAGCCGAATAAAATCCTCGATACTGAGCCGCCCGGTGGGGAAGTGGACACGGCTAATGTCGCCACCTTGAGAGTTAGCGATTACGTGGAGATGGGGCCACCGGAGCTTTGGCGTGCTTTCAGGGTGCCAGTGAAATTCGAGCAGTTCGTGGAAATTGTTGTTCTGTTTCGCCAACAGGCCGTAGCTGTAGCTGGTGGACCTGGCCTTAAACGCTCTGTCACCAGCCTCGACAACTTGGTAGGTTTGTGTAATCGAGAGGTAAAGCGGCTCAAGACCGTTCTTCCTCCCTACCTTCACTGGTGGCTCGTAGAGGAGGATTCGTCGGTCCCTCTCGATGCTGGCTAAGAGGAAAGAATTCGTCAGAACGGAAAGGGATTCACGGAAATAGTACGCGAAGTTGCTATCGGCTTCTCTTACGCTTGGACTGGGCACGCTTACCTCTGGTGAAGACGCAGAGAGTTGCGAGATCGAGCGTCCCCGCCTTGCCATCTAGAGATTTTGCCCCCATGGTACCCATCGAATAGTTCTTTTCAAAAGTCGCCCCGGACACTCCAAGCACACGGCGAGCCCTGGAATCCAAAACTTTTTTCAATCCGGCCTTGGAAAGCCATCTTATTCCAACGATTTTGCCTCGCCCTCTGGGCATGCGTACTTCTCCTCTTTGCTGGCCAGCCTAACAGCAATCCGTAGTCTGTCAATTGTAGTTTTGATGCGCGCCGTAGGCATGTGACCCAAGTTTCTTGCCGTAACCTCAAGCTTCCACGCTATGCTACAACGCTTCGCGTTTCCTGATGTTCGGCAAATGAGGGCGATTCGGCTTAGGCGGACCGAGAGATCTCCCTCAGCCTCCGCGCCCTCTGAGCAGGTGTCAACGTGCGCAGAAGTGAAAGGAGCTTCCTAACCTGCCGTTCCCGTTCTTTTCGAGATCGAGACGGTTGGCTCGGCCGCTGCTGCTGGCACTTTGCGAGGCTTGCGCCGTAGCCCAGCGCGCTGCTTGCCTCGCCGTACCTTCGCTGTTTGCTGCGCTGCCACGAATCCAGAGTAAGAAATGTCATCTTCTTGTAGTCCTAGAATCACCCTGATTAACGCCTTTTCTTCCGCCAACCCCAGACGCTTCACAGGTAGCCCAATACTCTCCGCTTCGTCATAGTCTATGACGAAATTGTGCGAAGGGTATTCCCAGACGAGCTGCTGAACCAAGTCGTCAACTCGTTCGTTGTTGACGGAGGTCAAGAGTCGTTTGGCGTACTCCTCGCCCTCCGCCAGCATCCTTCGATAAGACCCTAACTTGCTAGGATCGATATGGCCATACAGCGGATTCATTATTCCGACGACCCCAGGAATTGCCTCGTGTAGAGCTTGCTTCACGCTCAACCCTCTCTCTACCAACAGCTCGGTAAAGAAGTCCAGATATTCGGTGGCGTGTTCCTTTAGAAACTCCATGGACTTGAATTCATTGAGTGGGGGAAAGCTCTGCTTCCCCTTCTCAAGTTCATCCTCGACCTGCACATCAAGTGGACCGAGTTCTGCGAACTCTCCCATGAATACGTGGTCTGCATTCAGACAGAGCACCGTGGCGGCGCTCTTGGCATACAAGGGAACGAGCACGTTGAGTCTCTTGCAGTGGGCGCGAAAGAATTTCGCAAGTTGGTACGCGATGTCTACATGGCCGCCAGGCGAATGAACTAGGATCTCCAACGTGTCGATCCTGCGGAATTTATCGCGCTCGGCTGCAAGCTCCCAGAGCGAGGGACGACAGATGTGATACGGAGCGCCGGTATGGATCAAAGCATAGATCCGTGACTTTCGCTTTTTCTCGAGCGAAAGAAGGACAGACTCGAACTCCCTGAGGGCGCGGTCCTTGGGATCTGGCATACTGACCGAAGATTCTAGCATTATGCGTTATCCGCGGTTATTTTTGCCAGCCTTATTCCGCCCAGCGGAGTACGAGCGGTTGCGATTTTCCGTCTTTGGGCTGCATGAAGTACTCCTACGCGGCTTGATGCGGAGTGACGGCCACGGGCGGGTCCTGCGTTCGAGTCCAGGTGTAGCGCATGCGGTGGATTACTGTGATGGTGCTGAGGACGGCGATCACCCATAGCACTGGCGCCATGCGGTTGAATAACGCTCCGAGGATTACCAGCACCAAGCGTTCGGGGCGCTCCATGAAGCCGACGCGGCAGGATTTGATGAGCGATTCGGCGCGGGCGCGGGTGTAGCTGACCATGATGGCGCTGACCATGACGAAGGCGGCGAGGACGACGTAGAAGAAGCGTCCACCGCGGGCGTAGAAAACTAACAGGCCGAGGAACTGGCTGGCGTCGGAGTAGCGGTCGACGACCGAATCGAAGAAGGCTCCGAAGCGGGTGACGCGGTTGGTGGCGCGGGCGACCTGGCCGTCGACCAGATCGAAGAAGCCGGAAAAGATGATGACCAGGCCGGCGTAGAAGAACATGCGCTTCTGGTTGTCGGCGTTGGCGGAAGCGAACAGGACGGCGGCCCAGGTGTTGACGAGCAATCCCATGAACGTGAGGACGTTGGGATTGATGCGGGAGAGGGCGAGCCAGCGGACGATGGTGTCGAGCAGGACTCCGCAGGCGCGGCCGAAGGCGCTGGTCCAGCTGGCGCTCATTGTGGCAGCTCCCGAGCAGGAATGATCCGCGAGGAAGTCCCCTCTTCTCGCGCAAAAGGCGCGCGAGAAATGGGGCACCCGGAATCTGTATCTACGCTTCCGGCCATTACGCGCCTGCCTCTTCCGGTTCGTCGGCGACTATGTCGTGGATGGTGCTGAGGCTGAGGATTTCCAGTTCGCGTTTGCCGTTGGGACTGATGACGATGACGGTGTCGCCGACTTTCTTGTTGAGCAGGCAGCGGCCGATGGGCGAGGTGGTGGAAATTTTTCCGGCGGCCACGTCGGATTCCTCGCTGGTGACGATCTTGTATTCCATCTCCTGATTCTTGGTGCTGTCGTAAATCTTGACCGTGGAACCCAGGCCCACTTTGTCGTGGGGGATGTTGTTCATGTTGACCATCGACAGGTCGGCGAGGCGCTTGCCGAGCTGGCGGACGCGCGCCTTGACGAACTCCTGGCGCTGCTTGGCCATATGGTACTCGGCGTTCTCGCTGAGGTCGCCGAGCGCGGCGGCTTTCTTGATTTCTTTGGGCAGCTCGTGAATCAGCTCGTGTTCGAGCGCGTTGATTTCTTCCTGCAGTTTTCGCTTGATTGCGTCAGTCATTCATAAACCCACAGCTTGAACCCACAGCCTTTGGGATTATAAACCCGCGGGCGGGCGGGGTGTCTGGTCAGAAACCAGACGCGGTCTGCCGGCCGCAGTCCGCCCACTGCGGGCCAATCCAACGATTTACAATGACTGGTTTGCCCGGAGCGTCGGGCTCCTGCGTCGGGCTGCTGGAATGGGCAGGTTCATGAAAAGACCCTTTAGCGGAGCGTTCTTTTTTTGTGTTCTTAGCGAGCGGCGCTGGCTTTGCCGGGCGGTGATCGTGGTTGCGTTGGTGGTTGTTACGGGATGCGGCCTTACGGGATGCGGTGGGAGTGGGTCCTCGTCCAATTTGCCTCCGCCGCCCCCTCCGCCAACTCCGCAATCGGTCAGCGTGTCGGCTCCGGGAGACTCGTTGATTATTGGGGACAACGTTCAACTCACCGCGATCTGCACATTCAGCGACCAGACGACCCAAAACGTGACGGCCAGCGCGACTTGGAGTGTGACGCCGGCGGCGGTTGCCAGCGTGTCCAGTGCGGGCGTGCTGACGGCTGCTTCGGCTGGGCTGGCCACCGTAACGGCTACGTACAAGTCGCTGAGCGGCACGGCGAAGGCCTTCGTTTCTGTGGGGCTGGTCAGGCCCGGGCTGGCGGGCTTTTCGTGGGAGAGCGTCAACACCCAGGGGATGGGTTACGTCACGGGACTGGTGATTCATCCGCTGGCGCCCAATGACATTTACATTCGCACCGACGTAGGCGGGGCCTACCGGTTTGACCGCACCAACCAATACTGGGTTCCGCTGCTGGATTCCTTCGGGACGCTGCAGTCGGAAGTGTATAGCATCCTAAGCGTGATGCCTGACCCGACCGACGCGAACACGGTTTACATCGCGGCGGCGCTGGGGCGCACCATCACGAATGGAAACGTTTTTTCGCCTGCCGAAGTGCTGGTCTCGCACGACAAGGGGACGACTTGGAGCGCTACGGGATTGGCAGCGCAAGGGCTGTACATCGGCGGCAACGACGACTATCGCGGCACGACCGGCGAGCGCCTGGCGGTCGATCCGAATCAGCCCAGCGTGGTTTATCTGGCTACGCAGCAGAACGGGCTTTGGCAGGGAACGCTCAGTGCTACGCCTCCACTGATGAACTGGACGCAGGTGGGCGGGGGATTGCCCGCAACGACCACATCGCCGGGAATCAGTTTTGTTTTGTTCGACCCGAGCGGCGGCGTTACCAGCACGGGCGCTACGCGGAACCTATATGCAGGAGTAAAGAGCAGCGGAGTGTGGGCGAGTGTGGATGGCGGAATCACGTGGACGAAGATCAGCAGCAATCCGAATCCCGCGCGGGCTGCGCTGGCCACGGACGCAACCTTGTTCGTCACATTCGGCGGAGACGAGGGTGGGACGACGGGCGGCGTGGGCCGCTACAAGGGCGGAGTGTGGACCGACATCACTCCAGAGGGGAACGGGCTGAGTTATTCCGGAGTGTCATCGGACCTGAGCAATCCGCAGACGCTGGTGGTTGCGGTGAATGCGAACATGCAAATCTTTCGCAGCACCGATCAGGGCAGCAGTTGGAGTGCTGCCGGGGTGGGGGCTTTTTCGTATCAGCCGGAGTATTACCTGAGCGGTGCAGGTTCGTGGGGAAATGCCGCGCTGGCGATTGATCCGGCGAGTCCGACTCGAGTGTGGCAGACCAACGGCTACGGCGTCATCGAAACCGAGGACATTACCGCCGCGTCGACGACTTGGACGTGGCAGATGAACAATCTGGAAGAGTTGGTGGTGCAGAAAGTAAAAGTTCCGCCGGTGCCGAATGTTCCAGGAGCTTCGGGAATGACCGTGCCCGGAGCCGACCTGATGAGCGTGGTTGCGGATATGGTGGGATTCCGCTATGCCAGCCGCGACATTGTTCCCCAAGTCCCGATCGCCAGCTTTCTGTATGTGGCGCAGGCTACGGGGATTTCGTACTGCGCTTCGCAGCCCCAAAACGCGGTTTTTGTTGGGTGGGATGAAACTAATGTTGCGACGCTCATGTCGGGGATCACGTCGAACAACGGACTCACGTGGACGACCATCCCGAACACGAGCCCGGGGACGGCGGGCAAGATCGCCATGGCTTCCGATAATCCGAGCAACCTGGTTTGGGCGCCGTACAATGCCACGCCGCAGTACACCAAGGATGGTGGAACGACGTGGCAGGCTGCGCTTTACAACGGCGCCCCGCTGCCGGCGTCGTGGCAATTAACGAATCCGTGGTGGACGGGCGATGTACTGGCGCCGGACCTGGTGGCGTCGGCGACGTTTTATTATTTCGACAACGGCAACTTCTACTACAGCACGAACGGCGGCGCGACCTGGACTCTGGGCAACACGACCTGGCCGCAGAATCCGCAGTGGGTCCTCAACGTGAGCATCGTGCCGAATCCCGCGACGGCCGGCGATGTGTGGATGACGTTTGCGCCCGACAGCAACCAGCCGTGGACGTACCAGTTATTGCATTCCACGGATGGTGGCAAGACGTTCTCCGCCATCAGCACGCTGGCCAGCGCTAATTACGTTGCCTTCGGCAAGGGATCTGCGGCAACCGCGCCATTTCTCTACGTGCATGGGCAGACTCCGGGCGCGACTGCCGAAGCGATTTACAAATCAGAGGACATGGGCGCGACCTGGATTCAGATCAGCGACCCGACCCAGATGCAGTTTGGCGAGATTGATTCCCTTGAAGGCGATATGCGCACCGAGGACCTGGTTTACGTCGGCAACGGCGGGCGGGGAATTCTCTACGGATACGGTCCAGCGTCGGGAATCACGCATCCGAACTTGCGGCGACGAAAAACGTTGGCTCCCTCAGCGCTCCAGCGTAGCGAGTGACGCTAATCACACCTAGTTCCTGATTGCCACAATCGACCGGCACGGGCCGAACATTACCCCCGTAATCAATCGATCATTTTCTAGAGCGGGATGGGTTGTCTTTTTTACTACTATTCCCTCATGAGCACTGGAAGCGGGAAAGTGTCGATCGTGAAGGGAACGTTGTTTCTGGGCGTGCTGACGCTGATTGGGATGATTGCGGTCGCTGGCGTTTTTCCCGGGAGTCGCGCAAGGGGCGCGGCGTCGGTGGAAGAGCCGCGAGTGACTTCCATCACGCAGATCACGCGCGACGGATTTCGCAAGACGAATTTGCTGGCGGGCGAGTCCCAGCTTTACGTTACAGAACTGCCGGGCGCGCACCGCGTGATTGCCCGGGTGTCGTTGTCTAGTTCAGATCGGCCCAACTCAGACCGGTCCAACTCAGATCGATCAGTGGTTCCAAGCCCGTTCTCGAATCTGCAGGCGCTCGACCTTTCGCCCGATCACACCCAGCTGCTAGTCGCGCCGATTCAGGGCGGATCGAGCGGTGACGAATTCTGGACTCTACCGGTCGGGGCCGGATCTCCGCAACGGATTGGCGAACTTTCCGGACGTGATGCGGCATGGTCGTCCGATGGCCAGCACCTGGTGTTCAGCAAAGGCTCCGTACTCTATGTTGCCGGCGCCAGCGGAACGCCGGTACACGAACTGTTTACCGCGACGGGATCGGTGTTTGCGCCGCGCTTTTCTCCCGACGGCAAAATCATTCGCTTTACGGTGAGCGATGTGGCCCAGAACACGACTCAACTCTGGGAGGTTGCTCAGGACGGTTCGAACCCGCACGCCCTGCTGGCGAAGTGGGAGCATGCGTCCACCGCGTGCTGCGGCAGTTGGACGGCCGACGGGCGCTACTACGTTTTTCAGGCATCGCAAACTGTTCCACACACGCTGACGTTGTTCACTTCTCTCTGGGCAATACCTGGTTCGGCGACGGGCGTGGACGGTGGCACCTCCTCTGACACATCGGGGCTGGTTCAGTTGACCAACGGCCCCATGTCGTTCGGAAAAGCGTCGCTGGCGCGGGACAACAAGAAGATGTGGGCGATCGGGGTTCAGCCCTTCGGTGAAGTTGTGAAGTACGAACGCGGGAGCAAGAAATTCGTTCCGGTATTGCCGGGAGTTTCGGCGACGGACTTGTCTTTTTCGCCGGATGGGAAGTGGGTTACGTATGTGGCCGTTCCGGAAGCCACTTTGTGGCGCAGCCGGGCCAACGGCAGCGACCGGCTGCAGCTTAGTTCCGCGCCCGGACGTGCCGCTCTGCCGGTTTGGTCGCCTGACGGAAAACAAATCGCATTTGTCAGCATGCAGCCGGGGGAATCGTGGAAGCTGTTTCTTGTCCCTGTCGGGGGCGGAACTCCGCAGGCGGTGGTGGCGGAGAATGGCAGCCAGATCGATGCCAACTGGTCGGCGGATGGCTCGCGGCTGATGTTTGGAGATTTCCGGAATGACCTGGGAGGTCTCACCATTCGAGTTCTGGACTTCAAGACTCACCAGATGGAAACCATTCCTGGGTCGCAGGGCCTGTTCAGCCCGCGCTGGTCGCCCGATGGGCGCTATATCGCCGCGCTCTCGCCGGATAACACGACCCTGAAGCGCTTCGACTTCAAAACTCAGCAATGGTCGAACTGGCTGGTCGAGTCGGCGGGCGCGGTGAGCTATCCAATCTGGTCCGCGGACAGCCAATACATTTATTTCGACGACCTCGTGAGTGGCGAGGAGTCGATTCGCAGAGTGAAGGTGGGGGAGAGTCAACCCGAACTCGCGTGTGTGCTGGGCGCGGTCGACCGCTTCCCGGGCGGGCTGGGTACATGGATTGGGCGGGCCGCCGACGGCTCGTGGATGCTGGTGCGGGACCGCAGTACGCAAGAGGTCTACCAGCTGAGTCTGGAACTGCCGTAACCGGATCGCGAGGGACCCGAGAAATGTTGAAAGGCGAAGTGGTAAATGATCGGACTAATCGTCGACGCAGGCTGGTTTTCACGCTCGGCCTGTTGCTGGCGTTCCTGCTGTTCAGAGCAATGCTCCTGCCTCTGCCTCTGGCGGCGCAGTCGACCGAGCAAAGCTCCTCCGACAGAAAAGTAATCACCCGGGTAGAGCCTGAATATCCAGACGCGTTGAAGCGACTGTACATTGGCGGAGTGGTGCGGCTGGAGGTTGAGGTCGCGCCCAACGGAGTGGTGAAGAGTACGAAGCTGCTCGGGGGAAGTCCGATTCTCGGACAGTCCAGCATGAAGGCGGTCAAGCAGTGGAAATATGCCCCGGCCGCTAGTGAGGAAGTCCTAACCGTAAAACTTGAGTTCGATCCCCACCGTTAAGTTGGCCGAAAAGCCAGAATTAGCGCAGAACGAGAATCCGCGACAAAATCGGATGAGGGTAGGGATGCTTCGACTGCGAACGACCGTCGCCTTCGCGCCGCTCGTTCTCCGCTCAGCATGACAGCGGAAGATTAAGACGAGGTCCCCGGAAACGGATTATGCCTGGAATTCTGAGGCTTCGGGAAAGCGCAGTTTGCACTTGGCCAGAGCGGTAGTAAGGATTTCCTCGACTTTGGATTCTTCGCAGTTGCGGGCCATGGCCAGTTCGCTGACCAGGAGGTAGCGGGCCCGCTCCAGCATCTTTTTCTCGCGGAAGGAAAGCGGCTTGGCCTGATGCAGGGTGATCAGACTCTTCAGGACGCCGGCCACCTCGAGCAACGAACCGGTACGCATGCGCTCGGAGTTTTCCTTGAAGCGGTCTTTCCAGTCGCCGTTGCTGCCATTTTCGCCGATCGAGAGAGCGTCCAGAACCTTCTGGATTTCGCCATTGCGCACCACGCGACGCAGGCCCACGCTGCCGGCGTTGTGGCAGGGCACCATCACTTTGAGGCTGCTGGCTTTGATGTGTAGAAGGTAGAACTTCTCGACGGTGGCGCCCACCGAGCGGCTGCTGATCTGTTCAATAACCCCAACCCCGTGATTGGGATAGACGACCTTATCGCCGATGTGGAAATTCAAGTCGGTACCGCTCATGTTTAAACACCCAAAGGGAGGCGACGGTTCGTGGGGAGAAGCTGTCAACAGATACTGTCGTTATGCTACTCCCCGGACGGGTCGAAAGCAAGACAGTTGAGGGGCCAGCCTCAAGCTCGCCAAGCCTCGTTAAGTTATTGGAATATAAGCCACTAGTCCGGCTGTGGACGTCGGACCCCGGACCTCAGACGTCGGCCATGGGCTCATTTCACGCCGGCGGTGTGGTAGCCATCGCGCCCTGGACCCCGCTTATAATCAGGCGGTGGATTCCAACCGGAGACTGCCGATTCCAGACGAGCGAGGGGATGAGCCAGAGGAAGAGCCATCCCAAATCGGGAGCGAGCGCGAGCTTCCTGTAGGCCGGGTGCTGGGGCTCGACGTGGGTTCGCGCCGCATTGGCGTGGCCGTGTCGGACCCCTTGGGAATCACCGCCCAAGGGCTGGAAACTCTGCAACGCAGTACGAAGCGACGCGACTTTGAACATTTGCAGCGCGTGATTCAGGAGTACGACGTGCGGGAAATTGTGGTGGGCTTGCCGCTGCGGATGAGTGGTGCCGAAGGGACGCAGTCGGACAAGATGCAAGTTTTTGCCGAGGAACTGCGCAAGCGATTCCGGCTGCCGGTGCATCTGTGGGACGAACGGCTCACGTCGGCCGAAGCCAACCGGCTGCTGCGCGAGACCGATCTATCGATTGAGAAGCGCGGGAAGGCGGTGGATCGCATGGCGGCGGTGCTGATTCTGCAGGGATGGATGGAAGGGCGAGCGAGCCGGTAGCGTCTGCGCCGGACAGGGGCTGAAGCCCTCGAATTTGGGCGACTTAACGCGGCGCTGAAGCGCCGCTCTTCCACGTTAGCGCCAGCCTTCCACGTTAGCGCCAGCCTTCCACGTTGTTGCCATTTGCCGCCTTGTCGCCAGTTCTTCCGTTTGTCGTCGGTCTTCCCTGTTGTCGTCGGCTTGCGCGCGAGATCTCTTCCTTCGCCTGAAGAACGGCTCCGGTCGGGATGACGGCAATGCCTTAATCTTCAAGAATCTTCAAATCTTCAGGAAGATTTTCTTGCGGTCCATGAGCCAGATCGGGAGCAGGCATAACAGGACGAAGGCCAGCGAGAATAGCAGGGAGGCGAAACTCGGGCTTCCCAGCGGAGCGAAGAGGCGCTGGAAGATGTAGTCGTGGCTGCTCTCGATTTGACCGTTTCGCCGGAAATTGAAAACGTACTGTAGCACGTCGAAGAACCAGGCAACGATAAAGGCGGCAATCGCGTTGCGGCCGAAAATCAGAAATGGTCTGCTCCAAATTCCGTTTGAGCTCACTCCGCGCCAGCCTTTGATGTCGGCGGCCCAATAGCAGAGGGCCAGACAAACCAGCGCGAATCCCGCGGTGAACAGGACATAGGAACTGGTCCAGAGGTTCTTGTTGATGGGGAACCAGATTCCCCAGGTTCTGCCCAGAACCAGGCCAATCGCGCCGCAACCCAGCATGCCGACGAGCTTGGTTTGCGGGCTGCGTTTGGAGCGCAGCCATTCGCCGGTAAAGACTCCCAGCAGGGCGGTCGCAATAGCCGGTAGTGTGCTCAGCAGGCCTTCCGGATCGCGGGTCTTGTCCCAGAGAGTGGTGAGGAACCGGCGATCGAGGTAGGCCGCGAGATTGGCGTCGGGGTGAAGGAACGGGATATCTCGACCGGGAACGCCGAACCCGGGCACTGGGACAAAGCGCATCAGGATCCAATAGCCGATGAGCAGCACAGCCACAACTACGGCCCGGGTTCGAGGACGCGTATAGAGGAACAGGATGGACGCCGCCAGGTAGCAGACTCCGATGCGCTGCAGAACTCCCGGAATGCGCAGCCCTGGGAACGCGGACGGAGCGATCAAAACCAGGCAGTAGTTCATCGCCAGACCGATGGCGAAAATGATGACCGCGCGGCGGACGGTGTGGAGGAGGAGCACGCTCTTCGAATCCCCACGACGGAGCCGGAATTCGAAAGAGAAGACCAGAGAGACTCCAACAATAAAAAGGAAGAAAGGAAAGATGAGGTCGGTGGGGGTCCAGCCATTCCACTGGGCGTGTTCGAGAGGCCAATAAGGATGATCGTTTCCCGGGTCATTGACCAGGATCATGGCGGCGATGGTGACGCCGCGGAAGAGATCGAGCGACGTGAGGCGCGTGGAGGAGATGGAAGAAGACGAATCAGTCAACGGCGCGGCAGGCATTGTCCTCCACAATTGCAGGATCGGGCGCTATAGGTGGGGATTGTACTACGGGGGGCTCGGAGTACGCGGCGGGGACGGGCGAATGCGCCCGTCCTTACATAAAACGATTTCGTGGGCGCTCATCTTACTTTTTTTCGCGCATGGCTTTGCGGTAAGCCACGACATTCTTATTGTGCTCTTCGATGGTGCGGGCGAAGCGGTGGTGGCCCTGGGCGTCGGCCACAAAATAAAAGTAGTCGCTCTGAGCGGGATGGAGGGCGGCTTCGAGGGCGCTGCGTCCGGGATTGCCGATGGGACCCGGGGGCAATCCGGCATGGCGGTAGGTGTTGTAGGGTGAGCTGAACTGCATGTCGTCGTGATGTAACTTTCCTGTGTAAGTCCCGGCCAGAAGTTCGGCGTAGATGATGCTGGGGTCAGCGTCGAGGGCGATGTTGCGAACCAGGCGGTTGTAGTAGACGCTGGCCACCAGTGGGCGTTCCTCGGACACAGCGGTTTCTCTTTCAACGATCGAGGCCATGATCACGGTGCGCTCGATTGGTGTAGGATCATCCGACGTACTCGGGGTGACCTCACTTGGAGCACAGCCGTTTGAGGTCTTCGGCTCGCTTGGCTGGCCTATTATCAGTGTCGGCCTGCTGTCCAATTCAATTCGACTCGCCTCAAGCCGAAAATTGCACACCATCACACCAGCCATCTGCTTCATCGTCATCATCCGTGTGAATTCATAGGTGTCGGGAAAAAGATAGCCTTCCAGGGATTTTGCGTGGGGCGCTATGTCGGCGATCATACCTGTGTCGGACTCCGCTTCTTTCAGGAAGTCGTCGGCGGGGCCGAGTCCGGCGGCTTCGATGGCGCGGGCGACGTCGAACATGGTGAAGCCCTCGGGCACGACCACGGTGTGAAGGTAGACATCGCCGCGGCGCAGGCGCTTCTGGATGTCGATGATGTTGGCCGGCTTGTCGAACAGGTATTCACCAGCTTTGAGCGAGCGCTTGGGGTGAACGTAGTGCCACAGCACGAACGCCTGTTCACTGCGGATGATGCCGGCAGCCTTGAGCTCGGCGGCGATGCGGCGCGCGGAGTAGCCCGGGCGCAGCAGGACGAAGGTCTGCCCGGCAGGCTCGGTGGGCGTCAGCACAGCCCAGGCGAACCATCCGGCAGCTCCAACGACGGCGATCAGGATGAGCCATACGATCTTGCGCACAGTGACAGTTTAGATGATGGTGGTTTCGGATTGGACCTGACGATCGTGCGCCGGACTTTGGTAAGCGGGGGTCGGGAGGGGTGGTCCGTATCAGGGCATCGCTTTAAGCGATGCCGCCAAAGGGTGGGGAGAGTCTAACGGCTTTAGCCGCTGAGGGCTTGGCTTGACAGCGGCTAAAGCCTGGCGTGAACTGCGTAGCGGTGTGGCATGCCTGAAGGCATGCCCTGATACGAACCTGATACGGACCTGTTTTCAAACTGCACGATTTTTTCTGCTGGATTCCCGCGAACTTCGGATGGGAACTCACCCTAGGGCAGCGGCCTGGACCGGTTGGGACACTAGGGAAACTGTCCCACTCGAGCCCCGCATCCGTCCGGGCGCGGTATACTCAAATGTCTAGAGGAAATCTTAAATATCTTGATGAGACGTAGCCGCTTCTTTTTGACCCTAACCTTGTTTCTTGCGGTCCTGCCAGCCACGGGCTGTTTGTTTCGCACCCGTCCGGTTGAGGACCAGTACTCGAAAGTCCCGCTCAAAGAGTCGTCGCAGCAGGGGCTGATCGACATCATTAACCAGCAGGCCGAGGCGATTCGCTCGCTGAAGGCGACGGTCGACATCGACACTTCCGCCGGGGGCATGAAGAAGGGCCAAGTCACCGATTACAAGGAAATCCGCGGGTATGTGCTGGCGCGGAAGCCGGGTGCGCTGCACATGATCGGGTTAATGCCGGTGGTGCGCACCAAGGCGTTCGACATGGTCAGCGACGGGCAGGACTTCAAGCTGTGGATTCCTCCCAAGAACCGGTTTGTAATCGGCAAGAACGAGGTGGCGACTCCCAATACCGACCAGCCGATGGAGAACATCCGGCCGCAAAATATCTATGACGCCCTGCTGATCCGCCCAATCGATCCGGAGAACGAGATCGCGGTGCCGGAGAACGGCTACGAGGTATTGCATGACGAGAAGGGCCGTCGCATCCTGCAGGATGATTACGAGCTGACGGTGATTCAGAAGTACAACCAAGGGTGGAGGCTGGAGCGCAAGATTATTTTTGGACGTGTCGACTTGAGGCCGCATCGGCAGATCATTTACAGCGAGGATGGAAAAGTGGCTACCGACGCCCGCTATGCCCAATACAAGGACTTCGATGGGGTTAACTTCCCGTCGCGCATCCAGATCTCGCGTCCGCAGGAAGAGTTCGACATTACGCTGAACATGCTGAAAGTGGACATCAACCAGATGCTGACCGATGATCAGTTCTTGCTGGAACAGCCTCCGGGGGCGGACGTGATCCATCTGGACCGGCCGCAATCGAGCCTGGTCGTGCCTGTGGGTCAGAGACGGTAGGGGAATTCAGTAGTCGATAGTTGGCACTCAGAGTCAAAATCCCCATCCTGTCGCAAAGAACGCGACAAGGATGGGGCACCCGTTGTTGGATCCGGTTTTCAGATCCGGTTTTCTTATGATGAATAAAATGGTTGTCGCCAACCTGGTGCACCGGCCGACGCGATCGTTTATTGCGATGAGCGCGATTGCGCTGGAAGTCACCATGATTCTGCTGGTGGTGGCGCTGTTCTACGGATTGCTGAACGGATCGAAGGAGAGCCAAAAGGGAACCGGAGCCGATCTGATGGTGATGCCGCCAGGATCCGCTGGATTGATTGGCATGTCGGGTGCACCAATTTCAGTCAAAGTGGGAGATGTTCTGCGGCGAGTTCCGCACATTGAAGCGGCAGTGCCGGTGATCTGGTGGTTCACGCAAAAACCGATCGAGATTATTTACGGCATTGACCTAGCTAGTTATGACACCCTGCCTCCGAAATTCCGTTACCTCTCGGGCGGGCCCTTTCAGGGGCCTTTCGATGTAATCGTTGACGACTACTTTGCCGGCATGAACCAGAAGAAAGTGGGAGACACGATCGAGATCCTGAATAATCAGTTCCGTATCTGCGGGATTGTTCCGCACGGAAAGGGAGGGCGAAAGTTTCTGCCGCTGGCCACACTGCAGAGTTTGGAGGGAGCCGAGGGCAAGGCATCGGTCTTTTACGTGAAGCTCGACGATCCTGCGAATGCGAGTGAGGTGGAGAAAGCGATTCAGCAGACGCCCGGCATGGAAAAATACTCGGTGCGCTCGATGCAGGAATATTTATCGATGATGACGCCGGATAATCTGCCGGGATTCGATCTGGCCATCAAGATCGTGATTGGCGTGGCCGTGGTGGTCGGGTTTCTGGTGATTTTCCAGTCGATGTATACGGCGGTGATGGAGCGAACGCGCGAGATCGGAATTCTGAAATCGCTGGGCGCGTCGAAGTGGTACATCGTGAACGTGGTGCTGCGGGAAACCTTGCTGCTGGCGGTGGCGGGGATCGTGGCCGGAATTATTATCAGTCTGCTGTCGCGCCACGCCATTATGTTCGAAAAGCCCGTGCTGCGCCTGTTCTGGAGCAATGAGTGGGTGCTGCGGGCGTCGGTAATTGCGCTGATCGGCGCGCTGGCCGGAGCCCTGTATCCCGCATTCAAGGCCGCGCAACGCGACCCGATTGACGCGCTGGCGTACGAATAGGCGCTGGCCAATCTCCCATCTTGCAATCATCTGTCATCCTGAGCGGGGCGAAGGACCTGTGCACTTTCCGTGTGCGGGGCCGCGGCAGATTGCATAGGTCCTTCAGCGCCGAAAAGCGGCGCTTCAGGATGACAACGCAAGAAACTTAGTTCTTTTCCGAATCCAGTCCGGCTTGGCGCAGCATTCTCCGCAGCCCGCGCTCACCCGCAGATCCGCGTTGTTCGTCGGCGATGTTGCCGTCGCGGTCGATGACCACATAGATGGGATAGACCTGCGCGTTGTACATGGCGGCCAGGTTGGTGTCTTTGGTCAGGACGATGGGGACCGAGCGGGGGTGCTCGGCCAGATACTTCTTCACTTTCTGATCGGGTTCGAGGACGTTGACCGCGAGCACGATCAGGCCTTTCGCGCTGAATTCCCGGGCGATGTTGTCGACCACCGATGATTCCTGTTCGCAATATTTGCACCAGGTGGTCCAGAACTCGAACAGGACAACTTTGCCTTTGATGGAGTCGTTATTGAATTGTTCGCCGGTGGTGGTCTTGGCGCGGAAACGCGGGGCAGGCAGGCCGATCTCATCGCCGGCGAAAGCGGAGGACGCGATGAGGGCCAGAAAGACGACCAGGAAGATCGCCGTGAAGCGGAGGGTGGCGTGGCGCGCCATGACGGGGGAATGTTAGCACGCCCCGGGCAAGTCTAGGTCAGCGCTTTTTCTTTGTGGGTTTTGGTTTGAGCGTCTTCGCGTATTCGTAACTGGCGTCGAGATACTTCTGCAATTCTTTTGTGTTTTCGAGCAGGCTGTCGGGAACGGCCACATATTCCTGCATGACTGCACCGTAGGCTTCAAACAAAGTTGTTTTGTACTTCTTGAGAAATCTCTCGCGCTCGGCCTCGGGCAGGCGGATGGCCAGTCTGGACTGATGCAGCAGGGTGAACATGTTTCCGTTCAGCGAGGTGTAGGGGTTGGCGTCTCCCTTGCGCTCGATGGAGGGATTGGTCGCGATCAGTTTGTCGTAGCGGGCCACGGCACCGCTGGCGGCGGCTTTCTTCTTGGCAGGCATGGCGAGCTTCCTTGGGTTGTCAGAGCTAACAGCCCTGCGGCGTAAGTCGGAGTTCAAAACCAGCGCCTAAAGGCGCATTGATTTTGCGGCGCTTATGGCGCGCATCAATGCGCGCCCTGATACGAATCGCACTTGCACCACCGGGCTGCCGGGCTGTTAGAGCTAATAAGCTGTTAGAGCTAATAAATCGTTAGAGCCGGCGGGGCGTGTGGCCCCGCCGACCGTTAGCATGCGCCGTTACTGCGTTCCGAAGTATTGCACGTGGACGTAGGTGCCGAGCCGAGGGTTGTAGGCGAGATACCAGCCGTCATGGTCGGGATCTTCGTAGATGACGACCTGGTCGCTGTCCCAGAGCCAGTCGGCGCACAAGGCCAGGTCAAACGAGGCGACGCCGAAGGCCCACCCGCCGAACCAAAAACGGCCAGGACCACCTCCGCCAATGCGCCACACGTGGCCGCGGCCGAAGCCGCCGGTGAAGCGGCCATGCTCAAAGGGATGATCGAGGTGGAAGCGGGGATCGTCGCGTCCGGCGTCGTGTCCGACCCAGGTTCCGTCGTGGTGGACGTGCGGAGCGGAAGGATGGCCTTCATCATCGTGAAACTTGGCCGCGGGGTGGGCAATTGTTCCATGGGAAGCGGGTGGACCATGCTTGGGAACGAATCCGCCGCCGACGGCGTGGCCGCCGCCGCCGTGGCCGCCGTGTTGCGCCAGGGCGGGCGTAGAGAGCATCAGGGATGCGGCAATCGTGGTCAGAGGAACAGCAAGAAGTTTGGGGATTAGTCTCATGAGGAACCTCCGCCGATTAGGGTACCACTAGCCCTCTGTGAGTAACACGGCGTTGACAATTCTTTGCAGATTACGCTATCGTAAGGACTTGGTAGTCGTGTGGTTGCCCGCCTGATGGTCCTGGCGTCCTCGCCGGGGAATCAACGAGCGGTCTTCTTTCGCAGCCTTATTCAATCTGGGAGAACTCTGATGTCAACCTATTTCCCCAAAGAGGGGGAAATTGTGCGCAAGTGGTACGTCGTGGATGCG
>Ga0181523_10002578_pt1 | contig 17443 bp, 7 predicted proteins | sample PEATcosm2014_Bin_43_FD_119752 | JGI IMG/M metagenome (GOLD analysis project Ga0181523, IMG submission 119752) | Peatland microbial communities from MTU Mesocosm Facility, Houghton, MI, USA - PEATcosm2014_Bin05_30_metaG | ecosystem: Environmental > Terrestrial > Soil > Wetlands > Peat | place...
AGCGACCGGGACCATGATTGGCACCGCCGCCGCGCAAAAGGCAGCTGTCCCCAAGCCGCAGGATCGGCTGGCGATCGGAGAAGAACACGTCCGTCAATTGCTGCCGCTGATGGACACCGACAAGCACGGCATGGTCTCCAAGCAGGAGTACATGAAGTTCATGGAAGCGGAATTCGAAAAACTGGATCGAAGCAAAACCGGGGAGCTGAACGTCAAGCAATTGACTGCGTCAGCGAATTTGTCAGCCAGCCGTTTTGTAGGAAAGTAGTGCCCGGAAGGCCATCGCAGCAGCCGGCCTTTGGGCCGGCCAGAACACCCCCATCACACCGACAGTCTCTCCTCGCGTGCTAGTTCTCTGCAGGAAATTCCCCGCGTCAATCGATCTGCACGCTCGGCCCGCTTGACGTTGCCGCAACCTCAACAAGCCGCGCCACGACGGCCTTGGCCACACGATACAAACTCTGCGCCGCTGGAGCGCTCTCTCCCTGTGCGGCGACAGGATTCCCCGTATCTCCGCCAAGTCGAATCCGAGGATCAATCTCAATTTCTCCCAACAAAGGCACGCCATATTCAGAGGCGGTCTTCGCGCCTTCGCCGTGACCAAAAATATCGATGTCCTTGCCGCAATGCGGACAAGAGAACGTGCTCATGTTTTCCACCACGCCCAACACTTCCACATTCACCTGCCGGAACATTTCAATCGCCTTGCGCACGTCCGCCAGCGCCACCGTCGACGGTGTCGTCACCACCACCGCTCCCGTCACCTCCACTGTCTGGATCAGCGTCAACTGCACGTCGCCCGTTCCAGGCGGCAGGTCGATCACCAGATAATCCAGTTCGCCCCACTCCACGCTGCGCAGGAATTGTGTGATCACGCCGTGCAGCATCGGCCCGCGCCAGATCACCGGCTTGTCACCCGGATTCAGCAGTCCCATCGAAATCATTTTGATCCCCTGTGACTGCACTGGAATGATGCGCTGCTGCGGGGTGGCCATCGGCTCCGCGGTTGAGCCCAGCATGATCGGCACGTTCGGCCCGTACACGTCCGCGTCCAGCAGTCCTACTTTGTTGCCCAGTTTCGCCAGCGCCAGCGAAAGATTCACGGCCACCGTGGTTTTACCCACGCCGCCCTTTCCGCTTGCGACCGCAATTAGGTATTTCACTCCCGGAATCGGCTGGCGCTGCGGCATCTGTTGTCCTGGCATTGTCCCCGGTGGCATGAACGAGTCCTTCCTGTTACCCAATGATCGCTTTGCAAAATTCGAAAGGCGCTACCGCTTTTGCTCTTTAGCTTTTTTACTTCGCTCTTCTACACGCTCGCCCCATGGCACTTCTTGTACTTCTTTCCCGAACCGCACGGACAGGGATCATTGCGGCCGACCTTTGCACCCGCACGCACCGGTTTCGGTGCGTCTGCTTGCGCCGCTCCTGCTTGAAACTGTAGATCCTTCTGCTGGCGCTCCTGTTTCCGTTCCAGCGCCCGCGCAAAATCCGGCAACCGCGCCGGCGGCTCCTCCGCACGTGCAGCAGCACTGGCGGCTGCGGCAATGGCGCTCGACTGCGGTGGACGCGGAGGCCCTGGCCTCGGCTGTGTCGGCTGCGGTGGGACTTCGCCCTGCTGAATCTGCACGTGGAACAGATAGCGTATAGTCTCGTTGTCGATACGCGCCATCATGTCTTCGAACAATATGAAGGCTTCCTTCTTGAACTCGACCAGCGGATCCTTCTGCCCGTACCCGCGCAGTCCGATCCCTTCCTTCAAGTGGTCCAGTGACAGCAGGTGGTCCTTCCACTGCGTATCCACCACATCCAGGATGATCCGCCGCTCCAGCCACCGCAGCAAATCCTGGCTGAACTGCTTCTCCTTCTCCGCGTAACGATTCTTCACTGCATCCACGGTGGCTTCCGCCAGCTCATCGTGGTTCAGCGTCCCCGGGTCCGCTCCCGCGGCCTTTGCATCGATGCCGAACTGGCTGTTCACCTCGGCCAAAAACTGCGTCGTGTTCCACTGTCCCGGATGCTGCTCGCGCGGGCAATAGCGGTCCACTAATTCGCGCGAAACGTCTTCCGCAATGCCCAGCACGTAATCGCGTTGATCCTTTCCCTCCAGCGCTGACCGGCGAATCGCGTAGATGGTCTCGCGCTGTTTGTTCATCACGTCGTCGTATTCCAGCAGATGTTTGCGGGCGTCGAAGTTCTGCGCTTCAACCGATTTCTGTGCGTTCTCGATGCGCCCCGAAATCAGCTTCGATTCGATGGGCACGCCTTCGGTCATCCCCAGGCGAAACATCAGCTGTTTCATCCGCTCCCCGCCAAAGATACGCATCAGGTCGTCTTCGAGCGAAAGGAAGAATCGTGACGAACCGGGATCTCCCTGCCGGCCCGCGCGACCTCGTAACTGGTTATCGATGCGCCGTGCTTCATGCCGCTCCGTGCCCAGAATGTGCAGCCCGCCGAGCGCGACCACTTCATCATGCTCAGCCTTGCACTGCTCCGCGAACTGCTCGTACATCGGCTTCCACTGGTCCAGCGGCACCTGAAAAATTTTCCCTTCATGCTGGAACAGCACCATCGGCACCGCCGGTTGGGGTGAATTGCCGTTCGTACTTTCGGCACCGATCACGGCGGGAGCCGCGGCATAGGGAATCGCCAGCTTGTTCTTCAGAAAATGCTCGCGTGTCATGGACTCGGGATTGCCACCCAATAGAATGTCCGTCCCGCGGCCAGCCATGTTCGTGGCCACGGTCACCGCGCCCTTACGTCCCGCCTGCGCCACGATGCGCGATTCGCGCTCGTGTTGCTTGGCATTCAACACCTGGTGCGGGATGCCGTGCTTCTTCAGCAATTCGGCAATGGTTTCTGATTTTTCAATCGAAATGGTTCCCACCAGCACCGGTTGACCGCGCTCGTTGTATTGCCGGATTCCATGAGCCAGCTGGTTGTCTTCCTGCAGAATCCCATTCACCACCGCTTCGAATTTTTCTCTCTCCGTGCGGTAGACCACATCCTTATTCTCGATGCGGATCAGATTCCGATTCGTGGGAATAACCACTACGTCCAGGTTATAAATCTTGCCAAATTCCGCCGCCTCCGTTTCCGCGGTGCCCGTCATGCCGGACAACTTCTTGTACATGCGGAAATAATTCTGGAAGGTAATGGTAGCCAGCGTTTGATTTTCCCGCTCGATCTTGACGCCTTCTTTGGCTTCCACAGCCTGGTGCAATCCGTCGGACCAGCGCCGTCCCGGCATTTGCCGCCCGGTAAACTCATCGACGATGATTACTTCCCCGTCTTTAACCACGTAATCAACATCGCGCTTGTAAAGCGTGTGCGCGCGCAACCCTTGATACACATGGTGAATCGTCTCCATGTGCGCCGGATCGTACAGATTTCCAAGACTGAGTAGCCGTTCGGTCTTGCTCACGCCTTCTTCGGTCAGTGTGGCTGTACGGTGTTTCTCATCGAGCGTGTAGTCAATGTCCTGGATCAGCTTCGGAATGATCTTGTCGATCTTGAAATATTTGTCGGTGGATTCTTCCGAAGGCCCGGAAATAATCAGCGGAGTTCGCGCTTCGTCGATCAGGATGGAGTCCACTTCGTCGACGATTGCGAACTGGTGGCCGCGCTGCACGCAACTGGCCAGATCATACTTCATGTTGTCGCGCAGGTAATCGAATCCAAATTCGTTGTTCGTTCCGTAGGTGAGGTCGGCTGCGTAAGCCAACCGCCGCTGCGCGTCGTCCAGGTCGTGCACAATTACGCCAATCGTCAGTCCCAACGCCTTGTAGAGCGGGCTCATCCACTCCGCGTCGCGCCGGGCCAGATAATCGTTCACCGTCACCAGGTGCACGCCGCGGCCGGCCAAGGCGTTCAGAGCGGCCGGCAATGTGGCGACGAGCGTTTTTCCTTCGCCCGTCTTCATTTCTGCGATCTTCCCGTCGTTCAGCACCATTCCGCCGATCAACTGCACGTCGAAATGCCGCATGTTCAGGAAGCGCCGTCCCGCCTCACGCACCAGCGCGAACGCCGGAACCACCGCGCCTTCCAGCGCCCGCCGCAGGTCCTCTTTGTATGCAGGCTCCCCGGGGTCGCTGTCCTTCAACTGCTCCTGCACTTGCGTTTTAAGCGCGGCAAAGCGTTCTTTCAATTGCTCATCGCCGAGCACCTTCATTTCCGGTTCTAACGTATTGATCGCAACCACCAACGGCTGCAATTTTTTCAGGTCACGCTCGTGCTTCGTGCCTATGAATTTCGCGACTACGCTGTCTAATATGTGGGCAACGTCCATGAACGGTTCGTCGTTTCCTCTTTAGTTGTCGCGCCGGGTCTCGCATTGCGCGATCGGCATTATTTTGGACCCTCTGCACAAGCCTATCCCGCAGATCCGGGCCAAACATCTCATTGTAACTGGTTGGATGCGTCACCGCCAACCATCGCCACTTTCACTCCATTCCGTGTCGTGGCCGGTCCTTCGCCGACAAGAACCCACCTCCCTACCCTCTCCCCTTGACAACTTAGGAGAGCACCGGTACCCTCCTAATCAGATTAGGAGGCTGCATGAACCCACCCGCCGATCTCCTCCCTGGCACTCTTGATCTTCTTATCCTCAAAGCCGCTTCTCTTGGTTCACTCCATGGCTACGGCATTCTTCTCCGCATTGAACAAATTTCCCACGGCGCCTTGCTCATCGAACAGGGGGCGCTTTATCCGGCACTGTTCCGCCTCGTGCGACAAGGGCTCTTGAAAGCCAGTTGGGGCACCTCCGACAACAATCGTCGCGCCAAGTATTACGAGTTGACCACCGCCGGCCGCAAGCGTCTCCGAGAAGAGCAGGATGGCTGGAACCGCTTGGTCGCGGCGATGGGCTCGGTGCTCGGCGCGGAGCCGGAGGAAGCATGAAGCCGTTGGGTTACCTGAAATCCATCATGTCCACGCTTTTCCGCGGCGCGGCAGCCGACAGCGAACTGGATGAAGAATTTCGGGCCCACATCGAGCGCCACGCAGACGACCTCGAACGTTCCGGCCTGCCACGCGGCGAGGCCGAACGCCGCGCCCGCATGGCCTTCGGAGGCTATGAAAAAGCCAAAGAAGGATGCCGCGAACAACGCGCCTGCTTCTGGCTAGAAACGTTTTGGGCCGACGTTCGCTTCGGTCTACGGCTGCTTCGGAAAGCCCCGGCCTTTTCCCTCACGGTCATCTTCATTCTCGGCCTGGGCATCGGCGCAAATACGGCGGTCTTCACTTTGGTCCACGCCCTCTTGCTCAAGTCCCTCCCGGTCACGAAACCGGATCAACTCTTCCGCGTCGGTGATAATGAGCAGTGCTGCGTCAATGGCGGCCTCGAGGGCAGTTGGTCCCTTTACTCCTACGATCTCTACAAGCATCTTCGCGACAACACTCCCGCCTTCGAGCAGTTGGCCGCCTTCCAGGCAGGACAGGAGAACGTCGGCGTTCGCCGCATGAACAACAACGCTCCCGCGGAATCCCGCGTTAGCGAATTCGTTTCTGGCAATTATTTCCAGACCTTTGGCATCGGCGCTTTCGCCGGGAGAGTGTTTACCGCGGAGGATGAGCGTCCCGGCGCAACACCGGTAGCCGTGATGAGCTATCGCGCTTGGAAAGAGAAATACCACGCCGATCCTTCGATCGCGGGTACTGCCGTTGCCATAAACAGCCTGCCATTCACAATCGTCGGGATCGCGCCACCCGGTTTCTTTGGCGATGCCCTGCGCAGCAATCCTCCGGAACTTTGGATTCCTCTGGCTTTCGAACCGCAGGTTCACGGCAGTAATTCCCTTCTCACTCAGTGGGATGACAATTGGCTCAACGTGACGGGACGCCTCGCTCCCGGCGCCCAACCCAAACAGATCGAAACTCAGATGACCACCGAATTGCGCCAATGGCTGGAGCGCCCCGGTTCGATGTTAACGCAGGCGGATCGCACAGAACTGCCCCACCAAGTTATTCGCCTTACTCCCGGCGGGAGCGGAGTGAAATCCATGCGCGAGGCCTACCAAGACGGACTCACTCTGCTCCTCTGGGCCACCGCGGCGGTCCTGTTGGTTGCCTGCGCCAATCTCGCCAACATTCTCCTGGCCCGCGCCACCGCGCGCCATCGCGAGTTCTCCGTCCGCGCCGCACTCGGTGCGTCGCAAGTCCGTCTCGTCCGCCAGGCATTTTCGGAGACTCTGCTTTTGTCGCTACTAGGTGGTGCTGCGGGCCTCGCCATCGCCACCTACGGCACGCGCTCAATTCTCCAACTCGCCTTCCCCAACCGTTACGTTCCCATCGCAGCGGCCCCCTCCTGGCCGGTTTTGCTCTTTGCGCTGGCTCTTTCTCTCGTCACCGGATTTCTATCCGGCACGGTCCCCGCATGGCTTGCCTCCCGCACGCAGCCGATCGAAGCCCTGCGCACGGCCACGCGTGCCACCCGGGCTCACAGCCAATGGGTGCAACCCGCTCTGGTCATTCTGCAATCCGCTCTCTCCCTCGTACTCATCTGCGCCGCTGGCCTAGTCGTCCAAAGCCTACGCAACATACGTAACCAAAATTTCGGCTTTGACGACGATGGCCGCTACATCGCTGTTTTTGATCCTCAGATGGCAGGCTACAAGCCCGAACAGCTTGACACTCTCTATCACCAACTCCGTGAAGCCCTGCTGCAGATTCCCGGGGTACAGTCCGTGAGCTACGCCATGTACACGCCCATGAGCGGCAACAATTGGGAAGGCAGCATCAATGTCGAGGGCCGTCACACCGACAACGACCAGGCCGTCTTCACGCGTGTCGGTCCAGCGTATTTCGACACACTGGGAACCAAAATCTTGCAAGGTCGCCCGATCACCGAACAAGACTCCGCCACGGCTCCGCCCGTCGCGGTCGTCAATGAACAGTTTGTAAAGCAGTTTTTCAATGGTCAAAGCCCTCTCGGCCATCATTTCGGCCCTTCCGGCGAAAAATACTCTCGCTCGCTGGAAATCGTCGGCGTAAGTGAGAACACCAACTACTGGTCGCCGGACGAACCGATCCGTCCTATGTATTTTGTAGCCGCTCCGCAGGCCATCCCACGCGACACTCCTGAAGATGAGGTCAGCGAGCAGCGATCCCTCTATATGCGGAACATCGTCCTGCGCACCTCGGCTTCTGTTCCGGAACTCGAAAAGCACGTTCGTTCCGTTCTCGGACAAATTAATCCAGACTTGCCCGTCATGGAGCTCTTTCCTCTTGCCCAGCAAATTCAGAGGAACCTCGACCAGCAGCAGATGATCGCTCGACTCATGACCCTCTTCGGCTTGCTGGCCCTCACACTCGCGACCGTCGGCCTCTACGGTGTCACGTCCTACGGAGTGGAGCGCCGGACCAATGAGATCGGAATCCGGATGGCCTTGGGGGCTGATCGGGTGAACGTTGTAGGCATGGTAATGCGAACCGTCGGGCTGCAGTCGGTTGCCGGACTCGCCATCGGCGTGCCTCTCACATTTGCCGCCGGTCGCGTTCTGGAGAGCAGACTCTTCGGTGTGCACGCCTTTGATTTGGCAATTTTCGCCGTGGCTACGTTCGCACTCGCGCTTTCTGCCCTGATCGGAGGATTTCTTCCGGCTTGCCGTGCGGCGAGCATCGAACCGATGCAGGCACTTCGCAACGAGTGATCCGCCGCCTTGCAGGGAATGGGAAGCGGGTCGCTAGCTATCAAGGACATCAAAGTTGTCGAGACCATCAAGGAAGGGAAAACCATCTACAAGGCCAAGTGAATGCCAGCGGATAACTTCACGCAGGGGTGCGAAACTCGCGCCATCGCGCAGAGCGTCTCGGGCTAGCGGTGGTGCCCTGCGCGGTAAATCACAAACCCCACCACGTTTGTAACCACCACCAGGCCAATCGTTTTGAAGGCATACAGCCCGTGACTCCGCACATCAATGATAGGAAACGCCGACAGCAAAACGAACAGCAAAGTTACCAGGAATCCGCACGCCGAGGCACAGCGCAGCCAAAGCCCTGGTCGCAGGCCGCGGTCTTTTGTCCCTAACAGCGGAATGGCAAACATCGCCAGATACGCTAGGCCATAAAAGGTAAAACTCCACGTAAGCAAGAGCTCGTAAGCCTCATCGGCCCCGGCTCCCATCAACGCCGCGACAGACGCCGCAAACGCAACAGCCCCAACAAAAAGAATCGAGTTCACCGGGGTCTTATATTTCGGGTCCAGCCGCGTGAACCATTCCGGAAGCAGGTGATCCCATCCCGCAACCATCGGAAGTCGAGTGTTTCCCCCAAAATTGACGTTGAAGTTGGAAAGGTAGTTTAACAACAGCAATACGATCGCCAAGGGCACAACAAATTTTGCCAGACCAAACGCTTCTGCCCCCCGGCTCAGCGCTTGCGGGATCGGTCCAATCACATCAATGGCATCGGGCGTGACAAAGGCCAGGATCGCACTGGTCCCCAGAATGTAGAACAGCGCCACAATGGGTGCAGCGACACCGATCGATCTGGAGTAAATGCGCCTCGGGTTCCGTGATTCCCCTGCGAAAATGGCGGAGTACTCCAGGCCCGTCAGTGCGCCGAACGTCATCTTTCCAAAAACGCTCAGGCTGAACAGGGTGAGCGGCGGCGGCGCCAGCCGCAGCGGGTGATAGGACGGTAGCGTGCCGCGCCACACCGCCGCATACGGCATCAGTGCCAGCAGGCCAAGCGTCACGAGCACGCACACGGACCCGAAATTATTTACCCACTTGCCGACGCGCAATCCTAGTTTCGCAATGAACGACAGCAAAATCACAAAGAGCGCGGAAGCAACGACAATCGACAGCCTGCTCGCAGACAGCCAGGCCGCACTGGGTCCCAGCACGTAGGCCAGAAACGTGGTGGCAATCAAGCCGATTACCGCTGTGTAAAGCGTCCCGAACAGCCACAGGTTCCAAGCCACCAGGAATCCCGCAGCATCGTTAAACGCCAGCCGCGTCCACTCGTACAATCCTCCCTCGACCGGCATCAATCGGTTCAGGTGCGCCACCAGCAGTGCTTCCGGAATGAAAAACAGGAGAATCGCGAGCAGCCAGAGAACCACGTGGGATGGACCAGCCTTCACTGCTGTGCCAAAAAAATCCGGCACCACAACCACCAGGATTTGGGCAAAGATCAGATCCCGCAAACCCAGCTCTTTTCGCAGTTCGGCGCTTCGTGTTTGGATCGCGGCTTCCGCGGTCAGCAGCAAGTTGGAGTTAGCGGTGGTCAAGAGGCTGGGGCGTAACATAACACCTCAGCCGAATTTCATCCAGCAAATCGCGATAAAGTTATGTTGAACGAACCGTCAGGAAGATTGGTCGAGAGACAACCTGGACTTGCAACTAGACGATTTGCACCAGATCCGGCGGGCAATCCCGCAGATTCTCGATGGACACATTTTTTTCTGATTTATACACTTCCGCCGCCGGCAGTAACCCATAGCTGCGGTTCCTCCCCTCGCGCTTCGCCAGGTACAGTGCCTTGTCCGCCAGCTCAATCACGTTGTCAATCGACAGCGCGTTGACGTCCTCGAGAATCCAGGGGAATGGCGCCCATCCAATCGAGCACGTTTTGTGGATCTCCACGCCGTTGCCGACGTCGAAAGGCACTTCGCGAATCGCCTCCAGCACGCGGCTGCACAATAACGAAGCGTTCTCCCGATCCGTGGTCCGGCACACCAGCAAGAACTCTTCTCCGCCCCACCGCACTAGGTCATCCGAGCGCCTCATCACGCTGGCTATGCGCTTGGCCACTTCTTGCAGCAAGCGGTCCCCGGCCGCGTGGCCCATTTCATCGTTTACCCTCTTAAACCGGTCGATATCCACAAGCAGGAAAATGATCTCTTGCCTCGGGGCCGCCGGGTCGTTCGAATTACTGTTCCTGAGGTGAGAACGTAAAGCCTGCGCGTTGTCCGTCGGAATCGTCTCGTAAAAATAACGCCGGTTCCTCGTCTTGGTCAGCGGATCTGTCAGGGATATCTCTTCCAATTCCTTGTTTTTCTGCATCAACTCGGCGCTGCGTTGCGCCACGGCCTGTTCCAGTTCTAACCGCCGCCGGTTCAGCGCACGGGTCCGCAGCGAGACGAATGCCCAGAAGCAGCCCAATAGAACAAACAGACCCGCAATTCGCGCCCACCACGTCTGCCAGAAATTCGGCAGCACCTCAAAGTCGAACGTGGCCGGGGTCGCCGATGCCGATATCACCGACGCCACTGCCCCCGGCTCCGAGCATTGCACCCAAAATTCGTAATTCCCCGGTGGCAATCCGCCGTAGGTGACTTCCCGCTGTTGTGTTTCGGTGATCGTTTTGTCCAGGCCGCGCAACTGGTACCGGCAACTGACGCGCGCCGTGCTCCCGAGAATCATCGGCGCAAACTGCACAGAGAGCGATCCCTCCGCCGAGCGCACCTTTGGCGTCTCCCGCACCTGCCATTCTTTGCCGCCCAGGGTTACTTGCGTCAACACCACATTTGCTTGCTTTTGGTTGAACTTATCCGAAGCGGGTTGATACCGAGCTAGTCCTCGCGACGTCGCAATCAGGAAACTGCCATCTTTCTCCTCTCGGACTCCTGTCCAGGGGCTCACGTCATCCCAGAGCAGCCCATCCGCATGATTCAGTCGCTGTAGTTTTCTATCTTTGGAGAGGATTGCCAGTCCGTCCGGCCCGTTAAACCACACCCGCCCCTTTGAATCGTGTCCTATGATCGACCAGTCCCACGGGAAGTTCTCGCAGTGTGCCTTTCCGGCGTCATTCAGAACTATCTGCGTTACCTCCACTACGTCGTTGTACGCCACCCACGCTTCCTTGTTGCTCAATGCCGCCATGCTGGTGATTGCTTGTCCCTGCAGGCCATCCCTGGTCGTCAGCGTCTGCCAATTCTTTCCGTCAAAGTGGGAGACGGTTGCTGTGCCTGTTGCCCATATCCCGCCCTCCGGCGAGAACGAGACGTAGGTCACTTCAGCACCCGCAGCCAAAGGCAAAGGTACATCCACGGGTTCCGCATTCGGCTTTCGCGCGTTGAACCGTACTAGGTGGTCCCGCGTCGTGGCCCAGACTTCGCCGTTCGGCGATGTGTACACCGTCTGGAACGGTCTGCCGCGGTAGCCTGTGTGTATCGTGGTCGAAAAATTCCCCGGTTCGATTCGCACCAGCGAACCGGTCACCGTCAAGGCCCACATCGCCCCATCTCCCGCCACTTGTAACTGGTGCACCTGAGTCCGCGCGTCTCCACCGAGCGACGACACCTTCTCCCAGCGATGCTGCTCGCCGTCCCACACTTCAATTCCATGCGCCGTTGCCACCCAGAGTCGGCCGCGGCGATCTCTCTGTGTGGCCCAGGTGGTGTTATCGAGCAGTCCTTCTGTCGTTGTCCATCCCGACCATTCATGCACTCCGGGCAGCAGGTCCAGACCCGTGCCCGATCCTCCTACCCACAACGTACCTTCGCGATCTTCCAACGCAAACTGGATGTCGTTGCTGGTGATTCCCTGCTTGTCGGTGATGACCCGCCAGTGGTCGTTCGCACCTTGCCAATACAGTCCCGTCGAAGACGGCACCAGTAATCGGCCCTGTTGATCCAGCGTTGGTTTGCCTTCCACGTCATCGGCCGGCCCAATAGCAATTCGTTCCGCGGTGAGTTTATGCCCTGCAGGGTCTAGCCGGTCCAGGTTCTCGGCCGTCCTCAACCAGAGCGTGTGCTCCCTGTCCCACAACAGCGCCACCACCCGTTGTTTCGGAATCTGGATTCCTGGATCAACTTCAGCGTGATCGGATCCCGCATTCAGATGCACGAGGTGCGTCCCTTGCGTAAACCAGATGGAATCGTCCTCATCCCTTGCGATTCCGTATGCCGTCTCGTTGACACCCTCTTCGTCGGACAGGACTTTGCTCCGCGCGGGGTCTTGCGGATCCACTCGCAATATTCCGTGATTGAACAGCAGTACGAACACAAATCCCCTGCTGTCCACGGCAAAAAGTTGCGTTCCATTTCCCAGTGGCATCGCCGAAGCTGGAATTGCCAGGCCTTCAAAGCGTGCGTTCCGGTAATGTGCGATGCCGCGGTTCCCGGCGATCCACGCCGTGCCATCCGGAGCAATCACGACGTCCAGCACGTAATGGCCGATCAAGTCCTCAACCTCGGTCATCTTGCGAGCGCGTGCGCCGTCATAGCGGTACAAACCCGTCTGTGTGCCGATCCACAGGAATCCCTGGCTGTCCTGCCCCATCGCCGTAACGGTAACCGCTCCCAGATCAAACTGGTCCGTCAGCCTCTGTACGGTATATCTCGGCTTGTCGGGAAAACTGACCTGATCTTGCCCTGGCGCACCAGTAGCCCACACGCCCAGGAGAGCGCACAGCAGTGCGACAGCGCGAATTTTTCTTGCTTCGGGCAAAGAAATAGCCGCCTACACGAAGTGCACTTGGCTCGTTTGGGCGGTGAAAGCCACTGCTTCGCGATAGCCGTAGGTTAGGTCACGGAATTGTCTAGGGTAAATGTAACAAAAGTACTGCGTTACAGTACTTGTGACGGGTTACTCCTTCGATACCAAAACAGGACTCAAACTGCCTTTCCGGCAAATTTTCGGTCGGGAAAGGCTCCCTTCGGGCCCGGCTCCTTCGCCGACTCCTTTGGGTTCCCGGTCCCTTTCGCCAGATTCTCCAGCAGTAACTTGCGGTATCTCGACCTCTCTTCCAGGCCCATGTCTACGATCTCGAAAGACATGTCTTGCGCCCGGTAGTCCCGCATCATCGCGGTCGCCTGCACGTTCCGCAAACCCACCTGAAATCGTAATTGAACCTGTGTTCCGGGCGCCAAATGCATGTTGGTGGTCGCCAACCCGCCGCTCAGACTGGCCGTCTTTATATCCAGTCGGCAGTTCTGCTTCAAGTTTGTGCTGACCGCGGAGACCGACTTCTGCAGTCGCACCCGAGTGTGCCGCCGGTGCCGGATGAACTTCGAATCGTGCGGTACTTCCAAGGGTGCCAGCTTGAGATCCTCTTCCTCAATCCCACTCCTGGACATGTATTCCGCCACCCAGGCCGCATCCAGCTTTCCCATGGCCTGCATCGCCGCAATGCGCAATTCCTGTGGATGCACCCATCCAAACATCTTGCGCGCCTCCAGAATCCTCTTTAGCGCGTTGGCCGATTCCGGTGCTTTCACCCGGCCCAATGCTTCGACCGCTTTCACCCGCAAATACGGCGCCGCGCCCGTCGGCAAATCGCCATCCGCCAACGTCAGCAGGCGCCCAAGTGCTTCGCGCTCCTCCGTCATTCCGGCTTCATCCACCACCAACGGCATGATCATCGGATCCACATGATCGAGCACCGAAAGCAGGATTCCGCAGCGCCCAGGAGCTCCGCAGGAGGCAATCTGGCGCACCATCCGGTCCTGTGCCACTCGCGGAAAGTCTCTGATTCGCGAAGGGAGAAATACCGCGGCAGCCGTCGAATCGAGCCGCACCAGCAAACCCACCATCTCCACCGCGTCGGCGTGAGGCCCGCCGCGAACCGTGCTTCGCAAATACTGCAGCGCTTCTTCGCCGAGGTCATGTGCCAGATTCGCCACATTTTCCAGGTCGTCGCGAAACTGGCACCGGTTGAACCGCATCGCAAGCTGTTCCATTGCCGTCTGCGGCAGTTGCTTCAAGACGCTGGTTAGTCCAGCCGAAACTTCCCGCGCGCGCAACGCCTCCTCGACAAACTCCGGCACGCGGTCTTCGATACCCATTTTCGTGCGCAACACCTTCGCAGTGCCTGGTCGTTGCGCTTCTACCCCTGCCAGCATGTCCAGCGCCCGTTCCATTGCCGGGAAGCAACGTTTTGCCGCAGCCTCCTGGCTCAGCCGCACGAAGGCAGCGCTAACCAGTGACTGCAGGTCCTGATCCTGTTCCACGCTCAATCGCAAGCCCACATGCCTGAGCGCCTCTGCCAGCAACCGGGGATCCGCTTGGGCATATAAGCCCGCCAGTTCAGAAAGTCCCGTCGCCGCGCGCTTGCGTGCATCCGGCTCTTCACTGTCCGCGCAGCTTGCGTAGTTCTGCAGGATGCTGATCGCTTCGGCAACGTCGCCGTTCTCGATCAGCCCGGCAACATAGGACTGCACATTTTTCGGAGGTATGCACCAGGCTTCGGTCGACAGCAGCACTTCCCGCTTCGCACTCTCCGGTACGCTGGCCCAGAATTGCCGATCCAGCAATTCTCTATGTGACTCCACCACCAGTCCTGCTTCCGCCATCTTGTCTTCGTGCTGGCCCAGGATCTTTCGCAATCCCTCGATTTCCTGGTTCATACGGTCCAGCATCTGCCGCACCGCGTTCACCTTCACTTCACCGTGCTCAAACCGTTCCAGGGCGAAGCAGATCGAGAGGTGTTCCGCCAACTGCACCAGCATGCTCTGATCCAGTTTCTTGTTCTTGCCCTGTTCCGCGATGCCCGCCAGCGCGTTCCGCAACACGTCCTGCGCGGTTTCCGGCAACTGCGCAACTCTGTCCTGAAATTCCACCGCTGCGGCTGCAGGGTTCGGCCCGCTTCCCACCTTTCCAAATGCCGTAAGCGCCTGTAGGATCCCGTAAATCTGCTCTTCGTTCGGTTCGTCCGTCCCGATGCCAATCGCTTTCCCGCTCCCGCCCGGACTTGCGGTTCCACTTCCCAGGCTCTCTCCCGCACCTGCGCCTCCGCCAGTGCCTCCGCCGACGCTCCATCCTGGGCCTGAGCCTGCGCCGCGCCCGCTGCCGGTGCGACCGGTTCCTTCTCCGCCACTGCCGATTCCGCCTGCCCCGTCACCGCTCGCGTTACCGCCCGTTCCCGTTCCGCTGGATTTCGATCCCTCCGCCGCGGCTATCAACTCCAGCAGCTTCTGCGGATCGTTCAGCATCCGCTTGAAAGAATCCTGATCGTCTCCGAATGACGCCGCAGCAATCTGGGCTGCCATGCTGGCATCCTTCAGTCGCGCATCCGTGGCCACAAAGCAAATTTCATTCACGTGAATGCCTCGGGCACCCGCGATGGCGTCCTTCAACTGTTGGGCTAGTTCGGCAGGCTTTGCTTTTCCCGTCGGAAAAGCGTGTATAAATTTGCTCAGCTCTTCGGGCGAGATGCAAGCCTGGAACTGGATACTCGCCAGTCCTGCGGCACTCAGCAGTTGTGCAAACTGCTTTTCCGCCGGCGTTCCTTCTAATGGCACGCCATCCAGCAACAATTGCGCGCCGGTGGCTCCCAGCAGCAGTCCGCTTTCCGCGTTTTCTGGCACGGCGGTGCGCAGTTCGCTCCAGGCAGTCTGCAACTGTTCGAGAGTGCGCACGTGGTCATGTCCGTACAGCCTCGCAAACTTCAATAAAATGTTGAGGCTACGAACAAAGGCGCGGGCGGCCGTTGATTTTGGGTCTGTTTTCATTCCATACCGTACTTTCGCCCTGTCGATAGTCCTGACGGTTAAGTGCTAAGTACACCCTTACTAGTACGGTAGGCCCCGATTCGTCGTCTCACAATGGTACAGTCGTCCCATGTGACCCGCACGCTACACCGTCTATAGGACAGTTCTCCCTACCTGCTCCTCCGGACGGTTTTTCCATCTCAGGCCAGGTAAATTCTCCTGCGGATTCCCTTAGATTGTCTTTTTAATGGCGATGGGCGGGGCGCACCTTCACAGCTTGAGTGAACCAAATTCTGGTCCTCCCGATCGTACTCCGCGGAGTGAGATACCCTCTCTTGATCGCAGGCCACTTGTGCGATGAATCCCTGTTCGCTTTTCGTAGGAAGATCTATTTCGAGACTGCCATCCGCCCTTGCCGGCGGCTTCGGTTGCTGACTTGTGCGGGCTGCGGCAATCCGCCCAAGTCCAACAGGAGTTTCCTCAGGCGGGTCCTCTCATCCAGTTCCATGTCCACGATTTCGAACGCCATTGCCTGTGGCCGAGCACCACGCACAATCGCCTGCGCGCGTATATTTCTTACGCCATGCGACAGCTTCAGCGAGAGCAGCGATCCCGGCGCCAGATGTCGGTCTGCAGCCCCGATTCCTCCGCCCATGTTCAGTTCGGCGATCGAGAGTCTCATGTTCTCGCGAAGATTGGTCGTCACCGTCGGAACATGCTTGCTCAACTTTAACCGCGCATACCGGCGTTGCCGGATCACGGGCGCGTTGAGCTCCGGATCACTTGGCTCCAGCACCAAATCCTTCCGATCCAGCCCGCTGGATGCAATCTTTTCCAACGCCAAGGCCGGCTCGATTTTCTGCAACGCTTGGGCCGCCGCAATCCGCAATTCAGCGTGATAGGTCCAGCGCCAGACCTGTTTCGAATCCAGAATCTTCTGCAAGACCGGACTTGCCGCGCTTGCTCTTAGTCTTCCTGCGGCTTCTATAGCTTTTATTCGCGTAAATCCCGGCGTGCTGTCGTCCTGTATCAGCTCCATCAGCTTCGGAATGCATTCGGGACGCCCGCTCATCCCGATCTCGTCGAGAGCCAGCGGCCGTATTAACTGGTCCAGCGTGTCGTACATGGCCACCAGCAATTGAGCCCGCTGTTCGGCAGGCGTGCTCGAAAGTTGCCGTACCGTGCGGTCATGCGATGCCCGCGGCCATTGCGCCAGCCGACCCGGCAGTATCCGCTCCACTGCTGCAGGTTCAAGCTGGGTCAGCAGACCGATTACTTCCGTGGCTTCGTTTGCTGGAGCGGTCTGCAGAGTCTCCACCAACCGCTGTACGGCATCTTCACCCAGCCCACCTACGATCTGCCCCAGAAGTTCGCAATCTTCCCGGAATCCACAATTCGCAAACCGGGTGGTCACATAGTGCAGAGACGTTTTCGGCATTAGCGCCAGAATGTCCAGCATGCCATCGGCAATCTGCCCGGTACGCATGGTGTCTTCCACGAACTCCGGCACGCGCTCTTCCGCACCGATTCTTTGCCGCATGTTGTTTGTGGATCCTGGACGCAGCGCCTCAACGCTGTCCAGTGACGCCAGCGCCTGCTGCACTGCGGGATAAAACCGTTTCGAGCTCGCTTCCTGGCTCATGCGCACGAACGCTGCTCCCACCAGCGTTTGCAGGTCGCTTTCGCGCTCCACCGCCAGTTGGTTGCCGAGCCGCTGGATTACGTCGATCAAGGCGCTCCCATCGCCGCTGCCGTAAAACTCCGCCAGGTCCGCCAATCCGATCGCCGTCGTCCGCCGCGCTTCCGCTGCTTCCAGCGCCACGCACGCCGCATATTTTGTCAGGATTTCATTCACCGTCTTCAGTTCGCCGCGTCTCAGCATCTCTTCGAGGAACGCTCGTACGTTTCGCGGCGGCACGCACCATGCTTCATCCGACGTCAGCACTTCCTTCTTGTTCTCTTCCGGTACCTGCAGCCAGAATTCCTGGTCCAGGAGTTCCGTGTACGACTGCACCTGAATACCCGCGCTGGCCATGGTCTCTTCTTGCTGCCCCAGGATCTTGCGCA
>Ga0181523_10002580_pt1 | contig 17439 bp, 12 predicted proteins | sample PEATcosm2014_Bin_43_FD_119752 | JGI IMG/M metagenome (GOLD analysis project Ga0181523, IMG submission 119752) | Peatland microbial communities from MTU Mesocosm Facility, Houghton, MI, USA - PEATcosm2014_Bin05_30_metaG | ecosystem: Environmental > Terrestrial > Soil > Wetlands > Peat | place...
AAGAGTTCGACCGAATCGCAATTGGCATAAACTTTGGCTGTAATGACATTGGTCAGCCGGTTGGTAAAAGTATGGCCCGTGATATAGACCATCGGATTGGTCGTCCAGTTGGCTTTGTAAAAGTTGAAGGCGTCTTTGCGCACCTGGCGGTCGTAAGTGACCAGGCCTTTGTCGTTGCGGCCGGGGGTGTCACCTTCGTTCCGGCCATCCGAGGCGAAGTCGAATTCGTTCCAGACGAGTTTGCACCAGAGGAACGGGCGCGCCGCCATCAATTGCCAGTTGGTTTCATGAACGATGTTCTGCCATTCCTCGGGATGGAAGCTGGTGGCGGTATTGGCGGGGAACGTTGGATTTTCACTGTGCTGGTAGATGCTGGCCCCCGCGCCATACTCACTCACGCCGACGCAGCGATTGGGATAGGTTGCGTGGACGTTGTCCGCCCAGGCGGCGATCCCGTTCAGCGGACTCGAATACCATCCGTAATACTCGTTGAAGGCGATGACCTGGGTGTAAAAAGTGGAAGGGTCGCTGATGCTGGTGTTCGCGGCGGCGGTGGAAAGCCGGGTTGAATCTTCTTGGCTGACGAGTTGAACTTCCTGGCTGATGAGGTTGGTGGGCGTCGGGCCGGCTTGTAGCGTTATTTCATTATAGATACTCCAGCAAACCACCGAGGGATGATTGTATCTTTGCCGGATCATCTCGCGCAGTTGTTGCAGTGAATTGGCGTAAAATGCCGGCGACTCGGTGATGTAATCAATAATCGGGACTTCGCTCCAGACGCAAATGCCATTTTGATCGGCCAGTTGGTAGGTATAGTCGTTGTGCTCGTAGTGTGAAAGGCGAAGAAAGGTGGCGCCGATTTCCTTGAGAAATATAAAGTTCGTGTCGCGCTGGGCGTTCGTCAAGGCCCAGCCGCAATTCAGCCAGTCTTGATGCATGTTCACGCCGTGCAAATCGTAATGCCGGCCGTTGAGAAAAAATCCGTTGGTGGGGTCCACGCTGAAATAACGAAAGCCCAGCGGTTGCGCAACCACGTCCACCGCACTCGCGCCATTCCACACTTCCACGAAGGTTTGATAGAGGTACGGATCAGTCAGGCCGTTCCACAGATGCGGAGTGGCGATGACTGCGCTCGCCACGACATTGGAGACCGACGAAGCCTGGAGCGTCACGACATTGGTCAGCGTCGTTACGATGTTTGTGGCTGCGTCGGTCAGGACGGCGCGAACCGTCACTGTCTGCGCCGAGACCGTGGAATTGGAGAGCACGGTGGTGACCTGGAGATTGGCAGAGCTGGAACTGACACTGGTGGTTGTGAGATAAACGCCGGGTGAGCCGTAATCCAACAGCGAAACTTGAACCGGATCCGTCACCAGCAGATGCACATCGCGATAGGTGCCGCCCCAGAACGTGAAATCCGCATTCAGAGGCGGGAGGTTGGTGTTGAAGGAATTGTTGACCTGAACGGCGATGACGTTGTCCGCGCCGACGTTGACGTAAGGCGTCGCATCAAAAACGAATGCCGCAAAACCCCCTTGATGTTCGCCGAGATAATTCCCGTTGACCCAAACGTCGGCCACCGAGAACGCGCCGTCGAATTTCAGGAAAAAATGGCGCCCGGCATAGCTGTTGTCCACCGTGTAATGAGTTCGATACCAGCCGATGCCCCGGTAGTAATTGCTGGCGGGATAACTCTGTCCGTCGGGAATGTCCCAGGTGTGCGGCAAATTCACGTTCGTCCAGGACGAATCATCGAAGTTGGTGGCTTGCGCGCCGGAAACAGCCTGCTGGATAAACCGCCAGTTGGAATCCAAAACAATATCCGTTCGGTGATTGGCGGGAGGAATGTAGGTTTGGGCATCCAAAGACACAACCCAGCCAAAGATCAGTGCGCAGACGAGTGAGAGGTAATGGCGCCGTCGAACTGGTTGATGCTGGTGTATCCGGTTCATTATTGAAGTTTGATTTGGTAAAATCCCCGCGCCTCATTTGGCGTGACCGCTAAAGGCGATGTGGCATCACCGCTATCCGACCATGGACCGGCGACATTCGCAGCCGATTGAAGAAGACCATTGGTTAAATAAACATTTTGTGGACGGCTGGCATGGTATTCCAGTTCACTGTTGTCCCAACTGCCGGAATGATTGCCGATATCGAATGTCCAATTATGTGGTTTGAAGAAAGTGCCATCAACTTCATCGCTCCACGCCCGTTGCGAGTCTTCGTAGGCTGTCCCAAGACTACAAATGAGCAATCCCCTGGTCACGCCCCAAAGAGAAACCGGCTTCAAAGGTGATGCGATGGTTTGTCGCGGTGAACGCCTCAACATCATATTTCGGCCTTGGTTTCATGCGGCGCCCCACAGCTTCATTGCTGTAGAAGCGGTGAAGTTATTTCTTCAAGCTGGTGTGCCCCCCTATCACCAACTATTGCGGTTTCATATAAGAGGCATCCAGCTTTGCTCTCAGTGTATTGGGAAAGTCCTGGCTGTCCTGGTAGAAATACCATTTCCGGTTGGTTAAGTCCCAAGTCGTTAGCAGACGCATTTGGTCAATTTTTATCCATTGAGCCGAACCGTCCACGAAAACCTCATTGCCACCAGCGGGAAACATCGCCAACCCCTTCCGGTGCGGCGGCAGGTCTGAATACGCCTGCACGTCGTACATCGCGGTCGGCTGACCCCAGCCATTTTCGCACTCAACCACGGCATCGGCTGCGATCACCCACCACGATTTGGACCGGTTGAGATTGATCGGACTTAACGAAGGTATAACGCCTATTGAATTGTTCCAGTTGGTTCCCCCGCCGAAATATTGATAACCAACGTCCCATTGATTATAGGCGGTGCTGAACAATGGAAGACCGGGGCGATTGGGACACGTCCAAATGGACGGACCGTTCGAGCTCAACGCCACATTCAGCGAACTGAACGCATCGGAGTCCTGGAAATTGATGGCATTTTGCACAAAAGTCTGACTGCCGGGTTGGGGGCGCACGTGGATAACGGAGCCTCCGTTATCACCGGCGTAGGCAATCGTGACGATGCCAATCTGCCTCAAATTACCCAGGCACTGGATGCGTCTGGCCCTTTCCTTGGCGCTGGCCAAAGCCGGCAACAATATGGCCGCGAGCACTGCAATAATGGCGATGACTACCAGCAATTCGATCAATGTAAAACCAACTTGACCAGCGCGGCTGGCATTACCTCCAACCGTTCGACTTGGGTCAACGCCTGGTGTTTCCTGCGCGGTTCGATTTGCAATTGCGTTTTTCATTTTCAATGACAATATCCACTGCTTTTCCGACAATGTCAACAAAGACTGCCTACTGGCGGTGGACTGCTTCGAATTCCTAACGAGCAATTTGTACGCCAAGGCCGCGAGCCTTCCCGACATCAGATGTCGGGACGACCTGCGCGGCCCGCACGACCGGCAGGTCGTCCCTACCACTCAACTCACCCCACTACCTACTCACTGTTTCTATCTCAAAGTTCGATTACGGAACCGCCAGCCGATAGAAACGTTGGTTTTGACCACTTAAGCTGTCATTCACCGACATGACTGCGCCATTACCCGGCACAGTACTCAACGGCGTCCAAGCAGGATCGGTCAGATTATTCTTCCATTGGACCGTGTAATTAAGTCCAGATACCGTCGGGAACGAAAGAATGACGTTTGGCCCACTGATGGATGCAGTGAGGTTGGGCACAGCGGGCACAAGCATGAAGAAGTTCACGTGTTCGTTCCAATCACCTATCACTTGCAACGTCTCGACTCCACCAAGGGAAAGGACGACCGGCGAACCAGCACCGGGAGTATTGGTACTGAGGAGAGGTGCGTATTGCCAAGTGGCGTAAGCATTGCCCGGGGCCTGGAAGTACCCCAATATGTTGGACACCTGCAACGTGGTTCCCGCGCCGCTGACCACTTGCGCGCACTGGAAATTAGTCAAGGTACTGCCCGCAGAAAGACGGGCATAGACCAGGAAATTGCCGCTGGGGAAGGTGCGGGTGTAGTCAATCCATCCGTTATTGGTCAAATTTAAAATGTCGTAGTCCTGAATATACGGATCGACCGTCTGCAGTCGGGCATTGAGGTATTTCTGCCGGGGCGCGTCGCCGGTCACTTCAATGGGCAGAACATCATTGGTCCGGTAAGCGTAACCACCCGCTGGCGGGGCAATGTTGCCAAAACTCGCAGAATAATCAATCTCCGGCAGTGTAGTCAGAGTTGGAACGTAAACTTGGCCGCCATCGCCCGTTTGCTCATAATAACCGGAACTGTTGGTCGTCGAAGTGAGCACCGGATTATCAATCCAACGCAGGCCAGTGTTGTTGGTGGCGGGGCTCAAGCTCGGATCATAGTCAAAATCTTCCGCTTCCCACGTGTAGTAATTCGGACTGAAGGTGTCGAAGTTCACCGTCGTGGTGTGCACTTGATTAACAAGATCGGTGACGCTAATGACGGCGGTATAACTCGTGTTGGGCTGCAGGCCGGGATAACTCACGTTAAAACTGGGAGACGCGCCGCTGAAGACCAGACTGGGGGAGATGTTGTTCCCGTTCAAGGTCACACCGATGCCGCTTTGGCTCAAGCCGTAAGCCGGGCTGCTGGCAACAAAGGAGAGGGTGTTGGTTTGTTGCATGAGCGTGAACCCGTTCGGATAGACATTATCAATCCGCGGCAGGTCCGTCCTAGCGTCGAGCAGCATGTAAAAGTTGATGTTGAGTCCGTAAACCGCTCCATTTGCTGTTTCAGTCTGGTTAAACACCAAGTGCGTATCCCGGAAGGTATTGGTGCCGCCCAAGGTCAACTGAGCATAATTGCCGAACCGGTCAATCAAAGGCGTGTAAAAATAAGACGAATACCCGCCGGTTGATGGAATGGCAAATGAGCCGATGTGCCGGGTTACCTGATTGGTGGTGCCCCATCCGGCGATGACCTGGGACCAAGACGAGTAAAGCGTGCCGAGATTTGCGCCGGAGGCCACGCGGGCATAAAGATTGAATGTGCCGCTGGGCCATGTCCTGGTGTATTGCTCCCAGTGACCAGGCCCAAGGAATCCAACATTGTAATCCAGAGCGCCGGTGCCTTGGAACTGCCGCCGCGCGGCATCGGTAACGGGGGTGGTGGCACAGGGATCATTCGTGCGGTAATTGGACAAAGTGGCGCCGGCGTATGCATTTTGAATGGGTGATAGCCCATTGTTCAAATTGTTGCCTTGCTCGTCAAGGAATGTATCCCCCACCTGACCTTCATAACTGTTCGCTGCGGGAACCAGGGGTGGTGTGGGCACCGGATTGTCAATGTAGCGGAAACCCGTGCCGCTGGGAACGATGCTTTTGGCGGGATCGAAGTCAAAATCTTCCGCCTCAACTTGCAGGACGGGGTTCCAAGTGTCAATACTGAGCGTGGCATTCGCGCTGAGGGCATTGTTATCGGTCACGCTAATGACCGTGGCGTAAGTCTGATTCGTCTTTAACCCGGTGTAACTGACGTTCCAGGTATTGGGTCCACCGCTGAAGACCAGACCGGCGGAGACATTGGTGCCGTTCAAGGTCAACGTAATGTTTGCGGTGTTAATGCCGGCCGGTGAGCTGGCCGTGAAAGTCAGCGTGCTCGACGGCTCAAAGAGAAACTGGCCATCCGGATACACATTGCTGATGGTGGGCAGATTTGGATTGGCCGGCACGAGCATGTAGAAGTCCGCGTTGGCCCCGCCGCCGGTCGTCGCGCGCACCGTGGCTACAGTTGGAACGCCACCGAAATTGACGACGGCCAGAGTGCCGTTTTGGAGCAACGGCACCCATTGAAAGGCACCGCTTCCCGTGTAGATAAACTGGCCCAGTCGGGACAGCGTCTGGTTCGGCATAGTTGGATCGGAAGTGACCTGGTCAAAGTTAATCGTCGAACCACTGGAGGTAGTCAAGCGGGCATATACATTATAGTTGCCTGCCGGGAACGTCTTGGTGTAATTCTGCCACTCGGCGCTCGACCAGTTCCCAATCATGTGACTTTGGATCGGATTACTCGCCATATCTGTGAGGCCAGCGGGGAATCTCCACCATGTTAGTTCGCCCGCAGACAAGGGCGTCTGCGTATCCGTGCCCGTCCCGTCATCATAGCGGTAATCGGTGGCTTGATTATCGCCGGTGGACTGCCCCTTGTGCACGTCAATGCCTTCCGTGCCCTGCAACATAAAATAGCTGTTCGCATCGCCATTCGTCGCGGTGTAATCCGGATTATCAATGAACAGGCCGCCGCTGTAATTAAACTCCTCCGCCTTGATGGTGAAATTGTTGGTGGCGAAAGTGTCAAATGTCACCGAAGATGAGCCGACCACACCAGCGGAATCATTCGCGCTCATCACGGCGGTGTTGATTCTCTGCTGCGGCAAACCGAGATAACTCACTGTCACGTTCGTTGAAGTGCCCGCTGTGCCATTGGTGACGAATGTGCAGCCCGATGTCACATCAACGCTGTTCACTTTCAGGTCAATGTTGGTCAGGTTGAGCCCATTGATCGTACTGGCAGTGAAGACAAAGGTGTTGGTGTCTTGCATGAGCGCCGTGCCATCGGGATAGATTCCCGAAAATCCCGGCAACTTGGGAGCGATTGACTTCCGGATGCTTTCTACAAAGCTCGCGGAGCCTGCATAATTGGGGTAAAATTGGAATTGGTCAATCCAGCCGGCGAAGGCGCGTTGATGGGTGTTGCGGTTGCCGATGTAAAGACCGCCAGTGCCAGCAGTGCCAATGGTTTCCGTCAGACCGGGGGCCGATGTAGTGCTGATTAGTTGCGCCGTACTGGTGTCCGTGCCCTGGTAAATGTACACATTGGTGCCATCATAGACTATGCCCATAAACAGCCATGTATTCGTGGGCAAATTGGATGCAAAAATAGCAGTGGCTGTAGGGTTACCCGTCCCTATGCTCACGTTCCACTGATTGGGCTGTTGCCACTTCATCCCGATGGTGTTCGCCGCATTAATGTCAGTCGCAGCCGCGCCGTCACCTAAAACAAACATGCGTCCTAAAAGTCCGTTGACCGGCGGCTGATATGCGTCTTCTTTGAACCATTCCGTGACGGTGAACTTGGTAATAGCTCCGAAATTAAGGGCTGGCGAGCTAATGACATTCGCGTAAGGACCGTTAGCGCCTCCATAATTTGGCGCCGATGTGAAGTCCATTGCTATATAGCCGTTTGCTGGGCCATTCACCCCTGAACCCACTGCGCCGTGTAAATCAGTGGCAACGCCGGCGGCATTAAACATGGTCAGGCTGACAGCCACGCTTCCGCTACTCGCGGTGGTAGTGCCAGGAGCATCCTGAAAAGTGAAATCGAGCGCCGGGGTTTGCGCCCGCGCCAGACTGCCTGCCAACAGACAACCGGCAAAGACGGCTACAGAAACAAGGGACATACTTGTCCGGCCCAGTCTGGACGGGACGGTGGTACGAACGAACAATTGGTGAACTTGGACGGTTTTCATTGGATTTTGGGGGTTGGTTGGTTTAATTCGGGGCTGCGTGCAGATGAAACGGCACACATGAATATCGCTGACGGCATAGCATATTCGTATGGTTTCAATTTGGCTTGTTAATGGCTTACTGCACATAATTTAACTGTTTTCAAAAATCCCGGCATCCCTCTTTCGGGGGATATGGGCGCACCCCGGCTCCACCACCGGAACGCCGGGTTTATCCGGCGAACACATGCACCAGTTGCACACCTGCTGGATCAATCCGGCGTTCCTCGCGGACATGGCGTCGTGCATTGGCGGCAGTTTCAAGGTCGTTTTGCCTGAATCGCTTTGGAGTTCGTTCGGTGCGGCGAGGCTCCTGATGAGCCGCGTGTTTCCAAGGCGATTCCGGCTCACGAGGACGATCGTCCCAACCTGACTTGGGTTTAGGCAAAACGCCCTCAGGTTGCGCCCGGTGACAGGGGACGGGTAAAGTGAATCGTACGACGCCAGTCACTTGTCAACCATCACATGTCACTTCAGCTCCCCTGAAACAGCGAACGGGGCGAACCGACGCCGGTTCGCCCCGCGGGAAAAACAGCACTTTTGTCAACAGTTCAGGCTTTGCGAGAACGGTGGAGGCTCATCAGCATACCGGCACCGAACAGTGCCAACACGACGCTGCTGGGTTCGGGAACAGTGTCGATTTGGTATGTATCAAAGCGGCGGGTCGCGTTGCCGGGACCAGCGGTACCTGGCTCCTGGTCAGAATACAGTCCGAAGGCGGTGACGGGGTCCCCGGGAAGGTCCGATAGCAAAGGGCTGCCGAGCGCCAGAGTGGTGCCAGGGACGAAGGTTAAGGAGTCCCAAGCACTGGCGGCGGTTGTCCAGTTGAAGACAACCTGTTGTGCGAGGGTGTTGAAATTGGCGGCTGACGCGACGGCGACAGTGTTGGCGAGTACCTCGGTGGAAGCATACCAATTACCGTCAATCTGGACGGCAATGCGGAACCCAGGGATTCCAAAGGTGCCGTTGGCAGCACTTCCGGCGTAGAAGGAGATGTCCTGGATCGGCGTAAGGGCGGTGTTCACGGTGTAACCGGTCGTGTAGGCGATCCAGTTGTTCAGGGACGCCCCGGTGCCGCTGGTGAAAGCCAAGCCATTCGCTAAGGAGAGGCTGGGACCCCCGGCATTTATATTATCGAGGTTTTGAGGGTCGCCGAGTGCGGTGGAAATTCCGAAGTTGTTTGGGCTCGGGTTGCTTGAGTCTGTGGCGGTCGGTCCCCAGGCTCCAGACCATCCGACAAGGTTGAGATTGGCATTGGTGGCGCTATTGTTACCAAAGACCTCGCGGTAAATCGGAACCTGCGCCTGCGTTACTTGCATCGAGAGCAGGATTGTTCCCGCCAATACGACGAGTTTGTTCAAACAGAGCATTTCTTGATTCCTAACCTTAGAATTAAAACCAACTAAGCCAAGACTCACCAATAGGGTTCTTTTCATATGTTTTACAGTTGAAGTTAGAACTAAGCCGTTTTTACTAAGTTTTGTTAACTTTGTCAAGAACTTTTGCAAAAAAACTGGCAAATGCGCACAAAACCATTGATTTTATTGATGATTTGAAATCCGGCCTGGGTTTTAACCGCCACACTCCGTCCCATGGCGTTTGGAATTGGCAAAAAGCCCTGATGTTCGATGGTTTTCATGCGCTTTCTCTGGGATGACTTTGCAAAGAAAGCTAAAATTTAGTCTCATCAATTTTACATCGGGATTTCCCATTTGATTGCTTGCCCACGGCTAAATCGCTTTGGAGTTCGTTCGGTGCGAAGAGGCTCCTGATGAGCCGCGTGTTTCCAAGGCGATTCCGGCTCGCGAGCACGCTCGCCTCACCTGACTTGGGTTCAGGCAAAACGCCCTCAGGTTGCGCCCGGGCACAGGGGACAAATGACGTGAATCATCCGGTGCCGGCCGCTTGTCACCCGCCCCAAGTCACTTGCTTACCGCGCCGAATCCCGCAACGCGTGAGAAGACGGGTCGCATCATTTGAGCGGCGCGCGTTTTTGTTTCCGCAGTTCCTGTTCCGTTCGCGAAAATTTAATTTGATCGGACTCGGCAATGCCCGGTTGGTTCGCACGCTGAATGCAGGTGCCAATTTGCCGGTCGAGAAATTGATTGCGCAGCCGCAGTGTCACGTCGGCGAGCTGCTGTTCGGGATTGGGAATTTTGCGGTCTTCGGCAACGGCTTCCGTAACCAGGCTGCGCATTTCGGGCGTTTCGCATTCATCCAGAAAGGCAGCCAGGCTTTTCCAGGTCTCTGTGGTCTGCGCCGCCAATCGCTGCTCGATAATTTTCCGCGCTGGAGGATGCGCAATCCAGTTTACATCCAGATGCAACGCAACCCATGCGGCCAATTCGTCGTGCAACAACAATATTTTCAACAGATGAAATTCATGCACAGAAGGCTTCGAAATAATTTCTGGAGGAGGTTCGGCTTCAGTTTGCTTTCCACTAGATTGCTGTTCCAAGAGCTTTTGGAATTCAGTTACCACCGAGTGGAGTGTAAAGCCAAGTCGTAACGCAACACTTTTCGCGTATTTATCAAAAAGAGCCACATTTCCTGTTTTTTGGAGCGCTTCGAGCATAGAGCGTAAAACATACAATCGGCCTTTGTCAGTGTTGATGTCGCTAGTCGCACAAAGCCGGTTCAAGTAGTAATCAAAGAATCCTTCGGCGTTTTCTACCAGCTTGCGGAACGCTTCACCGCCGTTGGCTTTGATGAAACTGTCCGGGTCATGCGGCGCAGGCACAACCGCAACGCGCACCGCCAGGCCGGAGGCGAGCAAATGATCCAGCGAACGCACGGCGGCGTTCTGGCCGGCTTCGTCCGAATCGAAACACAGCACCACTTCGTCCGCGTAGCGCTTCAAAATCCGCGCATGCTGGTCGGTGAACGCCGTGCCCTGCGGCGCAACGATGTTTTGCACGCCGGCCATGAAACAGGCAATCAAATCGAGCTGACCCTCGCAAACCACGGCGAAGCCGGCGTCGAGCAACGCGCGTTTGGATTTGTCGAGACCGAAGAAAACCCTGCTTTTGGTGAAAATCGGCGTCTCCGGTGAGTTGACATATTTCGCCGTTTTTTCGTCGCCGGACAAAACTCGTCCGCTGAAGCCGATCACCCTGCCCTGCTCATCGCAAATCGGGAAGATGAGCCGCCCGCGAAAGCGGTCGTAGTAGTTTCGGGTCTGGGATCTGGGGGCTGGCGTCTGAGGTTTGGCGTCTGGGGTCTCGGAGTTCGGAGTTTGGGTCTCGGATCTCGAAATGATAAGCCCGGCCTTTTCGACGAGCGTAAGTTCATGGCCCTTGCCTTTGGCCGAGTTAACGGTGTCGTCCCAGGCGTCAGGCGCGGCGCCGAGTCGAAACAGTTTCACGGCTTCCGGCGACACACCGCGCTTGGCGAGATAATCACGCGCGGTTTGTCCGGCGGCTTCGTTGAGTAAACAATTTTGCCAGCGTTGGGCGATTTGCTCGTGGATTTGGAGAAGCTGGTCTTTGAGATGGCGCGATTGCTGTTCGCCGGGGCTTTGGTCGAATTCGATGGGAATTTTTGCGCGGTCGGCCAGCCGGCGCACGGCGTCCACGAAACCGATGTTCTCGTATTCCTTGACGAACGTGAACACGTCGCCGCCCTTGTGGCAGCCGAAACAATGAAAAATCTGGCGGTGTGGATTGACACTGAAGCTGGGCGTCTTTTCCTTGTGAAACGGGCAGAGTGCGACAAAGTTCGCCCCCGCCTTTTTCAATGGCAGATACGAGCCAACGACATCCACGATGTCGCAGGCGGCGCGGATGCGTTCGAGAGTTGCGGAAGAGAAACCGGCCATGCACCCGGTCTAGCATTGGAACGCGAAAACGGCAAATTCATTCCGCCTTTGTTCAAGGCAATGCCTGGGGTTTGGCGGCGATAGGTTGAAGTCGGGTGAAGCCGAAGGAGGCCAAAAGTGGTCCCGGAAGGAGGAGCCGCGGTCACGGGCAGAGCACGACAAAGTTGGCGCCGGCTTTCTTCAGCGACAACCAGGAACCGATGACGTCCACGATGTCGCTGGCGGTGCGGATGCGTTCGGGGATTGCGGAAGAGAACCGGTCATGCTCATTCAGCGCGCTGCGGCGCGGGTCAATGATGGATCGTAACCACGGCGGTTTTGGCCACCGGCTTTTGGGACCCGGGCGGTTCGGTGTTGACCAGTAAAGTGCCAAGATAATCCTTGATGTAAGGGCCGAGGAACGATTTTTTGAAAACGCTTTCCTGCACCGTATGCAGATCGGGAACGTAATTGCCACCATACATGCCGCCGCCATACCAGCGTTGCAAATAGGCCTGGTGGGCCTGGATTTCAGCCGGGGTGTAAACCGGCGCGTTCAGCAGGGCCAGCAGGAAGAACGCCATGCAAGCAAAACGAATCATGCCCGAAAACATCCCCAAATAGTATTCACCGCTGCCGAAAGCGTTGCTGCCGGTCAGCCGGGGAACAAAAATTTTCTTGAGAACCACAAACGCCAGCCACACCAGGAACGCGAGAATCAAATAGCCCGACACATAACTGGCCGGTTTGCTCCACGCGGCAATGTTGATCAAGGCTTGAGCCGCGACCTCGTAGAACAACCCGCACACGATGACCAGCGACAGCCATTGCAGCATCCGGAGGACCTCCTTCGTCATGCCGTTTTTGCGTCCGCGGAACAGCCCCAGGGCCAGGATTAAAAGCACCGCGAAGTCGAACCAGTTGACCGGCAACTTGTCCAGCGTCAGCGAATCTGTAATCGGAGCAATCATAAACCAGAGATTAATCAGTCGAATTCAATATACCGACCGACTTTACAGCCCGTTCCGTGCCAAATATCGGCAATGTAGTATCAGATTGTGATCGCTTGAAACCTTGATTTTACAGCGGTTTTTAGCATTTTCTTGATGTCCAAAAAGCAGTCATTCGTGTTACGGGCGAATGGCAACAGACAGCCAAGGAAGAAAAAGCCGTGCTAAATTCGTTCGCGGGCGATTGGATTTTTGAATTATTCAGCGAGTATAGTCGAGGGCTTATTTGCTTCCGATGGTCGGAGCAAGGGCGCTAGAACAATGTTCGCAAACCGCCAGGCATGTCAGGACGTCGCGTTTTTGTTGGCGTTCGCGGGAATCTTATGTGTTGCGGTGGCGGTCGTTTTGTTGACCTTTCGTGTCAATGCTTTAGAAAAAGCGCAAGAGCAACAGCAACCACGCCAGCAATCGCCGCAATCCAACCAGCAACCAGAATCCATTTATCAACACAACGAGCGCGGGCGAGTTGGTCAACTGAAGCTTTCAATCTCACCATTTCTCCCATCGTTTCGTTGTGAAGATTTTGCCCTGAGCCATTTGCTCTTGATGCAAATCCGTTAACCCCGCCAGATGCGCTCGGCGTGAAATTTCAGTTTCAAACGATTCGATTGCCGCTTTTATTCGGAGCTGCGGATGGTTGGAATAGTATAGGTGCAGAGCTGCGAGGCCGGAGCGCAATGCATCCAAATCTTTTATCTCAATCAGCTTGGCAGCTTCAACGGTCTTTAGGGCTTCGTTGTAATCCATGCGATGAAATTACCGCTCAAATTCAGTCTGTCATCAACACATGAAAACACCAGCACACAAAGGCGAAAAATGAATCCGTTACATTCAGACATCAATGTTTGCAACGAGAGATCCTGCCGGGATGGATGCTTCCTTGATTTCATGAACGATGCCCATTTTTTTGGCAAAGCTAGCGTCTTGAATAGTGGCTTTATCGTGCAGCTTCATCGCCTTGAAATCCTCATCCGTGAACGCCGTGCGCAACTTGAGCAACTCTTGGGAACGAATTTTGAGACGCTCCAAGGAGACGTTCAAATCGGCCCATTGACTGCGGGTTTGGTTGACTGCGGCGGGTGTCCCCCATGCCAAATCGTGAAACAAAAATGTTGAATCAGGCGAACAGAATCTTTTCTCGCCTGCAAGGAAAACAGCCATCGCGGCTGAATCAACAAACCCGATGGCGTGCATGGTTAATGTTACGGGCAGGGCGCGTAAAAAATTGTAGAGGGCAAAGCCTTCGTCAACCAGTCCGCCGCCACTGGACAATAGTATTTGAATTTCCTTTGTTCCGCCACTTACGGTGCCACAACACGCGGCGCGAAGATTTTTTGCAGCAGGGTTTATGATTTGCCCAACATATACAAACGTCACAGGCTTTATAACGGGCGCAGCCGGTTGTAGTGGGGTTGGCGGTGCTGGGGGCGTTGTAGAATCGTTCATTATTCGATTAGTCGGTTGTTAGTTCGCTCAGTTGGCGGGTTCGCCGACAGCCAGAATTGGATGTCGCTCGCCTGCGGATTGGCCGGATCCAGCGCCAGCACTTTCAAGTATTGCTGCCGCGCCCGCGCCACATCGTGCAGCCGCTGCGCGTAAATATTGCCCAGGGCCAGATGCGCCCGGACTTCGTTCGGGTTGGTCTTCAGAATTTTTTCCAATTCATGCACCGCGTCAGGCACGTAACCGCCCGCCTTCAGCGCCAGCGCAAAGTTATAGCGCGCGTCCACGGAATCCGGCCGGATGGCCAGCGCCATCTCAAAAGCCGCCAGCGCCTGTGGCAAATCCCCCAGGCGATACGACAGCACGCCGAAATTGTATTGTGCCTCGAACCAGTCCGGATCTGCTTGGGCCGCCTGCTGATACGCTTTCATGGCGTCCAACCAGCGCGCATCCTGCTCAAATTCCCGGGCCTGCGTAAACGCGCCCGTGGCCGTCTGCCGGTCTCCCGGTTCCGGTTTGTGCGGCGACAGATACGAATACCGCGGCAACGCCGATGGCGCGGGCTTTACAATTTTAACCGGTTTGGCTTCAACGACCGGCGGTGCGCTCGTCGGCGCCGGCGGAGTGGGCGGCGGAGCGGAAATGGGACTGGCCTTCGGCGGCAGCAATGGCGTTGGCGGCAATGGCGCTGGATTTACAGTCTTGCCCGAACTTGGCGGCGGCAGCGGGGTCACGCCGTTTTCACCATACTTTTCTTCCGGTGTGGAGGAATGAAACCAGTGAACCGGATTGAGCCGGTACCAGATGCCTGGCTTTTCCGCCGGGGCCGGTCCCGGCGGCGCTTCCACGGGCAGCGTGGCTTTGGCCACCGATTGACTCGGCGTGGTTACAATCGCCGGCTCCGGCTGGACGTTCACAACCTCGGTCGGCGGCTCCGGGTGTGGCGGCGGCGGATTGGAATACGTCCTGGCCGCGGGTTGCGCCCTGGGCGACATGGCGGGACGAACGACACTCGTCGTTTGCGCTTTGGTTTCGCTCGCGACCGGCGGCGGCTCGGACGCAACATTTTGATTTTCGTTTGCGGATCGCGGCTGTGAATTTGCCGTTGCCGCCGTTGTCGGCGGTTCCAGACTTCTGGCAATGGCCTCAACCTCATCCCAATTTGCCGGGCGCGGTGTGAGCGCCAGATACGCGCGGTAATATTGCAAAGCCAGCTTCTTGTCGCGCAAATATCCCTGCGTCACCGTCGCCAGATTCAAAATGGCCGGCGCGTAATCGGGATGCGCCTTGAACGCCGCGCCGAAATCCTGCGCCGCTTCACGCGGGCGGTCGCGCTGGATTTGCGCCAGGCCCAGGCCGTTCAGCGCCTCGGCGTTGTTCGGATTGAGATAAAGCGCGGTGCTGAAACTTTTTTCCGCCGCCGCCAGCTCATGCACGCGCAGTTGCGCCAGCCCGAGCTTGAGCCAGCCTTCGGGCGCGTTGCTGCGCCGGAGGGTGTAAGCGGTGAACTCCGTCGTGGCCGCGTCGGGCTTGTTTTGTTCGAGCCAGAGGCAGCCAAGGTTGTAATGCGCCTCGACGAGATCGCGGTCCAACGCGAGCGCGCGCTGGTAAGCGACGACGGCATCCGCCGGCTGGCCCGCGTGATGATAGGCCAGCCCCAGATAATTCCACGCCTGCGCATTGGTGACCAGAAGCGACGTGGCGATTTTCAGTTGCGCCACCGCGCCGGCGTAATCGCCGCGATCCAGAAACTTCTTGCCCTTGAGCAGCGCGTGCGGGCCGGACGGTGAGCAGCCCGAAATGAAAATGGCGAGCGCGAGGCAAAGCAAAAAACGAAGATGGAAGATGGAAGATGGAAGATGGGAAGCGGCGCGCCGCCCAAAAACTCCATCCTCCATCCTCCATCCTCCATCCTCGCCTCGTCCATTTTTTGTGGCCAGCATCGGCGCTGGTGGTAGCATCCATGCCCTGACGTGTCAAGAAACGCACAAATTGGGCAGCGTCGTGGCTTGATGTCGGTGGGTGCGCCGCTGCGGCGGCGCACGCCGGTGCGGCAGCACCGGCACCACCGAATTAAGACACCAAAAATTGCTTTTTGCCGTAACTTTAATCCAGCTCGCAATCCTGATTGTTGGACGGAACAGAGGAGGAGGATCGGGATCAAGGTATCATCCGCAACCCGGCTTGTTCGGGCACTCGGTTGGTTGACGGTCGCAGGTGCGCTATGCCTTTCGAGCCTGCCCTTGCGGGGCGCCGCCTTCCTTTCGCCGCCTGCCACCAACACCCAGGCACGCGTTGTCATCGTCGAAGACCCGGATGCCACGTACAATTTCCAGCCGGACAACGCCCGCGTGCAAACGATGGTGAATCGCGGCATTATCAGTCTCACCGGCAAGATGACTCCTGCCGAAGCCTGGCGCAGCCTCGTATCCACGCAGGACGTGGTTGGCATCAAGGTTTTTTCCGCCGCCGGGTCCATCAGCGGCACGCGCCCCGCCGTCGTCGCGGCGGTGATTCGCGGTCTCCTCGACGCCGGCGTGCCCCCGGAGCACATCATCATTTGGGACAAACACGAGGGCGACCTGCGCGCCGCCGGATTTTTCAAGCTTGCCGCCCAATTCGGTGTGCGCGCGGCTGGCGCCGTGGAATCCGGTTATGACGAAAAGACTTTTTACAACCCCGACACCGCCATCATTGGTCATCTCGTCTGGGGCGATTTGGAATTCGGCAAAAAGGGCGAAGGCGTCGGACGCCGTTCGTTTGTCTCCAAACTCGTCAGCCGGCAAATCACCAGGATCATCAGCATCGCGCCATTGCTCAATGCAAACGACGCCGGCGTTTGCGGGCATCTCTATGGCCTGGCCTTGGGCAGCGTGGACAACACCCTGCGGTTCGAAGGCGATCCTGACCGGTTGGCCATCGCCGTGCCGGAAATCTACGCCCTGCCCGCGCTGGGCGACCGCGTGGTGTTGAACATCACCGACGCGCTCATTGGCCAATACGCAGGCGGCGACAAGGGATTGTTGCAGTATTCGGAAGTGCCGAACCAGCTTTGGTTCAGTCGCGATCCCGTCGCGCTCGACACGCTGGCCTTGAAGGAATTGAATCGCATCCGCCGCGCCCTGGACGCGCCCGCCTTCAGGCCGAACCTGGAACTTTACAGCAATGCCGCCCTGCTCCAACTGGGCGTGAACGATCCCGCGAAAATTCACGTGGAAAAAATCAAATGAAGACGACGAGCTACCCGCTTTTGTTGGCAGCGTAGTCAAGCGTCATCGGGCGCAACCTGGCACTGCCGCCGACTCCCTCTCCCCGCCCGAGCGGGGAGAGGGCTTGGGTGAGGGGATTTGAGCCGGAAAACAAGAGGCCTCCTCACCCCGCCCCTCTCCTCCTTTTGGGGAGGAGAGGGAGAAAAATTGCAGCGATGTCCTGTTGCGTCCGGTGTCATCGTCGGGAAAACTTCATGCTGGACAAACAGTTACGCCCGGAATACAATCAAACCGTGAAATTGGATAGGCTGCACAATGGTGCGTCCATTATCTAGTTGAACTGAGCCGCTGCGCGGCAGGAGCCATCGGGCGTCTTGACTGTCGCCGGCCAGTTGATTAATACGGAGCGCATGGCCGTGAATTTGTGCGAAAGAATTTGCGAAAAAACTCTGGCAAA
>Ga0181523_10002583_pt1 | contig 17426 bp, 13 predicted proteins | sample PEATcosm2014_Bin_43_FD_119752 | JGI IMG/M metagenome (GOLD analysis project Ga0181523, IMG submission 119752) | Peatland microbial communities from MTU Mesocosm Facility, Houghton, MI, USA - PEATcosm2014_Bin05_30_metaG | ecosystem: Environmental > Terrestrial > Soil > Wetlands > Peat | place...
CGTCATCACGGCCGGCGGCGGCGTGGACGTGCACGGCTGGCTGGACCGCGTTCCCAGTGTCATCCAAGCCTGGTATCCCGGCCAGGCGGGCGGCACAGCGTTGGCGGAAATTCTGCTGGGCGATGTGAACCCCTCCGGGCGGTTGCCAATCAGCATCGAGAAACGCTGGGAGGATAACCCGTCGCATGACAGTTACTATCCCGATCCCGGCACCCGCCGCGTGGTCTATCGCAACGGCGTGTTCGTCGGTTATCGCGGCTACGAACACAACGGCGTGACGCCGGCTTTCGCTTTCGGCCACGGCCTCTCCTACACCACCTTCCGCTACGGCAATCTGGCAATCAAACCAGGCGCCAAGCCGGGCGCGTATGAAGTGACTTTTGAAGTGACCAACACCGGCCAGCGCGCTGGCGCCGAGGTAGCGCAGCTCTATATCGGCGACGGTCACGCCAGTGTCCCGCGCCCGCCCAAGGAGCTGAAGGGCTTTGCGAAAGTCGAGCTGAAGCCGGGAGAGACAAAGCCAGTAACTATCGCGATCGAGCCCCGCGCGTTCACTTACTACGATGTGAAAGACAAGCTATGGCGCGCCGACCCAGGCGAGTTCGATGTGCTGGTAGGGAGTAGCTCAGCCACCATCGAGTTGAAAGGGAAGATACGGCTGGCGGTGGGGTTGACAGTGGGGGCGGCGGAGTAGGGATCGTGTTCGCGGAACGTGGGCCGCAGCGGCCAGAGGTGTATCCCAGGTGCGTCACCGTGACCCTAAACTTCGGAGACTTGGAGGATAATAAATGGCCCAACTCGAGTTGATTCGAGACAATGGACACCCTGACAGGTACCGAGCGTACTCCATTATGTTAGACGGCGACAAGGTCTGTGAAATTCGGAGAGGCCAAACCAAGCTGATTCCGATTTCCCCGGGAGCACACTCGGTCATGGCACGAATTGACTGGGGCGGATCTGGGGCTCTTCAGTTTTCGGCAACGCCAGAAGAGACTGTGGCGCTTCGCGTCACGTCAAACTGCCTAGGATGGCGCGTGCTTCTTCTCTTTTGGTACGCGTTTGCAGATTGGAACTCGTACCTCAAGCTTGAGAGACTCAAGACGAGCTACGGCGATGGCGCCCTTGGTCGGGACTAGGGCTGCTAGAGGTCAGCCGCTCAACAAACGTGTCATGATGATTAAGGGGGCCTGCGCCGATGTCCACATCCGGAATCGTTGGCGAAGAGATTGTCAAACAAGCCGCGCTGGCCAGCGCTGCCCTCCAAGACATCTCTGGCGTTGGCGCTGGCGCAAACGCCAGGCACCTGCTTCCACGCGCCGTCCTCGCGATGCTCGGGCCATATTCGGCGGCGAAATTCTTTGCGGAGCGCGTCGTGCAGTCCGATGCCTTCAACCTCGAACTGGTTCAGGCGCTCTACACCAAATTGCTTCCGCTTGAACGCATGGTTGACGAGGTGCTCGTTGCTTCCCGGCAACGGGGCTACTTTGATGATCCGGATGCAGCCGAGCCGCTCCGTTGGCTCGAAACTTGTAACGAGCAAGTGAAGGACTGCATGGTGGCGCTCGAGTCCATGCTGGACCCGAAGCTGGACGGGATTATGGCCTCGGCAATGGAGGAGCACCAGCGGGGCGAGACCGTGCCACTGGACTCGATCGTCTGAGTGAACGGCTACCGCGTTTCCATATCCGGGCCGGCCGCGAAATACTTTAGGCGCTGCGACGCGCCGACACGTGACCGGTTGCGACAGAAGCTCGAACAACTGAGGGCCGATCCCTTCGACCCGCAGTACTCGAAGCCGTTGAGGGGCCGGAACGACCAGAGATCGGCAAGGGTCGGAGGTCTCCGAATCCTCTTTCAGGTGCAGGGCCTCGATATCATCGTTGCGGACATTGGCCCTCGTGGCGAGATCTACAAGCACGGGCAGTGACCGCGCTCACGCAAACTGACCCGCCCAGCGATCACACCCCCCTACTTCTTCCCCTGCTTCTTCTGCATCTCCTGGAACATCTTCATCATTTCGTCCATGATGTTCTGCATTTGCTGGGGATCGCGAATCGCCCGGTAGAATATCCCCCGCCAGTCGAAAGGCGCGCCGCCGATGTAGCGGTAGTTAGCGAGCAGAGGCGGACCGCCCGGCGAGCCTGGCGCGGGAATCGTGCCGGGAAGATGGAACGCATACATGCTGCCGCCGGCCAGAGCCTCGTGCGGGGTCGCCAGCATCCACGTACAGTTTGCACCGTCGGCGAACATGTCGGCGGAGACGATCGCCCAGCGGCCAGCGTCGGCGGCGGTGGCGGCCTGGCAATCCCACAAACTGCCCTGCGGCACATAGACTGACGGATCGGCGACGTTGTACGGATCGATCAGCACGTGGTCCAGACCGCGCGCCTGGACGAAGCGTTCGACGTCGGGCAGCTCGATATCCCAATCCAGGTTGGAATCGCTCACCAGCTCGTAGGCGGGACGGCTGCCGGCGAGCGAATTCAGGAACGGCATGTAATAGGGCCACGCGCGAGCTACCGTCACCACCGACGCAACCGCCAGCGCGGCCGCAACCCAGATGGCGGGGCGCGCCCAGCGCCGGCCGGCATCACGCAGATTCTCGAGCAGCCGCGGCACCGGAGCCAGCAGCAGCGAGAGCAGCGCCAGCGGGATCGTAAAGTGGCGGATGGAAATGGTCATCGGGCTGATCAAGCAGACGAATGTGACGATCGCCATCCCCAGCCACAGCGCGCGCCAGTGGAACTCCATGCCGGCCAGCAAACCGGTGATTCGCGCGCGGCCGAAGCGGGCGGCGAGCGCCACCGCCAGGCTGAGCGCCAGCGCGGCCACAAACGCCAGCGTGGACTTGAGCGCCGTCATCACCGGAAAGAAGAACCAGATGCCATGCGGATACGCATGCCCGAAGAGATATGCCGGACGGACGGAGCCCATCGCGAACATGACCACTCCGCCCAGGTACGTCACCAGCGGCAGCAGCAGCCGGCGCAGCAACAGCGCGCCCCATCCGTTGCCGATGATTTTCAGCAGAATGGTGGGCTGGTTCCACGAGAGCACGAACTCCACGGCGTAGACTAGTAGCGCCGACATCAGCACGCCTTTGCCGGTGAGACGCCAGCCGCGGCGCCACCAGGCGCGAAACTCGGGCGCGGTGGGCTGGCCTGCTAGTGGCAGCCAGCGCAGCACAAAAGGAAACGCCACGAAGACGAATAGCAGCAACCCCGCCGAGAATTTCGAAAGCAACGCCAGGGTGAGCGCGAGCGCGAAGCGGCGCATGGCGCTGCGCGACTGGTCGCGCCAAAGCGTGGCGAAGCTCCACAGCGCGACCATCGAGAACAGAGCCACGGCGGTATCGGTGAGCACCAGCGGCCCGAAGGTCAGAAACGTGGGCATGGTGGCGAACCAGCACAGCGCAAATGCGCCGCCCCAACCGCCGGCCAGCCGCTCGCCATAGAGATAGATCACCAGACCGGTGGCCAGCAGGAGCAGCAACATCGGCAGACGCGCCCAGCGCAGGGTGGCATCGGGGTCATTCCAGCGGGTGATGATCCAGGCGCCGAACGGCATTTCGGCCAGCATGGGATTGAAAGGCCCTTGGCCGCTCCAGGTCCAGATCTGGCTGCGGTAATCGACATGCGCGCCGCGTGCCACCAGCGGCGCGGCCGCCAGCAGCTTCACCAGCGGCGGATGCTCCGGGTTCATCCGCAGATCGAGCTTCCAGTAACTGACGCCGGCCCCGATGTGCGCCAGTTCGTCAATCGCCACCGATTCGCGGAACGCCGCGCTGCCCGCCAGCCCGGCCAGCAGCACCAGCAGGAGAACCGCGATCAGCCGCGGCGCCGCGAGCTTGGAATGAGTCGAGGTTTCGATGTGAGCCTCCGATCTGTCAAGTGTAGCCCAGCGGCTGCACTGTCTTCGCAGTGCGGCCTAAGGAGGGTGTACGCGAGGCAGAAACGGATTGTTCCTTGAAAACGACGGGCAAGCTGAAGCGTGCCCCACCCGCCACGTCGTAATATAGGATTTCACACGAAAGGAATCATTCTCTTGACCGCTACTACCACGCTCGACGATCTGTGCATCAATACCATTCGCATTCTTTCCGCGGACGCGGTGCAGAATGCGAACGCGGGGCACCCCGGCATGCCGATGGGCGCGGCCGCCATGGCTTTCACGCTGTGGACGCGGTTCCTCAAGCACAATCCCAAGGACCCGAGCTGGTTCGATCGCGACCGCTTCGTCCTTTCCGCCGGTCACGGCTCGATGTTGCTGTACAGCTTGCTGCATCTGACCGGCTACGACCTGCCGCTCGATGAGTTGAAGCGCTTCCGCAAGCTGGGCAGCAAAACGCCCGGGCATCCGGAGCGCGGGCATACGGCCGGCGTCGAAGTCGCTACCGGTCCGCTGGGGCAGGGTTTTGGCAACGGCGTTGGCATGGCGATCGCGGAGGCGTGGCTGGCGGCGCGCTTCAACCGCCCGGGGCACCGCATTATCGACCATTACATTTACGCCATTTGCGGCGATGGCGACCTGATGGAAGGCATCACCCAGGAAGCCGCGTCGCTGGCCGGCCACCTCAAGCTGGGCAAGCTGATTTACCTTTACGACAACAACCACATTTCGCTGGCTGGCGCGACAGCCTTGATCTTCACCGAAGACGTGGCTCGGCGCTTCGACGCCTATGGCTGGCACACCCGCCCGGTGACGGATGGCAACGACACCGCGGAGGTGGCCGCCGCCATCGCCGAGGCTCAGGCCGAGAGCCGCCGCCCCTCGCTGATCCTGGTGCGCACGCACATCGGCTATGGCAGCCCGAAGAAGCAGGACAGCTTCACGTCGCACGGCGCGCCGCTGGGCGAAGACGAATTGCTGGCCACCAAAAAGGCGCTCGGCTGGCCGGCCACGGACAAGTTTTTCATTCCGCCCGAGGCGCTCGCGCATTTCCGCACGGCTGTGGACCGGGGCGCGGAAGCGCAACAGGAATGGCAGAGCCGCTTCGAGGCTTATCGCAAGGATTACCCCGGCGAGGCGGCCCAGCTTGAGATGATGATCGCCGGCAAGCTGCCCGAGGACTGGGCGGCTGGCCTGCCGAAATGGCAGCCGGGCGACAAGCCCATCGCCACACGCGTGGCCGGCGGCATGGCTTTGAACGCGCTGGCGCAGCGCATCCCCAACCTGATGGGCGGCTCGGCCGATCTTAATCCATCCACCGAAACCGCGCTCAAAGGGCTGGGCGATTTCCAGCCGCCGGAGGCCGAAGGCCCCGGCACACAAGGAGCGGTGGGCGGCGAGTGGGGTTACATCGGACGCAACCTGGCTTTCGGCGTGCGCGAGCACGCCATGGGCGCGGCCGTCAACGGCATGGCGGCGCACGGCGGCGTGCTACCCTTCAGCGCCACCTTCATGGTGTTTTCCGACTACATGAAGCCGTCCATCCGCCTCGGCGCGCTCAGCCAGTTGCGCGTCATCTACGTTTTCACGCACGACAGCATCGGCGTGGGCGAGGATGGCCCCACCCACGAGCCGGTGGAACAGATGGCCGGCCTGCGCGCCATACCTGGCCTCACCCTGCTGCGGCCCGCCGATCCCAACGAGACCGCCGAGGCTTGGGCTTTCGCAGCCGCGCACAACGGCCCATCGCTGATTGTATTGACCCGGCAAACCGTGCCGCATCTGGACCGCGCCAACGCCAAGGATCCCGGCGTGGCGCGCGGCGGCTACATTCTGGCGGAGGCCCCGGGCGGCGCGCCGGACGTGATCCTGATCGGCACCGGATCGGAGGTGGCGCTCTGCATCGAAGCCCGCGAGAAGCTGGCGGCCCTCGGCGTGAAAGCGCGCGTGGTGAGCCTGCCGAGCTGGGACCTGTTCGAGAAGCAGGACGCGGCGTACCGCGAAGGCGTGCTGCCCAAGGCGGTCCGCAAGCGGGTCACCGTCGAGGCCGGCGCCACCCTCGGCTGGAGCCGCTATGCCGGGGACGAAGGCGTCATCATCGGTCTGGATCGCTTCGGCGGGTCGGCTACCGGCGTCGAACTGCTCCAGCACTTCGGCTTTACGGCGGACCGCGTTACCGCCGCCGCGTTGGGGCTGCTCGGCCGCGGCGGAGAAGCCGCCTGAGGGCCGGGGAGTCCGGTAAGTACGCCAATTCGCGATTCCATGGCGTTTTGTCACTACGACGCGAGGGCGAGGCATGTTTCGCCCCTACAACAGACTCGTAGGGGCCGGGCACGCCCGGCCCGGGCGCGGACCGGGGGGCCTGCGCGGACGCGGGCGTCCGCTCCACCCCAGTTACGCCAGCTCCTTTGAGCTATCCCTTTCTTGGTGCCCCGCATCCTACAATGGAAGCGTGAAACTCAACCGCGCGAAACCTGAAACCCGCTGGTCCCGTCCTTCCAACATGTCTCTTGGCACCTTGAGGTTGGCTTGTGTCGCTCTGCTCGCGTTGGCTGCGGCCGCCGCGCCGGCGTCGCGTCCTTCCATCCCCCGCCGCCACGTCGCGGCGAAACCGGCCTTCCGTCCCTTTATTCCCGATCGCTATGTTGTGGTCCTCGATGACCCACCCGTGGCGGCGCGCTTTTCCACGCGGGCGGAGGCCGAATCCTCGGCTGCCGCCGATTACCGGCGGCAAATCGAAGCCAAGCAGGCGGCTGTGGCCGGTGAACTTGCCGGCCGCCACATCCGGGTCACCAGCCAGGTATCGCACCTGTTGAATGCCCTCTTCGTTTCAGCGCCGGGGGACAGCATCGACGAGCTGCGCGCGATTCCCGGGGTGAAATCGGTTACGCCCATGCGCCGCGCGAGGGCGCATCTCAACCAAGCCATCCAATTGATGGACGCGCAGACCGCATGGACCGCGGTGGGCGGCCAGTCGAACGCGGGCAGAGGAATCAAGATCGCCATCCTCGATTCCGGCATCGACCTCGCCAACCCGGCATTCCAGGACTCGACGCTTCCCATGCCGTCCGGCTTTCCGCTGTGCAGTGGCTTTCCCATCCCCAGCGGCAGTTCGTGCGGCAGCTACACCAATAGCAAGGTGATCGTGGCGCGCAGTTACGTGCAGCCGCTGGCCGCAGTCGCAGGCACCGGTCCGGCGAAGTCGGAACCCGACGATCCGTTTCCCCACGATCGTTACGGCCACGGCGTTGCCACTGCCATGATAGCCGCGGGCAATACCATCACGGCTCCGGCTACTTCGGCCACCGGAGGGGCAATCACCATCGAGGGCATGGCGCCCAAGGCTTACATCGGCGTTTACAAGATTGCCGGCACATTCGGCTACACCGATGAGGAAGTCGAAGTACAGGCGCTGGAAGACGCCGTGAAAGATGGCATGGATGTCATCTTCATGCCATACGGAGCATTGGCGCTGACGAATTGGGCCAGCGATCCCACGGCCACCGCGTACGAACAGGCCGCGACCACCGCCCGGCCCGCCGGCTCTCTCGCCAGCACCATCGCCATTCCTGTGATCGTGGTAGCCGCCGGCAACGATGGAGCGGACGGGGTTCTGAACAACTACAATTACCCCAGTTACAACACCATCAACTCGCCTTCCAACGCGCCCGATGTGATTTCGGTCGGCGCCACCACCAGCTCGCACATCATGCAGCCCAGCGTCAGCGTCACGGCGGCCGGGGCGCCTTCCAACCTCAAGCACATCGCCGCGATCGCGGGGCTGTTCAGTTATTATTTGTTCCCTTCCGGTGCGGGCGCCAGCACGGCTCCGCTGGTGGATGTATCGAAAATCGGCGATCCCTGCGCCAGCGGCGCTCTTCCGGCCGGATCGCTAAACAATTCCTTTGCCTTGATGGCTTATGGCTCGTGCGATTTCGACACGGCGGCGGCCAACGCACAAAGTGCGGGCGCAGTGGGTTTCGTCTTCATTCTGCCCGCCGGAACGCCCTTTGCCGCATTCGACTTCACTTCCGCCCCATCCAGCATCAACGAATATGGTCCCGCGGTTTCGATCTCCAACGCCGATGGCCAGAACCTCGAAAGCTACATCGATGCGAACCCCAACCAGCAGGTCACCATTGACCTGGCCGGCCAGGAGCAGACTGTCGCAGCGTTGAGCCAGTACTGGGTCAACACGGTGGGAGGCAGCGCGATTACCGCGAACATGGTTCCCGGCTATTCCTCGTTCGGCCCCACGCCCGATGGCCAGATGAAACCCGATATCGTGGCCACCGGAGGCTGGGACTGGTCCTACGCGAGCTACGGTCTGTACGGCGGTTTCTATGTGCCCACGCAGAGCTTCGACGCATACGACTCCTCTCTGATTTTCAATCCGTACACCTCGCCATGGGAAACGGAGCTGTACAGCGCCAACGGATTCATGGCCGTGGATGGCACGAGTTATTCCGCGGCGCTGGCGGCCGGCGCAGCGGCGCTGGTTATTCAGGCGCACCCGGGGCTGCGGGGAACGCAGGTGCGTTCGTTGATCGTCAATTCCTCGGCGCAGACCGTGACCACGGACGATTCCTACCCCACCCCCAACCCGGTGGATGCGGAGTGGATCGGCGCCGGCCTGCTGGACGCAGGGGCTGCCACCAGCGCCACCGTGACCGCCGAGCCCACCACGGTTGGCGGCAGCGGGGCCACGATTTCGTTCGGCACCCTGCAATCCGGTTCGCTGCCGATATCGAAGACCATCACCCTGACCAACATTGCCTCGAGTTCAGTGACGCTCGCGCCGAAGGTTTCCTGTTGCACGGTAAGCGGCAGCCCTGGCTCGCTGCCGGGATCATCCACGGTCGCGGCATCTCTTTCCAGCTCGACGCTGGCCGCCGGCGCAACTTCAACTTTGACCGTCACTCTTTCCGGCGCGCCGTCCGCTGCTGGTGAGTACTCGGGCAGCATCACGTTTGGATCGGGCACCAGCCTGCACATTCCCTTCATGCTGCTGGTGGGCGCGGGAAGTTGCAGCTCGACAACGCAGAATTGCAACATCGAGCCAGCCTTCGTGCCGGAATATATAATTCTCGAAGGCCCGCCCAGCGCGGACACCGGGGGCTACGCGTACTTGCAAGTGGTGGATCAGTTTGGCGTGCCGGTGGCTGGCGTTTCGGTGACGTTCACCGCATCGCCGGCGGGCAGCGTGACCATGAACAGCGTATCCGGGCATCCGGCTTGCTCGCCGGCTTCCAGCACCAACAGCGTCACGTGCCCCACCGATCAGTTCGGCTGGGCGTGGATGGACGTGGTGCTGGGTTCCACCGTGAGCCAGCCGCAAATCAACTACAGCGTCGCCGGCACCGACTTCTCGGACTATTTCGGCGCGAACATTCAGAATCCTCCGACCATCGACGTTACCAGCGCCGGCGTGCCGGGCGTGGTGGATGCCGCGGCGAGTCTGACAACCATTGCGCCGGGGTCGTATGTGTCGATCTACGGAACCGGCTTTGGGTCTGCTTTGGCCGGCGCTTCAGACCAGTTCGGGCTGGTGTGTCCCAACGGATCTTACTGCCCGTACCCCGTCAGCTTCGACTATATGACCGTCAGCTTCGACGTGCCCGGCGCGACTTACCCCGGCTTCCCATACTTCATCCTGGGGACGGCCCAGTACCCCCAAATCAACCTGGTGGTGCCGCGGGAACTACAGGGTCAAAGCTCGGCGCAGGTCAAAGTGTCGTACGACTTCGACCTGTCCAGCAACGTGGTGACCGTGCCGCTTGCCACCTACGTCCCGGCGTTCATCGTGAGCTGTGGCGGGGCCTGCGCGCTGGATACCGGCTATAAAGTGATTTCGACCAGCAACCCCGCCAAGCGGGGGCAATACATTCAACTTTACGCCAACGGTCTGGGGCCGGTGACGAATCCGCCCGGAGACGGAGTGGCGGCCACAGCCAGTCCGCTCTCCCAGACCCCGACCACCCCGGTGGTGACCATCGGCGGCGCTGTGGTTCCGTCCGCGAATGTACAGTTCAGCGGTCTGGCTCCCGGCTACCCCGCGCTTTACCAGATCAACGTGCTGGTACCACAAAGCTCGCAAACCGGCAGCGCGGTGCCCATCTCGCTTCAGATCGGCGGAGCGACCACGCCCGCGGCCACGATACCCGTACAGTAGTGGTAGGGCATGCTTTAGCTTGCTGACGCATAGGTGGGGCAGGATTCATCCTGCCAACGCCCGCTTGCGGGCGCAGCTTTTTCAAAGCTTTGTTGGCGCTTGCCACCCGCCCCTGCTGGCAGTCACGCGCCATCGTCAACCGCCAAGCCTAGCGTTTCGAGACCCTTGGCGCGCAGCGCCGGACGCCGGTGCGCTCACCCGCGCCTATCATGCGGACGTGGAGAGAAATACCAAAACCGATCGCGCCACAGCCGTGGTGGCTGCCGCCGCTCACGAGTTCAACGACGAATTGACAGTGATCCTGAACGCTGTCGCCCAATCGCTGGAAACCCTGCCGTCGGCGCATCCCCTTTATCGCGGTCTGATCGATGCCCAATGCGCGGCCCATCGCTGTGCGCTGAGGGCGGAGGGCATGCTCTGCTTCAGCGCCCGCCGCGGCCTTCGCCCCGCCCCGTCTTGCGTGGAAGCGCTGCTCTGGCCGTGAGGTGCAGTGATCGACCCCTCGACGCCGAAAGGACAGTCGCTATCTCTTGCCACTCTGTCCCTCAAGTTTCCCGTGCCGGATTTACGGATACAGGCCGCGAATCTTGACCGCTTCGGCGACGCGGCCGATGCCCACGATGTTGGCCGCCAGGCGCATACTCACCTTGCGGTCGATCTGAATCTTGAGCACATCGCGGAAAGCGCGCGTCATCACTTTCTCCAGCTTCAGGTTGACGTCCTGCTCGTCCCAGAACAGGTGGTTTTCGTCCTGCACCCATTCAAAGTAAGACACCGTGACGCCGCCTGCGTTGCAGAGAATGTCGGGGATCAGGAACACGCCGCGCCGGTCGAGGATGCGGTCCGCTTCCGGCGTCACCGGCCCGTTGGCCGCCTCGGCGACGATGCGCGCGCGAACCTTGTCCGCGTTCTCTTCGGTGATGGCGCCTTCGAGCGCCGCCGGCACCAGCACTTCGCACTCGAGCGCCAGCATCTCGGCCGGTCTCACCGGCTCCGAGCCGGCGAAGCCCATCACGCTGCCGGTTTTCTCCTTGAACGCCATCACGGCCGGGATGTCCAGCCCCTTGGCATTGTAGATGGCGCCGCGCGTGTCGTTCACCGCAAGCACCTGGAAGCCAGCTCTATCGAGCAGCATGGCGGCGATGGATCCGGCGTTGCCGAAGCCTTGCACCACCGCCCGTGCGCCGGCGGCCGGAATGCCCAAGTGCTCGCAGCTCGCCAGCACCGTGTAGTACACGCCGCGCCCGGTGGCCTCATTGCGCCCCAGCGACCCGCCCAGGCTGATCGGCTTGCCGGTCACCACGCCGGGAACCGGATACCCCATGTTCATGCTGTAAGTGTCCATGATCCACGCCATGATCTGCGGAGTGGTGTAGACGTCCGGCGCCGGAATGTCCTTTTCCGGTCCGATCAGCGGCAGAATGGCGGTGGCATAACGCCGCGTCAGCCGCTCCAATTCGCCCATCGACAGGGCTTTCGGGTTGCAGGTCACGCCGCCCTTGCCGCCGCCGAACGGAATATTCACCACCGCGCACTTCCACGTCATCCACGTGGCCAGCGCCTTCACTTCGTCCACCGTCACGTCGGGGTGGTAGCGAATGCCGCCTTTGGCCGGGCCGCGCGAGGTGTTGTGCTGCACCCGGAACCCTTCGAAGCGGACAATCTGCCCGGTATCCATGCGCACCGGCACGCTCACTATCAGGACGCGTTCCGGATACTTGATCATCGCTCTCACACTGTCGTCGAGCTCCAGCGCATCCGCCGCCAGGTCGAAATTCTCCAATGCAACTTCGTATGCGTTCTTCTCTGCCATCGCGGTTGCTAACATGGCAAACCTCCTTCGAGTCGAGCGGGCCCGGTAAGGCCCACCGCCTGAATCATATTCCCAATCAAGCACCACGTCAATGGGGTGCTATGCGCCCAGGCGCATTCCGCGCGGATGGGCTGGCCGCCGTCGCTCATGGCGCTCGCCCGGTTGTTATGCTGAACGGGAGTGGACTTCAATCCCGCCGCGCTGGAACGTATTTCGATCCGCGCCACCAACTGGCTGGGCGATGCCGTAATGTCGCTGCCGGCGATTCGCGTAATTCGCCAGGTGTGCCCGCGCGCCGAAATCGCGCTGGTGGCGCGGCCCTGGGTGGCCGAACTCTACGCCCGCGAATCCGCCATCAACCGCGTGATTCCCTGTCCATCGCCCAAGACGCTAGGCGAGCGGCTCGCCTTCGCCGCCAGCCTGCGCGAGCGGCATTTCGACGCTGCGTTTCTATTGCCTAACTCATTCGACGCGGCGTTGACAGCCTGGCTGGCGCGCATTCCGGAGCGCATCGGCTACGCACGCGACGGACGCGGCTGGCTGCTGACGCGCGCGATTCGGCGGCCGGAGCCGGGCGACATTCCACGCCATGAGCGCTTCTATTACCTGGAACTGCTGCGGCGCGCCGGGCTGATCGAGCATTTTCCGGAATCTTCCGCCATCCGCCTGGAGGGCATTCCGGTCGCGCGCGAAACTGGCGCCGCCCGCTTGCGCGAACTCGGCGTGGATGGCGCCGTGATCGGCGTCAGTCCCGGCGCGGCTTACGGCGATGCCAAGCGCTGGCTGCCGGAACGGTTCGCCGAGTCGGCCCGCGCGGTGGCCGCGGCGCTGGGTGCAACCGTGCTGGTGTTCGGCTCGGCCGCCGAGCGCGAATTGTGCGAGGCTGTGACCGCGGGCGTGCGCGGTGGAGGCGTGGACGCCCGCAATCTGGCCGGCGGCACGACGCTCACCGAATTCATCGACCTGGCCGCCGCCTGCCGGCTCTATCTCACCAACGATTCGGGCGCCATGCACGTGGCTTCCGCGTTGGGCGTGCCGACCGTCGCAGTGTTCGGCGCGACGGACGACGTTACCACCGGCCCCACCGGGCCGCTAGTGCGGGTGGTCCGCGAACACGCCGAATGCAGCCCGTGCCTGCTGCGCGATTGCCCCATCGATCACCGCTGCATGACCCGCGTCACCCCGGACCGCGTGGCCGCGGTTTCATTGGAACTTATAAACTCGACCGCCGAGACATGGACACACGAACCAAAATCCTGACTGCCGAGGCCGCCTGCGCGCTCGCCTGCCCGCTGACCGTGGTAACCGGCTACTTCGACCTGCTCCGCGCAGAGCACGCGCGCCAGATCGAGGACATCCGCCACCGAAACGGCAACCGGACTTTGCTGGCGCTGGTGCTGCCGTTCGCGGGCGAGGTGTTCGACATCGGCGCGCGCGCCCGCATGGTGGCTGCGTTACGGGTGGTAGACTACGTGGTGGTCGCCGATGAACTGGAAGCGGACGCGTTCCTCGGCGCGCTCCGCCCGCAAACGGTAATCCACATGGAGGCCGATGACGCCCGCCGCAACCGCGAAATCGCGGAGCGGATCCGGCATGGGCAGGGCCGGACGTAGGGGCCGGGCACGCCCGGCCCCGCCGCGCATCATGAAACGGCCGGCAGGGTAGCCAGCCGAGGACACCGATGCCGATTTCGCAATCGATAGCCGGGCAACTCGAGCAAGCCAGTTGGATTCGCCGCATGTTCGAAATCGGCATCGAGCTTCGCCGCAGTCGCGGAGCCGAAAACGTCTTCGATTTCAGCCTCGGCAATCCGGAAGTGGAACCGCCCGCGGCGGTGATCGGCGCCCTGCGCCGCGTAGTTGCGGAGAACCTTCCACATACCCACGGCTACATGCCCAATGCCGGCTACCCCGAAGTCCGCGCGCAACTGGCGCGCCGCCTGGCCGCATCCACCGGCCTTCCCTTCGCCGCGGAGCATCTCATCATGACCAGCGGCGCGGCGGGCGCCATCAACACGGTGCTCAAGTCGATACTCGACCCGGGCGACGAAGTCATCGTTCTCAATCCGTATTTTCCCGAGTATCGCTTTTATATCGAAAACCACGGCGGCAAGGTGGTTCCGGTCGAAACCACCGCCGACTTCCTGCCCGATCCTCGCCGCATCGCCGCCGCCGTGACGCGGCGCACCAAGGCGCTGATCCTCAATTCACCCAACAATCCCACCGGGAGGCTCTATCCCGCCGGGGTATTGCGCGAACTGAATTCGATCGTCCGCGAGCCGCTGCTGGCGATCAGCGACGAGCCGTATCGCCCTATCGTTTACGACTCGGTAACGCCTCCCGACACGCTGGCCCTGATCGACCGCGCCGTGCTGGCCTGGAGCTGGTCGAAGGCGATGGCGATCGCGGGCGAGCGGATCGGCTACCTGGCGATTTCGCCGCGCCTCGAGGAAGCGGCGGCTCTGGCCAACGCCTGCACGTTCGCCCACCGCATTCTCGGCTACATCAACGCACCCGCCATCTGGCAGCGCGTGGTGGGGATCGAGCCGGATGCAACCGTGGACGTCGGCCTCTACCAGGCCAAGCGCGACCGGTTGTGCGACGCACTCCAGGCCATGGGTTACGATGCGCCGCGCCCCGACGGCTCGTTTTATGTTTTCCCCAGGACACCGATTCCCGACGATATCGCTTTCATCCGCGCTTTGCAGGACGAAGGCATCCTCGCCGTGCCCGGCTCCGGTTTCGGCTGCGGCGGCTACATGCGGCTCTCGCTGACGATTTCGTCGCCCGAAATCGAGCGCTCGCTCGCCGGCTTTGAGCGCGCCATTCGCAAGGCACGGGCGAAGTAGCGGCGGCAGCAGGCGCTTCGTCAAGGCGGCAGGCGCCGTAAGTGATGTTTCGCCGCTACGCCGCGGTCCAGCCGCCATCGATGGTCGGGGTGGCGCCGGTGACGAAGGCGGCTTCATCGGAACATAGATAGAGCGCCATGGAGGCGATCTCGTCCGGCCTTCCCATGCGTCCCACCGGCTGGCGCGCGTGCAGCTCGGCCCGCACTTTTTCCTTCTCGTGCTTGTGAAACTTCTCGAGATACGCTTCCACGAAAGGCGTTTCCACGGTGCCCGGACAGATACAGTTGACGCGCACGCGGCCGGCGTAATCCACGGCGAGTTGCCGGGAGAGCGCCACCACCGCGCCCTTGGTGGCGCAATAGGCGAAGCGGCGCTTAACGCCGATCAGCCCGGCCACGGAGCCGATGTTGACGATGGTTCCCCGCGATTCCAGCAGCTTGGGCATCGCCGCCCTGGTCACCAGAAACATGCCTTCCACGTTGACGCGCAGCAGCTTCTCAAAGTCCGCGCGGCTGGTTTCCTCGATTCCGCCCACCAGTCCGATGCCGGCGTTGTTGACCAGGATATCGAGCGCCTCGAGCGCGCCCAAGGCTGCGTTGACCGCGTTCTCGTCGGTAATGTCGAGGATCAGCGCTTGCGCGCGCACAAGCTCGGTGGCAAGGGCCCCGGCGCGATCATGATCGATATCGGCGATGGTTACCGTCGCGCCCGCTTCCACCAGCGCACGGCAGGTGGCTTCGCCGATGCCGCTCGCCCCGCCTGTTACCAGGGCTTTCCGCCCGTCCAGCCGAAAGGGTGTCTTCATCACACCGAATTGTAGCGCCGAGTTGCACAAATATTATTCTGTCTCGGACTCCAACAATATGTGACAAAATGATGCAGGAAAGGTGAACGTACGAAAACGTATGGCACGCACACTCACGAACGAGATTATCACCGCCGCTATTGCGGGGTTTGAAGCGCAGAAGACAAAGCTCGACGCTCAGATTGCGGAACTGCGCGAAACGCTGAAGGGTGGCCGCACCGAGAGCGCCGCCCCGCCCGAACCGGCGAAGCGGAAACGCAAGTTGAGCGCCGCTGGCAGACGGGCCATAGCGGTAGCGGCCCGCAAGCGGTGGGCAGCCGTCAAAGCCGCGAGAGTGGCCGAGCCGCAGCCGAGGGCAGCCAAGAAGCGTGGCGGCAAAAAGGTCGCCGCCAAAAAGGCGCCGAAGAAGACGGCGGCCAAGAAACCCGCGGCTCCTGCACAGACCGCATGAGCCGGCGATCAGTCGCGCCTTCGGGTTTCGAGCCACAGATAAATACGGATGAACACCGATAAGATTCCTGGTTCTCTTATCCGTGTCCATCCGTGGCCATGATTCTTCCATAATTTCGCGGCCGCGGCAACTCGTAGCGCCGCTTGGGCGGAGGCTGCTACACTACCCATCGATGACCATCTTGCGATGGGTGGTGGCATTGTGTTTTCTTGCCGATCTGCTGTTTCCGCCATGCCTGGCGATTTACGCGTTGATCCGCTGGCGCGGCCGTTGGAGGAGCGCCGCGGCCGCGCCGTTGCTGGTGACGGTCCCCGCTGCGATATCGTTCTGGCATGTCCGGCGCGGCTGGGCGGGTTCGGCCCCTATATCGCTTTTATTGTATGTGCTCCTGGCGCTGGTGCTGAGCGCCTATTCCGCAATGGTGCTGACGCTGTATTGCAACCGCAAGCCTCCGCGGCCGTGAGCCGGCGCCTGCGTGGCTGTCAAGTTCCGCGCTATTTCTCGGGAAACACTTGAAGCACCCCATCCACTTCCTCGATTCTCACCAGGAAACGCTTGCGCGCCTGGAGTTGGGAATCGGGCAGTTCGAAACGCGCCGCGATCATGCGGTCCAGCGTGGTGTGCCCCGGCACGCGCTCGCGCACCATCAAGCTCGGGTTGTACTTGTCGCCGAGCAAAGGCACGCCAGCCATGAGCTGCCGCGCATCCACCTCTGACACCGTGGAGCCCTCGGTCTGGGCGCCACTCTGATTTTCCAGCACCACCGTTACGCCGCGGACCTGGAACGGATAATCCGCAGGATTGGTAACGCGAAAATCGATCACGGCGGCCGCACTTTGCTCGTCGAGTGGCGCGGTGCGGACCTTGAGGATTGTGCCGGTTAGCTCCACATGCCCTCCACGCTCGATGCGGACGATGCCCCAGACGGCGATCGCGACGACGACGATGCCGATCCCAAATGTAATTAGAAGAGTTCGCGACATGGAAGAAGCCGGTTGACTAGCTTCGTCACCGGACCAGATACGATTCTAAGCTAACCGGACGCTTAGGTGGAAAAACTCGCAGATTTCCAGTGGCCGAATTTAATCTCCATTGACAAATAGGTGATATAATCCATAGAGAACGTAGGTTAACTATGGCCAGCCCCGCTGAAGAACCATTGACTGACCGCCAACTATTTGAAATTGAACATGATCGCCTGGTCCGTGAAGAGATCGAAACCTTCCGCCGCAAGGCCCAGGCATTCCTGGACGGCCAGATTAGCGAAGACGACTTCCGCCCGTTCCGGCTGAAGCACGGTATTTACGGGCAGCGCCAGGCGGGGGTGCAGATGGTGCGGTCGAAGATCCCCAGCGGGATGCTGACCGCAGCGCAAGCCGGGCAACTGGCACGCGTGGCCGAGGAATTCGGCGGCGGAAAAGGGCACCTGACCACGCGGCAGAATATCCA
>Ga0181523_10002585_pt1 | contig 17421 bp, 17 predicted proteins | sample PEATcosm2014_Bin_43_FD_119752 | JGI IMG/M metagenome (GOLD analysis project Ga0181523, IMG submission 119752) | Peatland microbial communities from MTU Mesocosm Facility, Houghton, MI, USA - PEATcosm2014_Bin05_30_metaG | ecosystem: Environmental > Terrestrial > Soil > Wetlands > Peat | place...
ATAACCAGTTGCCCAAGATCATCATCGGTGTAAAGTTCAACGACGGAATCGAGGTCGTCAGATCGCAAGCTCAAACCGCTGCCGCCTGACCCAGTCTGTCACCAAGATTCGGCGATAGCTCGTGGTACTGGGCGGAGATCGCGATTCAGTCCCTCGGAGGGGTATGCATCGGCCTTTACACGGATGCCATGCCATCGGACATGGAATACATCATCAACGATTCGGACAGTGTCTTCGTATTTGCCAAAGATCAGGAGCAGACGGACAAAATACTCGAAATCAGAGAGAAGATTCCAAAAGTCAAGAAAGTGATTTATTGGGACCGCACCGGGATGTACCGTTACCGAATCGACCCGTGGCTGCTTGAGAACAAAGAACTTATGCAACTGGGCAGGGCGTATGAAAAGCAGCACCCGGCTTTTTTCATAACATCCGTCGAGGCCGGGAAAGAAGACGACCTCGCGATCCTCAGTTACACCTCAGGGACCACCAACCTGCCCAAGGGGGTAATGATCAGTTATGAGTATTTGCTCAATAGCGGCGTTCGCTTGGCGACGGCTTTTGCACCGCGGCGAGATGATGAATACCTTTCCTTCGTGTCGCCTGCCTGGATTTCCGAACAGTTGATTCTCACGGTCTGGCTCGTTTTTGGCACCAGGATCAATTTTCCCGAAGAGCCAGAGACCGCCATGGAAAACATCCGCGAAATAGGGGCGCGATTTTTTCTTTTGGGTCCTATGCAGTGGCAGGGGATCATGTCGCAAGTGCAAATGAAGATCTTCGATACGGGCCCGATTCGGAGGTTCCTCTATGAGATGTGTCTAGCTATAGGTTACCGGGCCGCCGACGACAGGATCAACAGCAAGAGCGGACAGAGCCTGCGCTGGAAAGTGTTATCCGCAGTTGCCAACGCTGTTTGTCTTAGCCACGTCCGCGACAATCTTGGATTGAGCAAACTTCAGTATGGATTGACGGGTGGCTCCGCTCTCGGGCCCGATGTGATCCGCTGGTTCGATGCGATCGGGGTTCGGATCAAGGACGCCTATGGCCTAACGGAATTGACGCCGGCAACCATACACCGAGCGCAGATCACGGCCGGGACCAGCGGGCCGCCGGTTCCGGGGGTCAAGGTGAAGATCGGAGAGAATGGCGAGATCTTCCTCTGGGCGGAGAAGATGTTCGACGGCTATTACAAGAAGTCTGCAGAAACCCAGGCGATGCTCGTGGATGGATGGATCAAGACCGGGGACTGCGGCACCTTTGACGGCGACGGGCACCTTATCGTCTATGACCGGCTCAAAGATATGCTGCCGCTGAGTGGAGGAGGCACATACTCCCCTACCTACATACAGAACCGTCTCAAGTTCAGTCCCTACATCAAAGAGGTATTGGTAGTAGGCGGCGAGGAGCGCGAATTCCTCTTCGGGATCATCACCATCGATTTCGATATTGTGGGGAAATGGGCAGAGAAGAACAGGATCTCCTACACCACCTTTGTAGACCTCAGCCAGAAAGATGAAGTCTACCAGTTGATCAGGAGGGATGTCGTCCGCGTCAATGGTACTCTGCCGCAGAATGCCAGGATTGTTCGGTGCACGATGCTCCACAAGGAATTCGATGCCGATGAAGGGGAACTGACGAAAACAAGAAAGCTCAGGCGGGGCTTTCTTGAGAAACGCTATGCCGAGCTCATCGAGGCGGCGTACACGGGCAAGGACAAGATCAGCGTGGAGGCGGAGGTCAAGTACCGGGACGGCAGACTGGGCAGGGTCAAGACCAATCTGCATGTTCACACTGTCGAGGAAAAATTCACACCGTCGAGGAAAGAGGCTAGTTATGGACTTTTTCCTGCAGATATTCACTAACGGACTACTGACCGGATTTGTTTATGCGCTGATGGCTTTGGCCATCGTCATCATCTATAAGTCATCGTCCATCTTCAATTTCGCGCACGGATCCCTCGTCGGCCTGTGCACGTTCTTTGTTTGGCAGATGGTCGTCGGCTGGGGGTTGCCGCTGTACGCGGCCTTCATTTTCGAACTGGCCGCGATCGCTGCGCTCGCGTATGCGCTGCAACAGCTGGTGCTGAAGCCCCTGACGGGCCAACCGCTGATGGCAGCCATCATTTCGACGATCGCGCTGGGGGAATTTTTCAGCGGGATCGTGGTCCTTTTCTGGCCCGGACCCGGGCGCGTTCTTCCGGTCTGGATCAAGCTTTCCATATTGAAATTCGGACCGGTCGTCATTTCATCAGACAGCCTGATCAATTTCATTGTGTGCGCCCTCGGCTTCGCGGTCTTCCTATTATTTTTTCACAAGACCAGATTTGGTTTGGCCATGCGCGGGACTGCCGAGGACCATACACTAGCGCAAAGCGAGGGCGTGAAGGTAGATCTGATTTTCGTAGTTTCGTGGTTCGTGGCTATTCTAGTAGCAGCCATCGGGGGCGTGCTGATGAGTTCGCTCTATGGCGTCAGCTATGAGTCGCTGCAAGGCCTGGGTATGAAGGCGTTGGCCGTGGTCATCCTAGGCGGGATGGAGTCAATCCTCGGTGCGCTGATTGGCGGCTTAATCATCGGCGTCGTGGAATCTTTGGGTGGCGGCTACATCGATCCCCTCGTCAGCGGGGGTTTTAGCGAAGTCGCGCCATACATCGTGTTGTTGATAGTCTTGGTCTTTCGACCCTATGGCCTGTTTGGCTACGAAAGAATCGAGAGGGTCTAGAGATGTACAAGAAACCATGCGGAGTTTTCGACGAAGCCTATGTTCAGGATAGCGCCCTGGTGCGCACGGCCTACCGCTGGTTCATGCTGGTCCTGTTTCTTGTGTACCTTTTCGGCGTCCTTCCCCTGTTTGCCAGCAACTACTTTATGGACGTGATGATCAATATCGCGATCACGGTAATCGCCGCCCTTGGGCTGCAGATCATCGTCGGCTTTACCGGTCAGATCAGCTTGGGGCACGCCGCGTTCATGGCGGTCGGGGCTTACACGAGCGCCATACTCTCCACCCATTTGGGCATGTCCTTTTGGATTGCCATGCCCTTGGCCGCCCTGTTTGCCGGGTTGCTCGGCATCGTGATCGCCATGCCCGCTCTCAGGATACGCGGGTTCTACATTGCCGTGACAACCCTCGCTGCACATTACATTATCATGTGGCTCATTCTTCACGGCGGCAACCTGACGAAGGGAGTGTCTGGCATGACCGCTGGCGAGATTAGGATCGGCAGTTTTGCCTTCACCAGTGAACTGAAGTTTTATTACCTGGCCATGCTGTTTGCTTCTGTTGCCGTTTTCCTTACGAGCAACATGATGCGCACGAAAATCGGTCGGGCGATGATCGCCGTGCGCGACAATGACTTGGCTGCGGAATTCATGGGCATCAACGTTTTCAAGACGAAAGTCCTGTCTTTTTTCCTGTCCGCCCTTTACGCAGGGGTAGCGGGTTCGCTGCTGGCCCACTATCAGGGAATAATCACAGTCGACCAATTCACTTTATTGGATTCAATATGGATGCTGGCAATGCTCATCATCGGCGGAGCAACTATCGTCGGAGCCATTATGGGCGTCGTGTTTCTTAAGATTCTCAGTCAACTGGTGCTTTTTGGGGCCCCCGTGATAGGACATGCATTTCCCAGTTTCGCAGCATCCGGAGTGGCCGCATTCATGCAGATGTTCTTCGGAGCGGTGATCATTCTGTTCCTCATCTTTGAACCAAGAGGTCTGTTCCATCGGTGGCAGATCACGCTGTCTGCTTTCAGATTGTGGCCATTTCCCTACTGATAAGGCGGTGCTAGCGATAACAAAGCAATGAATTCTATTGGAGTGCTACAGGTTGCTTGCCACGGAAGGCAGTCATGCTAAAGGTAAATAACATCGAAGTAGTTTACGCCAAGGTTATTCCAGTACTGAGGGGCGTGAGTCTAGAGGTGGGGGACGGGAAGATCGTGAGCCTCCTCGGGGCCAACGGTGCCGGTAAGAGCACCACCCTGAAGGCGATCTCGGGCCTGCTTAGCGTCGAGCTGGGGCAAGTTACCCACGGGAACATTGAGTTCAATGGTCAGCGCGTCGATAAAATGGGTCCCCAGGAAATTGCTCATCTGGGGATACGCCAGGTCATTGAGGGGCGTCGGCTTTATGGTCATCTCACCGTGGAAGACAATCTCATGATGGGCGCGTATTTGAACAATGACCGCGGAAATGTCCGCAAACGATTTCAGCAGGTCTACGACTATTTCCCGGGACTCGCAGCGAGGAGGAAGGGAGTTAGCGGGTATCTTTCGGGTGGCGAGCAGCAGATGCTAGTCATCGGAAGAAGCCTGATGGCCCACCCCAGACTGATCATGCTGGACGAGCCTTCCCTGGGGCTGGCTCCCCTCGTGGTGAAAGATATCTTCGGCATCGTGAAGAAGATCAATGAGGAGGAAAAGATTTCCATTCTCCTTGTCGAGCAGAACGCCAAAATCGCCCTTTCGATGTCGGATTACGCATATGTTATGGAGAATGGCAGGATCGTTCTGGACGGCCCGGCCGAAAAGATCGGAGAAAACGAAGATGTGCGGGAGTTCTACCTGGGGCTCTCCGGTGTTGGAAAGCGCAAGAGCTACCGGGACGTAAAACATTACCGGCGGAGGAAACGGTGGTTGGGTTAGGATGCGTTATTTTGAAGGGGCAAATTACCCTTCAACTTGGGAGGCTGAAATGATGATGAAGAGACTCAGGAACGTATCGTTGGTAGGAATTGTATTATCAATTGGTGTCTTTCTTGGTGGAACCTGCGGAGGCGCGCTGGCCGAGGAGAAAGTGAAGTTTCGTATCGGGCATCTCGTTCACGTTACCGGCGCTTATGCCGCGGGACAGGCTGGTCTTCCGGAGGGATTTCTTGATGGCATTGAAGCGGCCAACACCTACATGAAAATTCCAAGCGTGGTGCTGGAAGGTTTCAACATTAATGGAGGCACTGACACCGCAAAATCCATGTCGGCGTTCAAGCAGATGACGGAGGGCAACGACGCCATTGTCGTTATGGTTGGGGAGTCCACCGCCATGGGCATTGCCCTGAAAACTTGGAACATCAGGAAACAGATACCCAATGTCGAAGGGGGGAGCGATGTCGAGTTCTTAAAGCTTCCCTCCTACACGTTTTCGACCGTAGCGCCGTATGTAAATCAAGCCGGGGCTTGGGTTGATTACTACATGAGCTCGATCTGGCCGAAGAAGAACCTGAAACGGGCGCCCCGTTTTGCCTGGCTGACGTGGGACAATCCCTACGGAAGAGCCCCCATCACGCCGCAAACCATTGCCTACATCAAGTCGAAAGGCATCGAAATCGTAGATGAGGAGTTCATCCCAAGCTCGCCCACCGACGTCGGCGCCCAGGTGCTGCGCATGAAGGAGAAGGGCGTCGACGTTACCTTCGGAGGCATGTACCACAATGCACTTAGCGTTGTGCTCAAAGAGCTGGACAAGTACGGCATAATCGACCAGATCGATATCGGCATGACCTACGCCATCAATCCCGAGTCGCTGCTTGCCTTGGCGAATGATCTAGCGAGAAACGTCCACATCACGAGTCTGTTCTGGGATTTCCCCAACTGGGAGAAGCATGCTCCCCGGCTTCTTGAGTACTACCAAAAGCGAACGACGCCGGTTACGAAGTTCGGGTATATTGTGGGGTTTGACAAAGCTTTGGTGGCCGCCGAAGCGGTGAGGATCGCGGTGGAGACCGTCGGGCCCGATAAGGTCAACGGCGAAGCCGTATACAATGCGCTGCAGAAAATGAACGGTTTCGGTTCTTGGGGAATCGGGCCCCCTCACAGCTTTTCAGCGACTAAGAGATACGGTCAAGACTCGGTCTATGTCATGAGGCTCAATAATAACACTGTCAATTTTGTTGCAGAACAAGCAGCGCCCAATCTGACCGGTGTGGAGTAGTCGCTAACGCGGCACCCTATTCCGCTGATCTTTCGATGCCGCGCGTTGGCGATGACCCGTACCTGAAACGCGCTGAGGTCGCCCGCGCCGCCGACCGCACTAACGCCGCCGCGGCGGCCACATCATCGTTCGTCCGCCCCGAACCGCATTCCACTAAAACGAAGTTGCGACGTCGGCCAGCAGCCGCAGCGCCGCCCAGGCGGCCCGAGCGGGTCGCTCCGCTGACCGACCGCGCTCATGTCGGCGCGGCCCTCGCGCGCGCGGCAATGGATAAAGAGGAGGAACGCGACAGCTCCCCATCGCATTTTGAAATTTGCCCCGCGCGACCGATCGTACCCCCTACCTCGTCCGATTCCCAAGCGGCGCACCTCGATCGCGTATGCTGACTAACGGACCGCTATTCTACAAAGCATGCGCTGCGCTCAGAGCCCTTTGCGCATGGCGCAGAGCGGGTTCCGTAATGGCCAATTATGCGCACGGGCGCTCACAAACAAAAACTCGCGGCGGCCCGGCGACGTCTAGGGCCAACAAACAGTTAACCGCGCCGAAACTGTGCACTCAACCAGCGCGAGCGGCGTTCAATCCTGCGCACGCGGTGAATATTGATTTGAGGTCTGCATTAAGTTTCTGGCCCGTCGCTTCACTAATGGGTACCCGGCACGTCATTCCCGATCTTGGGCGATTGTCACTCCGGAAACTTGCGAGCACTGCGCCGTTCGGCCCGAGCGCCTTGATATTGAACTGGTAAGTGTGGACCTGGCCCGGCGGCGGCGACGGGCCGGTGAAGCCGGAGGAGAAGACGCCGCACGGCACCGCCATCTGCCCGCTGTAAGCGACCGTGCCGCCGCCGTGATGAAAACTCGGCACGTTGAGGTCCGTCATCGCGAACTGCAACCTCGCCGTTCCAGGCGGCACGTCCGTGAGCGCGAAGCTCGGCTGTAAATTAGCGTCCAACCAAGTTGGACGCCGATTCACACGCCAAGCGTTGTGCCTGCGGGCAGACGGCCTGCGTCGTCCATGTTGAGATCATCGGCAACAACGCCGTCGAGACGTTTGATAAGCTCTTGGGCCTCGCCTTAGCTACTCGAGGCCGTCGCGGTGCCGAGGTAGGCCTTCGCGATCACCGCATCGCCGACGAGATTCGCTGCTAGGTCTGTAGCCACGATCCGGCCCGTCTCGAGGACGTAGGCTCGGTTAGCGATGGCGAGCGTCTGGCGGGCCTTCTGCTCGACCAGCAGGATCGTAATCCCGGCGTCTCGCAACTCCGTAACAATCCGGAATACGCTTTCGATCAGCATCGGCGAGAGCCCGAGCGAGGGCTCATCCAGCATGAGCAGCCGCGGTTTGGCAATCAAAGCTCGGCCGATCGCTAGCATCTGTTGTTCGCCACCGCTCAGCAGGCCGGCAGGAATGTTTCGGCGCTCTGCAAGTATCGGAAAGCGATCGAATATGGTCTCGAACTCCCGTTGCGATACATTCCCGCGCCTTGAATAACAGCCGAGCTGCAGGTTCTCGTACACCGTCATTCGCGTAAGAATGCCTCGCCCTTCGGGAACGAGCACCAGCCCGTCGCGCGGGCGCTCCTCCGCATAACCGGGGCGCAGCCCTCTGTTGTCGAACGTGACGTTTCCTGTGAAGGGCAACAGGCCGGCAATCGCCTTGAGCGTAGTAGTCTTGCCCGCGCCGTTGGGACCGATCAGGGCCACGATTTCGCCCGGGTGCACGTCGAGAGAAAGCTCGTGGACGACGCGTACGGCGCCGTAGGCGACACAGAGTCCTTCAACCCTGAGCATCGCCGACCTCTTTGCCCAGATAAGCCTCGTGCACGCGCTGTTCGCGCTGGATGCTTACCGGATCGCCACAGGCGATCACGTTTCCGAAATCGAGCACGGTGATGCGGTCGCACAATCCCATCACGAAGGACATATCGTGCTCGATGAGCAGAATCGTGATCCCGCGCCCACACAGGACGCGCAGTAGCGCCGCAATTGCCGCCGTCTCCTCGTGGCTCATGCCCGCCACCGGTTCATCGAGCAGCAGCAGCCTCGGTGCGGTGGCGAGCGCGCGACCAATCTCGACCCGCCGCTGCTGGCCGTACGAGAGTTCCGTCGCGGGCCGCAGCGCGACAGCGCGCAAGTCGAGCAGGTCAAGCAATTCTTCGAGCCGCGCGTCGCCCGCGCCGCGAGATTCGCCGCGCCGCGCCGCGGCATGCTGCGCAAGCCGGAAATGCTGGCGCACCGTCAGGCTGCGGAAAAGGCGGATATTCTGAAAGGTCCGGGCAATGCCAAGCCGCACAATGCGGTGCGGCCTGAGGCCGGCGATGAGATTGCCGTCAAACTCGATGGCGCCCTTACTTGCCGGAATCATGCCAGTCATTAAGTTGAACAGAGTCGTCTTTCCGGCTCCGTTCGGCCCGATGACCGATGCGATCTCGCCCAGGGCGACCTCTAGATCCACGCTGTCGAGCGCAACGACGCCGCCGAACCGCTTACCAACGCCTGACAACCGAAGCAGGGGCTCAGCCACGGCGATCACCGGCAAGACGCCGCAACAGGCGATAGAGAGAAGGATCTAAAAGTCCTTGGCGGCGCACCAGCAGGATCACCACGAGCAGAGCACCGAACACCGCCAGCCTCCAGTCCGCCGCGAAGCGCAGCGCCTCTGGAAGCAAATTGAGGATCAAGGAACCTGCAAGTGCACCGAGCGCGATCTCCGAACCACCGAGGATGGGGATCAGCACCAGTTCCACCGACTGCTCGAAACCGAAATTCCCCGGTTCAATGAAAATATGATGGTGCGCGAACAGCCCCCCGGCGATTCCCCCGATCATCGCGCTGAACGAGAATGCGAGCAGCTTCAGGCGCGTGGTGTTAAGTCCCGCCATCTCCGCCGCAATCTCGTCGTCGCGCACCGCGCGAAACTCAAGCCACAGTCGCGAGCGTTCGAGCGCGAGCAGCGCCGCGAGCACCCCGACGGTCCAGAGCCAGATCACCTCGAGCGACACCCGCTGCATGCCTCGAAAGCCGCCGGCGCCGCCGGTGAGGTCGAAGTTGAGTAAGAAACTGCGCATCATTTCGCCGAAGCCGAGTGTCGCCACGGCAAGGTAGATGCCACGCAAACGCAGTGCAGGAAAACCGACCAGCAGCCCGACGCCGCCGCTTGCAATCGCTCCTGCAGCGAGGGCGGGCGCAAGTGGCCAGCTGTTCCACACGGTGAGAATCGAGGTCACGTAGGCGCCGATAGCCATAAATGCGGCGTTGCCCAGGGAGAGCTGGCCGACGGCGAGAATCATATACACGCTCAGCCCGCCGAGTACGCCGATGCCGACGTCGGCAAGCAGCGCCTGTACGTAGCTGGACATCAGACGCGGTCCCCCGCTCGCTGCGGGGACCGTCCAAGCAATCCCTGCGGACGCAGCAGCAGAGTGGCAATCATCAGCCCATAGACGACAAAGTCCCGCACTTCAGAACCACCCAAATAGATGCTCATGACCTCGGCGATTCCCACCAAAGGGCCGGCAAGCAGCACGCCCCAGATCTGCGTCACCCCGCCGATCACCATGACAGCGATCGCCTTCAAACCGACGTCCGCGCCGATAAACGGATGTACCGCGGAATAGTGCACGCCGATGAGCACGCCGGCAGCGCCGGCAAGCATGCCGGAAAGCACGAAAGTGGCGGCGACGATCCGCCGCGCAGGGATGCCCATCAGGCGCGCGACGTGCAGGTTCTCGGCCACTGCGCGCAGGGAGCGCCCGAAGCGGGTGTGCTGCACGAGCCACCCAACGGCCACCACAAGCAGCACTGCAAAACCGATCACGCTCAGCTGCGACCCCGAGATGCGCAGCCCAGCGATGTCTATGGCGCCCCCCATGATCTCGTCGGGCAGCTGAAGCGGGTCTGAGCCCCAGATGTTAACGGCCGCGTTCTGCAGGACGATAGAGCAGCCCAGGGTCGAGAGCAGAGGCAAAATGGGCGGCGCATCGGCGAACGGGCGGTAGGCGACGCGCTCGATGAGCGCGCCAAGGGCGCCGGCCGCTGCCATCGCGGCCAGCACCGCCACCGGCAACGGCGCACCGCGGATCAGAAGCGTCAGCCCGACGTAACCGCCGACCATGAACAGCTCGGCGACCGCAATGTTGAGGACACCGAGCACTCCCATCACCAGCGAAAACGCCAGCGCGACCAGCGTGTACACTGCACCGAGGGTAAGGCCGTTCAGCAATTGCTGGAGCGCGACCATCCCTATTCAACCGCAAGAGCGAGCTGCGGTCGTACGGTGTTCAGCAACCTTTGCCACCAGGTCCGCTGCAGCCGCGCGCGCCTTCGGTCCATTTGCCGTCCTTGCCAACCACGATGAAGAAAGTCTTGCTCGCTTCGCCGTCTTTGCTGAACGAGACCCTGCCGCCGAATCCCTGGAAAGATTCCGTTTCAACGAACTTTCTGATTTTCTCGCGGTCCTGTCCGAGCTCGTCCGGCTTGAGCGTGACGTCTGTCTTGCGCACCGCATCGAGGTAGAGGCTGACGATCTCGTAGATATTGGCGTCGTACATGCTCGGCTCAATCTCGGCAGGCAGACCGTGTGTCTGGCGCAACAATGGCAGTAGCGACCCGGCGAACTTTTCCATGGGCCCCTTCTCCGCTTTTTCGGCGAAAAAGAACGTCGCTGGAGCAACGATCGGGATATCCGGTGCAGCCTTCAGGGTTGCCGCGGCGATGAGCGGCGTGCCCCCGATTACCGGCTTGATAACGCCCTGGCGCTTGAGTTCGCGAAGGACCGTGACCGCCTGGCTGTAGTCCGCTGCGACGACAATACCGTCCGAATTGAGCGAGCGCAGCGTCGTGACCTGTGCGCTCACGTCGATATCGCCGGTATTGAAAGTAAGTAGATTCTCCTCGTTTAGCACCTTGATGCCGTTTTCTTTCATGAGACTCGGCATGATTTTGCGGCCGAGCGCTACCGAGTTTGCATCCTTGCCGTCGTAGATCACCGCCACCGTGGAGATGTTGTAAGCGTTCTTGAAAAACGGCACCGACGCGCGCCCGAGCACCATCTCATCGACGGTGTTGCGGAAGCCCCAGGGCCGGTTCAGCGCGGCCACCCCGGGCTTGGAGGAAGCCTGTGACATGGCGACAACCTTCATCTCGTTAGCCACCGGGAATGCTACCTCGACGGTGCTACTCGTCAGCGGACCAGCAATCGCCAACACCTTATCGTCCTCGGCAAGCCTGCGCACCAGGTTTGCCGCCTGCGGTGGGCGCGATGCATCGTCGTATACGATGATGCGCACCTTCGCGCCTTCAACGCCGCCCGAAGCGTTGATTTCGTCCTCGAGCATCTTGAGCGTCACCGTGTTTGAGCGCCCCCACTCGGCGAACGGTCCGCTGGAAGGCACAATGGCGCCGATTCGCAATTCCTGGCCGGCAAGCCGTCCTGTCTGGGCGGCGGTCTGTCCGCATGTCAGCGCTGTGCAAAATATTGCCGCTCCGCAAACAAGCCATTTGCGGCGACTTATTCGAATCAAGTCCATGAATGCCCCCATGCCACACAGGTTACCGGTTTCAGAGTTAATCGACGAACCCGCGCAAATCTACGGCATCACTTTGAGATCCCGCGCGGCAATGATCTCGTTATCATCCCACCAATTCTTGAATATGCCCTCCGGCCTTCCGATGTAGCGCTCGGTAGGCTTGATCCCGAATTCGTTCCAGCGTCGATTGACATTGAGTGCCACGTTGGACCGCGGTCGGGTCGAGAGCGGGAACTTCAGAGGTATACCCTTGCCAATGCCATCAGTTGCCCAGATATCGCGCGGGGCCCACTCATAAGGCCGTGTGGCGTCGATTAACACGCGGTCCTGAAATCCCTTTTGCTCCGGCGGAACGCTTGGATCCAGACGAGAACCCTTGTGTCTCGGCCAGATCTTGATGTCCACGCTTGGCCTCACACGCCAGGCGACAGACCAGTTCACCTGCTCCGAATTCCAGGGATCGATATCCTCATCGACCACGATGACGTATTTGAAGCACCAGATATTCATCTTGGTTCCCCAGATCGCGCTCGCGATCCAATCCGCATGCCCCTCGGTGCTCGTCTTGATCGATACCACGCAGGTCGCGTACCCGGAGGCATCCAGCGGCATGGCAACCTTCTTGACCCCGGGAACGCCTGCCTTCGCCAGAGCCTCGAGCACGTAGGCTGATGTATTGATCGCCAGCATCATGTGGTCTTCATTGATGGGATGACCTTCGGGCGTCATCCGGAAGATCGGGTCGTTTCTGAAAGTTATCGCCTTGCACCGGAAAACCGGCTTCATGCCGGGCTGGTTGGCGTAATATCCGGCGTACTCCGGTCCGGGGCCTTCGGTCTTGCGCTCTTTCGGGTGTATTGTTCCCTCCAGTACGATCTCGGCATTGGCGGGGACATACAGTTCGCTGGTCTCGCATTTGACCACATCGATCGGCTCGCCGCGAATGGCGCCGGCCACATCCAACTCGGAGACAGGTTCTAGCGTCGGACACGCGCCCATGAAGGTGAGCGCAGGTTCCTGACCGATGACGACGGCCGCCGGCATCGGTTCATTCCTCTCGACATATTTGTAGAAATGCTGACCGATATGCTGGTTGGCAGGGTCCATCTGGATCCCGGTTTCCTGACCATTGTGCAGCATCATCCGGTAAGTGCCGACATTGACCCATCCCGAGTCAGGATCTCGGGTGAAGACGGAATGCATGGTCCCGATGAAGCGGCCGCCGTCGCGTTCGCCGAAGAGCGGGACCGGAAAAATGGTCATGTCAAGCGCGTTCCCGGTGATGATGTTCTCCTTCACCGGACCGGTCTTCACGATCCTGGGGGGGATAAAGCCGGCTCGGTTGCTGATGCGCTCGCGCAGCGTATTAATCAGCTCGGAACGGCTGGTGTTATCGGGATCCAGCCCAAGCATCATGGCGGTTCGGTACCAGGAGCGAAAGGTACCGGTAAAAATCTTGTTTGGCCTAGGCGCCTTATAGCCCTTGATGTTCTCAAAAAGGAGCGCCGGGGACGCATCCCCGAGAGTATCCCAGGTCCGGCGAACTATCTGGGCGATTTCAAGATTCCAATCGACCTCGGCCTTGATCCGCGAAAGCTGACCAGCTAACTCCAGGGCCGCTATCCAATGCCGCAGATCCTTATAGGCCACCTTTCCAGATGTCTTTGCTATATAGGCCACCTTTCCAGATGTCTTTGCCATGCTTTCCTCCATCGGAAGTTAGCTAAGAATAAAGTGTGAAGCTGAATGCGTTGCCGCACTTCGGGCAGGTTAGAGAGTAGCCTACAAAAAACGAGTCCTCCCGATTGAAGCTGATTTCGCTGTCTTCGCTGATCCTAAATCCGCAGCGCGGGCAGTCTACGCCGACGAGTTCCTTGGGTAGAACGCCTACCTTTCCTTCTTCCTGTTCCGCCATTTGCCACCTTGTAGTTGAGCCGCCGAAGTGCGGTAGATTGACTCTCCCGCAGGCGCGTTCGTTGAGCCGAGAGGACTGAAAACCTTTTGATATTTCACAGTCTCTTCTAAAACGAGGCGCTGTCAAGCTCTTTCCGCTAGGACTTTACCCAGAAATCCAGGCGGAATGAAGCAGCGGAAGCGATCATTCGCCGGGATTGAAAGGGAAGCTGCCGGTGCGTCCATACTTAGATCGAGCGGATACCGTGGACGGCGCAAAATGACGGACGTTCGGGTCACCGGAAAAGCGCCTGGCGACAACCACCGACGGGCGGAAAGGATGTCGAGACTGATCTTCGTTTCCTACTTGGCATCCGCTAAGAAACCGGCGCGCGCCATGGGGCAAGGCAGCGGCCGCTTTGGTGCTGATGATCCTTTACGTCCGTCGTAGCTTCGTCGAAAATATCCCAGGAAAGGTTTGCAATGACTCTGATCGTCCCGACGCCTCATGAGGTGTTCGATCTCACAATGGCTGACGGAGCGTCCATCCGGGTTCGTCGGCACGGCAATCCCAAAGGTGCTCGCCTGGTTTTGTGCCACGGCAACGGCTTTGCCATCGACGCGTATGAACCCTTTTGGAGCTTGCTCACGGATCGTTTCGACGTTGTTCTCTACGACCAGCGTAATCACGGGCAAAATCTGCGACACAGACTGGAAGCCCACGACGTGCCGAATTTCGTCAGCGACATGGAAGAAATCTTCCACGCGATCCGCGACCGTCTAGGCGTTGTGCTTACGGTTGGCGTATTCCACTCAATCTCAGCCGTTACTTCGATCTGGCATGCCCTGCAATATGGCAAACGCTGGGACGCGCTGGTATTGTGCGATCCCGCGTTGATCCCTGGTCCTGGCCTTCCCGAGCACAATGTCGCGCGCACGTTTGAGCTAGCCCTCGCGAAGTGGTCAAAATCGCGACCAAACCTCTTTTCAGATCCCAGCGAACTCGCCGTCTGTTTCTCGAAATCTTACAGCTTGCGTCGCTGGGTGCCTGGCGCGCACGAACTCATGGCACGTTCAATTCTTCGTCAGGAACAAGAAACCGGTCGATGGTCGTTGTGCTGCCCACCTGAATACGAATCCCGGATCTACATGACAAATTCCACGCTTCACTTGACGCACAGGTTCAATGAACTGCCGCTACCGGTTCAATTGATTTGCGCCGACCCAGATCAGGCCGACGCGCAAGCACCCGCTAAAGTCGGTCGTTCGCTGCATGTCCTTTACGGCTGTGCGTACGAAGCCATTCCGAATACCAGTCACATGCTGTTAATTGAGAAACCCGCGGAGTGTGCCGGTTCGCTCGTTGCGTTTCTGGATCGACAAAAGTTTGACTCGATGTTGGCTCTTTGAGAAGAGCGGCATCGATGGCGGCAGGAATAGCGCGAGGTTTTGGGGATCTAACCGGCGTGCGCAGCGCCCACGCCATCGCCGACGCCAGAGAATTGGACTACATGCCTCCGATTTAGCCGATGCAACACGATAACGGCTGTCCAACCGCTCACGTTTTTGCCCGCTGGACTTTGGATGCAATTTTGGCGCGATTTTCTACCCGACCGTCCCAGCGCTTGGCAAACGGCGCAACGATGCCCAATTGATCAAGCACGCGCGCTACGATATGGTCGACAATATCTGCTATTGATTTGGGATGGTTATAAAAGGCAGGCATTGGAGGAAGTATTGTTACCCCCATGCCCGCCAATTTGAGCATGTTCTCCAGGTGCACCTCGGATAGCGGCGACTCTCGCGTCACTAATACCAGGCGCCGCCGCTCTTTCAGAATAACGTCGGCGGCGCGATGCACGAGGTGCTCGCCATAGCCATGCGCAATACAACTTAGCGTACGCATGGAACAGGGTATAACCACCATTCCCTCGGTAATGAAGGAACCCGACGAGATTGTCGCCCCCATGTTGGCCGAGTTGTAAGTGACGGTTGCCAATGCACAGACCTGATCCACGGTATAAGGCGTTTCATGCTCGATGGTCCGCTGCGCCCATTTGCTCAAAACGAGGTGCGATTCCACATCGCAACTCTTTAGCGCCTCAAGCAGCCGGATTCCGAAAATGGTACCCGTTGCGCCGGTCATGCCAACAACGAAACGTCGCATCAATGCCCCCCTCGGCCAAAACTCCGGCAATGTACACTTACCTCCGCTACCCGAACGGCAGACAGATGAGCAATTTGAAGGATTTCCGTCATCTCGGGCCAAAGCCCCCCGTGTCCTGTATGATGATCAAATCCGGACGCAAAGCGATAATACAGAAAATTCCGGTTGCACGGCGATTATACAGAGAATTCTAGCGTTTCTTTGTGGCCAAAGCCCTTGGTGTTGTCGATGAAAACCATGCGCAGCGGCTCCAGGCGGTAGACAGCCGACTGCACATAGGCCTCACGCAATTTCAGCGCCCCTGCCGCCAATTGCTTGAGAAAACTGTAGCGCCCTTCCAGGAGCGCGAGGTACTGCCTTCGCTTATTCTCGGCCATGACCCGCTGTGCCGTACCAGTGATCTGCACGCCTTTAATGGTCGCGAAGTCCGAATAGTCTGGCGCGACTGTGGCCGCAACACGATTGTTGGCCTCGAGATCGCGCGAATGCCTTGCTTTGGGATCCGATAGCCATACCAGGGCCAACTCATCGCACGCGTAAAACAAGTTAACGGCGTGCGGCACTCCCGAACTTATGGTAGCCAGCGAAAGCACATGGTGCGCCGCAAGAAAGGCAGCTATCTCCTGGGCAAGTTCCGCGGTCATATCAACCCAGTTCGTCTCGCCTCGACGCCGGTCGGCCCGGAAGACACTTCAGTGATGACCGTCCCGCACCATATGCGGATCGCTCTCTTGGAAAGGCTCCACTGACCGAAGCTTATGGCCCTCATGGCAGGGTGTCCATTGCAGCGCCAACGACAGCTAATGGAAGTCGGGTAGGATCGAGGCGCGGACCGGGCTTTGAATGATGCCGACGTTTCCTCGATTCCCCCTATCATTCCGTACGGCGGGTTTTCCCCAGTACGGCTGGAAGGCTGGCTTTCCAAGCGGTGCCTTCCCGGATGCGTCAGTGGCTTAAGCCGGCTCCCCGCATACGCCATCCGATATCCGGTTTGCATCCGCTCCTCGTGTACTTCGTAGACACAACGGTTGTCCCGCACTGTGTCGGGCCGCAGACTCGATTGCGCACTGCCGTGGAGGATCATTACACCTCCGCCCCAGGGGCCCTCGCTCAGGTCCGGGTTATAGTGTCCCGGTCCGTCATCACTTAACCGGCCCCATCCGCCCCACTCGCAGGCACATCCCAGCGATCGAAGCTGGCAAGGGGCGCCAAAGACAAGGAGCACGCCATGTCTCAAACACTCAAAACCATGATCGCCGCAGTCGGCATCGATATTGGTAAGAACTTATTCCACGTTGTTGGCCTTGATCAGCGCGGCGCGATCGTGCTGCGGCAGAAGTGGTCGCGTGGCCAAGTGGAAGCACGGTTTGCCAATATGCCGCCGTGCCTGATCGGCATGGAAGCCTGCGTTGGCGCGCATCATCTTAGTCGCCGGCTTAAGGCGCTTGGTCACGATACCCGGCTGATGCCGGCGAGGTATGTGCGGCCCTATTCGAAGGGACAGAAGAACGACTTCCGCGATGCGGAGGCGATCGCCGAGGCTGTGCAGACCAACGATGAAGTTCGTAGCGACCAAGACCGCCGACCAGCTTGATCGGCAGGCGTTGCACCGGGTGCTTGGACTGGTTCCGAGACAAATCTCCACCGGTGATCGCACTATCCTCGGCAAGACATCCAAGAAGCTGCTCGCCGGTCAGCGCATCGCGCCCAGCCTATTTTCGTTTCGCTTGCAGCGACATCACGCTGCCTAATTCTTTCGGCGGTGGCAGGTCCTTGTGGGTTTCCCAGACCTCACCCAGCAGCCGTTGCGATTCTTCGGGCATGGGTTCGACCTTTCTGGTCGTGAGATCGACATGCAAAGCGAGCTGTTCGAGTGTCGCCATCTGCACATTTTTCTC
>Ga0181523_10002587_pt1 | contig 17402 bp, 13 predicted proteins | sample PEATcosm2014_Bin_43_FD_119752 | JGI IMG/M metagenome (GOLD analysis project Ga0181523, IMG submission 119752) | Peatland microbial communities from MTU Mesocosm Facility, Houghton, MI, USA - PEATcosm2014_Bin05_30_metaG | ecosystem: Environmental > Terrestrial > Soil > Wetlands > Peat | place...
ACGATTCGCATTTACAACAAGAAGAAAACCTACAACGAGTGGCAGTTCATCTACAACCCGATGATGGACCAGCAGAATGTGCTGTTGCGCGGACCCTACCAACCGATGACCATCGGTGGAGCGCAGATTGGCACTCCCGCTGGCCAGATGAATGGCCAACAACAGAGCGGTTTCGGACAACAGCAAAACGGCTTTGGACAACAGCAAAATGGCTTTGGACAACAGGGCGGCTTTGGCCAGCAGCAGAACATGCCACAGCAGTTCCAGCCGCAGCAACCGACGCAGCCTGGGAGCAACTTCCCGCCGGAGCAATCTCAACCGCAGTGAGGTTTGCGAAACTGCGGCATCCCCAATAAACTCGATTCGCGGGTGAGGTCATCCCGTTCTTAAATCGCCGAGAATTTCATGAGACTTGTCACATTTCTGACCAAGTCCGCTGACCAGCGAATTGGCGCGCTTGCGCCTGACGGTCGCATTGTCGACTTGAATGCCGCGCATAAGCTGCTCCTTCGCGAGAAGCAGGGCGATGCTCCGCACCAGCGCAATGCCGACGCTCGCGTCCGGCCTGACATGCGTCTGCTGTTCGAGGGCGGAGATCGCAGCCTCGACGCCGCTCGGGCTGCCATTGACTACGTCACCGCGCAGAAGCCGAATGTCGGCGTGGACAACGAACTGCTCTTCTACCATCGCGCAGACGCTCGCATCAAGGCCCCGATTATCCCCAAGAAGTTTTTTCACACTGCCGGCAACTTTCGCGAGCATCATCACGAAGCCGAGAAGGCTGGATTCTCTCATCCCGTGTTGCCGTGGATTGTTTTCTTCCAGAATGTCGATGCCATCATCGGTCCGGACGAGCCGGTCATCTTCCCGCCTCACCTGACGCAGGAATTGGATTACGAGTTGGAACTGGCCGTTGTGCTAAAGCAGGCGGGCAAACATTTCAGAGCGAAAGAGGCGGAACAGTACGTCGGGGGCTACGTCATCTTCAACGACATCACCGCGCGCGACATTCAGCGCGAGGAGATGAAATCGGGCGTCTTCAGCTTCTGCAAGGCTATTGATTCCTTCTGTCCGCTTGGTCCCCACATCGTTACGGCCGACGAGATCAAAGATCCGCACAACCTTGCGATGGAGCTGCGCGTTAACGGCGAGGTGCGCCAGCGTTCCCATAGCAGCAAGATGTCGGTCACGATTCCGGAAATCCTCGCCCATTATTCTCCCATGGGATATAGCGCGGGTGATGTGGTGTCCACGGGTACGGTGTCGGGTGTAGCCGCATTCAGCGCCGATCCCAAGGCGTGGTTCCTCAAGCCGGGCGATGTTATGGAGTGCGAGATCGAGCAGATTGGCATTCTTCGCAATCCGGTGATTTCGTGGGAGCAAGCCTATGGCGCAAAGCCGCCCGCGTTGGCCGCCGAGGAGCAGGGAGCCGCGCGATGAGCGATCTCGTCGGCAAAGTCTGGACGAGCGATCTGAATTCGCGGCCCGGCGTTCGCCTGGAATTTGATCGCTCGCGAACCATTCGGTTCTACGACACGACGCTGCGCGACGGCGAGCAGACCGTCGGCGTCATCTTCAGTCCGCAGCAGAAGCTTGAAATCGCGAAGAAGCTTGATGAGCTTGGCGTGGGACGGATTGAAGCCGGATTTCCCAGAGTTTCTGCCGAAGACGGCGAAGCCATCTCGTTGATCCTGCGCGCCGGGCTGAAACATTCCGAAGTGTGGGGATTTGCGCGCGCTACGCGAGGCGATGTCGAGGAACTGGTCCGCCTGGGCTTGCAGGCTTCCGTGATTGAGACGCCTGTCAGCGATATCAAGCTGAAGGCTTACGGAATTTCGCGTGAAGACGCAGTGCGCCGCGCCAGCGACGCGGTTCGTTATGCCAGTCAAAATGGAATTCGCGTGGCGTTTTTCGGCGTGGACGGCACTCGGGCCGACCTCGAATTCCTCCGGCACATCTACTCCGCGGCCATTGAAGCTGGTGCGAAAGAAATCGTGCTGGTCGATACCATCGGAGTCTGCACGCCCGAGGCTGCGGAGTTTCTGGTGCGCTGGGTGAAGGAATGGGCCGGCAAAGGTGTGCCGATTCACTGGCACGGGCACAACGATTTCGGCCTGGCAACGGCGGTTGCTATCGCGGCCGTGCGAGGCGGTGCAACTTGGATTCACGGCACCATCAACGGGATGGGCGAACGCGCCGGCAATGCCGATATCGCCGAGGTCGCGCTGGCGTTGCAATGCCTCTACGATGTTCCAGTCGAGATGAAACTGGAGCACATTCGCGATGTCTCAGAATTCGTGCGCAGGGCAGGGAAGTACGAACTGGAAGGCTGGAAGCCGCTGATCGGAGACAATCTTTTTCTGCGCGAGAGCGGCGCAGTCGCCAGCCAGTTTCACATTCCCGAAGCCATCGAACCTTACGCCGCGGAACTGGTCGGGGCCACGCGTGGCATTGTTCTTGGGAAGAAAAGTGGCCTCGACAGCGTACGGCTGAAGGCGGAAGAACTCCGGCTCGATGTGGCCGAATCGCAGCGCGCAACGGTTCTGGAAAAAGTAAAGCGCAAAGCGATTGCCAACCACGGCCTCGTCGGCGATGACGAGTTTCGCGAGATTGTGGGGAGCGTGACCGGGAAGGATTCGTGAAGCCAAGCCGAACTCAGATTGTCGGCTATTCACCACTATCCACTGACGACTAGCTTTTGCTTTTAATTCTCTCCAGCACCGCGCCCGCAATCAGCGGCAAGCCGACGGTCGCATCCAGTAACACCTCGGCGAAGCGGCCACCTTCTTCGGGCGGAACGAACTTGCCCCACGACACCGCTTCGCTGTAGGTGCAGCCTGACAGTCCGCCCCAGTTCACCGGCTCAGGACAGATGCGCACGCCGTAGTGAAAGCGCTTGAGAGGCAGATCTTCGCCGCCACGCCGGTGACGCAGTTCAATGTACGGTCCAAACTGCTGCGCCCAATTCCGCGGAACGCCGCCGCCGATTGTGAAGATCCCCAGCCGCTCCTGCTTCAGCAGTGTCTCCGCGTAATATTCCAGGTCCTCGAAAGGATCGTAGTGCAGCGGTGGAAGGTTGTTCTTGCGCCGCGCGCGGTTGTGCAGTGCCACATCCAGGCCAATCTCCGAGTCGCTGAAGGCGGGCACGAACACCGGCACGTTCTTCTCGAATGCCGATTTCAGAATGCCGCGTTCTTTGACGTGCTCGCTCAGGTACCGCCCAATCTCGCGGTTCAGCTTGTAGGAGCACAGCACTTCGTTGTGGTCCCAGGCTTTCAGAATGCGAGCGACAATCGTCTCCACAAAGTCGAGGTTGGTCTCCGGCTCCAGAGTGTCGTACACGCGGTTGTAACCGGCTTCGTAGAGTTCGAGATCGTCCATCCGCGGGTCATACTTGAAGTGCGATCGGCCGGCGGCTTCCACCAGTCCGTGCGCCATCAACGCTCCCGTCGAGATAATGGCCTTGACGACGCCGCGGTCGATGAGGTCGGTGACGATGAGTCCCTGCTTTGCCACCGTCATGGCGCCGGCGAGCGTCATCACAATGAAGCACTGTTGGTCGCGCGCCATCGCTTCCAAAACGTCAGCACCCTCGCCGACCTGCCGTCCGGTAAACGCGGTGCGGCCCATCCCACGCACCAGATCGTCGACGCTGCGGACCTGCGAGAGATCCAGCGGCTCCAGTGGCACCAGCTTGTCGGAGATGGGATCATGCAGTACGCGGTCGATGCCTTCGCCGTGACTTTTCTCGTGCTCGTTGTTCACCGTTCACCTCAATGACTTTTTAAACATGCGCGGAAACCGTTCACGCGCAAATGTAAGATCGGTTGTTGAAGAATCGAAGCTACATGTTCTTCACGGTTCTCGTCAATGAGCGGAGGGAGCATCGCGCGGCGGCTTTAATCGTGCAGTAACAATCGTCGGGACAGCAGAATCTGCGGGCTTATGAGATGCTATGCTAGCAATGCATTTCACCGGAGCGCAGTTTTGATCGAGCGAAACTTCCACATCGGCGTGGTGCAGATGTCGTGCACGCCTGAACCCGAGCAGAACCTGGAGCGCGCTGTCGAACACGTTCGCGCCGCCGCCGGCAAGGGCGCGGAGATCATTTGCTTGCCCGAACTTTTCCAGACGCAGTACTTCTGTCAGCGGGAAGATGTGGCGCTCTTCGATCTGGCCGAACCCATTCCCGGTCCGGCAACCAAGCGTCTCGGCGAATTGGCGCGCGAACTGAAGGTCACGATCATTGCCTCATTGTTCGAGCGCCGCGCCCCCGGTCTTTACCACAACACCGCTGCGATTCTTGATACTGGCGGCAAGGTCGCTGGCATCTATCGCAAGATGCATATTCCCGACGATCCGCTCTATTACGAGAAGTTCTACTTCACGCCGGGCGATCTGGGGTTTAAGAGTTTCGAAACTGATTTCGGAAAGTTCGGCACGCTGGTTTGCTGGGACCAGTGGTATCCCGAGGGCGCGCGGCTGACGGCGTTGCAAGGCGCGAATGTCTTGTTCTATCCAACCGCGATCGGCTGGCATCCCGACGAAAAGGCGCAATACGGTGAAGCGCAGCACGACGCCTGGCGGACTATCCAGCGGGCCCATGCCATAGCCAACGGAGTGTATGTGGCCGTGCCCAATCGCGTCGGCTTCGAGAGCGGCGACATTCGCGGCAACCAGGCTCCTGGCAAAGGTCTGGAGTTCTGGGGCGGTTCGTTTATCGCCGACCCGTTTGGACAGGTTATTGCCGAGGCCTCGCACGACAAAGAAGAAGTGCTGGTCGCCGAGGTCGATCTTCGCCGTATGGAAGATGTGCGGCGCAACTGGCCGTTCTGGCGCGACCGTCGCGTCGATGCTTACGCGCCCATCACCCAGCGGTTCATGGTCTAACCGTGCCTAAAATTCCAAAGAGACTGTCGCAGACTCCGGCCGCGCTTGGCTATCGAATGCCCGCCGAGTGGGAGCCGCATGAAGCGACCTGGATCGCCTGGCCGCACAACCGCTCCGACTGGCCGGGGAAGTTCGAAGCAATCCCTTGGATTTATGCGGAAATCGTCCGTCATCTGGCACGGGTTGAGCGTGTAAATATTCTGGTGAACGACGAGCCGGCGGAGGCGAAAGCTCGGGAGATCCTGGTGCGCTCGCATGTGGTGCCCGCGAAAGCCGCCACGCCGGGAAAACCGGCCGGCAACATTCACTTCTTTCGCATTCCCACTAATCGCGGGTGGACGCGCGACTACGGTCCAATCTTCCTTTGCCGAGACTCGCGCAAGGGTGGACTGCCTGCCGTCGCGGCGGCCGTATGGCGATTCAACGCCTGGGCCAAGTACAGCGACTGGAAGCTCGACACGCTCGCCGGAGCGGACATTGCAACACGTCTGCGGATTCCAGCGTGGCAGCCGGAACTAAGAGTAGATGGCGAGATGCAGCGCATCGTGCTGGAGGGCGGCAGCATCGACGTGAATGGCCGCGGAACCCTGATCACCACGGAAGAATGCCTGCTTAGCGAAGTGCAACAGCGCAATCCGGGACTCTCGCGGGAACATCTGGAGGAAATCTTCGCCGACTATCTTGGCATCGAGAAGGTCATCTGGCTGGAACGCGGCATCGCCGGCGACGACACCCACGGGCACGTCGACGACATCACCCGCTTTGTGGGCCCGCGCACCGTGGTCACCGCGTACGAGCCTGACCCTGACGATACCAATCACGAGCCGCTAAGCGAAAATTTTCGCTGGCTGAAGAAGAGCACAGACCAATCAGGCAAATCGCTGAAGGTGTTTAAACTGCCCATGCCCAAGCCTGTGTACTTTGAGGGACAGCGATTGCCCGCCAGCTATGCCAATTTCTACATCGCCAACAAGCTGGTGCTGGTGCCGGTATTTGGCGATGCCAACGATCGCACCGCACTTGATACTCTCGCTGAGTTGTTTCCCGAGCGTGAGGTTGTCGGCATCTACTGCCGCGATTTCATCTGGGGGCTGGGAGCACTGCACTGCATGACGCAGCAGCAGCCGGCGGGATAACAACTTCGCCCACCTGGGACGCAGGGCGGAGCCCCGCTTTAGCGGTGCAATTACAGTGTAGACACGAGCCGGCTTTAGCCGCTGAGGTGACGCTTTACCCAACCTGCCTCAGCGGCTGAGCACTTTGCTTATCAAACCCCAAAAAGCAGATCCCTCACCGACTAAAGTCGGCTCGTGAGGCCAAGAAATAAAGGACTTCACGCCTTAAGGGCGTGCTCCACCGCTCGTCTTTTTGGTCGCCAATACGGTGACAACGAAGTATCCAACTGCCGCCACGCCGGCATAAAGAAACCCATTGGCGAAGACGATGGTGCCGACAATCAGCGTCAGGGCTAGATCGGAGTCCGGCGTGGGGCCGACTGCGGCGGACAGGATGAATGGCGGGCAAACTAGCAACGCGACGGCGCTCAACACATCGTGAAGCCCGGGCGCGATAGCGCCGAATTTCCACGCAGAATACACCCCAACGGCAACGCCCATCCCCAGGACAAAGCTGATGGAAAGTGCGGTCAACAAGTATTGTTCTTTTGAGCCGGGCCTCTGCGCCACGCTTGTGGGTTCTCCCGTCTCAGTGTAGTGCGCCAGGGTCACGGCTGCACTGACCAGGTGCATCGCTCCGTGATATTCTGCCCCCGGAATTCTCTGAGGAGGGCGTTATGAGCACCAGTACTCCGCCTGCCGGCAACTCTTATTCTCCTACCGTACCCCACAATATGGTTACCACCGCCTTCACCCTCGACGGCTACCGAATCGTGCGGAATCTGGGCTTGGTGCGCGGTATCATCGTGCGCTCCCGCTCTATCGTGGGCACAATTGGCGCAAGCTTGCAGACGCTCGTCGGCGGCAACATCACGCTGCTGACGAACCTGTGCGAGAAGACGCGGGAGCATGCTTTCGAACTGATGTTGCAGCACGCCGCCGAACTAGGGGCGAATGCGGTGATCGGCATGCGCTATGACGCGACCGAGGTGATGCAGGGCGTAACTGAAGTGCTGGCGTACGGTACAGCTGTGTATATTGAGAGAAGCAATTAGCACTTACCATGGAATCCGTTTATGTCGAGGGTGGCTGCCGTGAGTTAGTTGCTAATTGCTTGCGGTGGTGAGCCCGGCAGGAATCGAACCTGCGACCCACGCATTAAAAGTGCGTTGCTCTACCAACTGAGCTACGGGCCCACGTGAATTTAATCTACCACAAGGAACCTGACAGACATTGCAATCTCGAGTGATAAACGCCGACGCGAATTCATGTCCACTTCAGGCGAAAGACGAACATCGGCATTCGCCGATCAATACTCCACTCGCTATACTCTAGAACTGTGAACCCGACCACCATAGGCCCCACAACAGGAGAAGATTCCTCTCTCGAGCGGCGTGTTTTCCTGATTCTCGCCTGCCTGGCGCTGATCTACGCCTTTCTGGCAGGACTGCGGACGGTCGCCGACCTTGATACCGGCTGGCAGATGGCGACCGGACGCTGGGTAGTCCAGCATCATCAAGTCCCTTCTGCCGATGTCTTGTCGTACACCGCGCAAGGGGAGCACTGGCTTTATCCGGTGGGTGCGGGAGTGGTGTTCTACCTCGCTTTTCTGCTTGGCGGATACGCGCTGTTGTCGTGGATGAGCGCGGCGGCGTGTGCCGGTACCGTCGCGTTGCTGCTGCGGCGAGGCTCCGCTGCCAGCGCCGCCATCGCCATACTTGCCGTCCCTCTTATCGCCGAGCGCACACCTCCGCGCGCGGACATGTTTACCGTGGTGTTGTTCGCGGCATTTCTCTCCATCTTGTGGGAGAACTACCAGACGGGCCGCGCGCCTTTGTGGTTGCTGCCGCTTTTGATGGTGGTTTGGGTCAACGTTCATTTTGGATTTGCTGCCGGGCTGGGATTGATCGTCGCCTACGTCGGTACGGAAGTATTGGAGTTTGTTTTTGGTGCGGTACGGAGACAAGCTGCTTTGCAAAGACTGCGGCGTGCCTCTTTCTGGTTTGTGGGAACGGCCGCGGCCACGTTGGTGAATCCCTGGGGCTGGGGAATTTATCGCTCACTGCTTTTGCAACAGCGCGCCAGCTCAGAACAGCAGACGTGGATTGCGGAATGGCGAGGTGTTCGCCTGAACTGGCACACGGCCGGCGCTGCCTTTACGTTGGGAGGGTTAAGAAGCGCCCTGTTTTCGCTGTTGGCAATCGCGGTCGTGGCTGGGCTAGTCGCTTTAGTGCGAGGCCAACTGGGAGCGGCCATCCTGCTCTTCGCAGCCGCCTATGCTCCGGTGCGCCATATCCGCATGGGAGCGGTTTTCGCCTGCGTGGTGGTCGTGATCGGGGGCGAAAATCTTTCCGCGGGCATAGCTCGCGTCAGCTCCTGGATACGGTTGCCACGACTGCGCGCGGCGCTGGCCGGCGTTGCCGTTATGCTGCTTGCAATGCTCACCTATGCGCGTTCCGCCGATCTGGTTACAGACCGCCATTATTTCGGCGCCTCAACGGACCTGGCGACTTTCGGCACAGGACTGAGCTGGTGGTTTCCACGGCGGGCGGCTGAGTTCATCGAGCGCGAAAACCTTCCGGGAGAGATCTTCAACACCTACGACGAAGGCGGCTATGTCGCCTGGCGCCTCGGTCCCCAGCGTCTGGATTACATTGATGGACGGGACACACTCTTCGGCCTGCCGCGAGTGGAACGCGAACGTCTGTTGTTGCAGAGCTCGCCGGATTTGGCTATCTGGGATGAGGAGACGAACCGCTACCACATCAACACGGTTCTTCTTTCACGCGGCGATGGCATCGACCATGGCCAGTTGAGGGCATTTTGCGCCAGCAGCACGTGGCGTCCGGTTTACCTGGATGAGGTATCCGCGGTCTTCGTTCGCCGCACGCCGCAGACGGAGGCGCTCATTCAGCGCTTTCCGGTGAACTGTGCCACCGCGCCGCTGCCTGCGGAGACGGAGTTTGGCAGCCGAGCCGAAGAATTCGCTGCGTGGGTCAATGCCGCCGGCGTTCTGGCGGTGCTGGGGCGCAATCTGGATTCGATGGAAGCCAGCGACAAAGCGATCGCCGTTTTTCCCGGCTGCGCCAGCGCTCACCTGGCGCGAGCCGGAGCGCTCACGGGAATGAATCGAGGGGTCGAAGCGGAAAAAGAATTGATGACCGCGATTGCGCTAAGCCCCAGCGAATATACCTGGTCGGATTTAGCCAAGTTTTATATAAGAGAAGGCCGCGCCAGCGATGCGATCCCCGCCATCAGAAAGGCGGTCGAACTCCAAGCTGATCCGCAGGAGACGCTGGTTCAGTTGGGCTATTTTGCGCTTAACAGCGGGCACCCAGACGACGCTTTGGAGGCCTTCGACGAAGCTTTGCGCAGCGCATCCGCGAGCGAGAAGAAGTCAACCGGCAGAGACTCGTTCGCATACAAGGTAGCGACTGGCAAGGCAGAAGCCTTGAGCAAAATCGGCGATCCCAAGCAGGCTGTTTTGTTTCAGGAGCAGGCGGTGGAGCTTGCTCCCAATGTTCGCCAGTCATGGCTCAACCTTGCCGATATTTATCAATCGCAGGGCCGCTCCGCCGATGCCGAGCGCGCTAAAGCTCGCGCCGCCAGTATCACAGAAGATGAGAGTCGCTAGAACGAGCGACTTGCTGGTCCCAACACCTGAAATTGCCGCCCACATGCTTTTCCAGGCATCTGATGGTGTATGGCGATGAAACAGAAATCCCGTCCGCGGGTGGTCATCGTGGGAGGCGGATTTGGCGGCCTGAAGGCTGCCGAGTCGCTGGCCCGGCTGCCGGTTCAGATCACGCTGGTTGATCGCAAGAACCACCACACTTTCCAGCCGCTGCTCTACCAGGTCGCCACGGCCGGCATATCGCCGGCAGAGATTGCCGCGCCCATCCGTGATGTGCTGCACAAGCATGAGAACGTCGAGGTACTGCTCGGCGAGGTGCGAGGCTTCGATCTTCAGCGCCGCACGGTTCAGGTGCACGGCTTCGAACTGGGTTATGACTACCTCGTCGTCGCCGCCGGGGCCACTCATGCCTACTTCGGGCACGATGAATGGGAGCCGTTTGCCCCCGGCCTGAAGACCATTGAAGACGCGCTGGAGATTCGCCGCCGCATTCTGCTGGCTTACGAGCTGGCTGAGCGCGAGGCTGCGCTAACTGGAACTCACCGGCCGCTAAACTTCATTGTCGTGGGTGCGGGACCAACCGGAGTGGAGTTGGCAGGTACCTTGGCCGAGATCGCGCGCAAGTCGCTGGCGGAGAACTTCCGCAATATCGATCCTGCAAAAACTCGGGTCTTGTTGCTGGAGGCTGGGCCGTCGGTCCTGAGCACCTATCCTGAAGACCTGCGCGCCAGCGCGGTGAAACAGCTGGAACATCTGGGGGTTGAAGTCAGGACGAACTCGGCAGTGAGCGATGTCCGTTCAGGACAAGTCTGGATCGGTAATGAAATCGTGCCGGCCGAGGTGGTGCTGTGGGCCGCTGGAGTTTCGGCTTCGCCACTGGGCGGCGCGTTAGGCGCAAGCGTCGATCGTGCGGGACGGGTCTTTGTGGAGCCCGACCTCAGCATTCCCGGACATCGCGAGGTCTTCGTCATTGGCGACCTTGCCACCCTGAAAGACGAGCATGGCAAACTTCTGCCCGGAGTTGCGCCGGTAGCCATGCAGCAAGGCAAGTTCGTCGCCCGTCAAATCGCAGCGGACCTGGGCGGGAATTCACGCGAGGCGTTTCATTATCTTGACAAGGGATCGCTTGCGACCATCGGACGCGCTGCTGCCATCGCGCAGCTTGGTAAAGTCCACCTCTCCGGCTTCATTGCCTGGGTAACATGGTTGTTCGTCCACATCATGTTCCTCATTGGATTTCGTAACCGCATCCTGGTGATGATTCAATGGGCCTGGAGCTATCTTACTTACGAACGGGGCGCGCGATTAATTACCGGGGAATCGCGCGTAGTACCAGTATCTTCGATGGAGTACGCTGAGCAGGCGATGACGTCACAGGACGCGCTGGATGAGGATGTGCGAGAATTGCCACCGATGGGCAAACGTAGCGCGTGAGGACAGCACGCTGGTTCCGCGATCCGGTCTTCTTGTTGGCCGTTGCAGCGGGTCTGATTGCATTCGTCGTGCAATCCGGAGAGCTGGGCACCGCCGACACACAACATCGGCTGCAATCCGCTCACGCGTGGTGGACCGCCGAACCGCCCGTATTTCCTAACGAGTACCCGGAATTCGGCGTGCATGGCCGTGGCGGCAAGTTACAGAGCTGGTATGGCATGGGACAATCTCTGCTCCTGCTGCCGGCCGACGTGATCGGGACCTATATCGAGCGGCTTCCAGCTTTCGCTAATTACAACGGAAACGATCCCAGCGTAAAGAATATATTCGTCAGCTACACCATCAACATTCTGGTTACTGTGCTAACCGCATTGGTTTGCTTCCGCTTTCTGCGGCAGCTGAACTTTAGCGTGAAACAGTCTGTCGCGGGCGTTCTAGCTCTTCTGGTGTTGACCACGCATCTCCATTACACGCAGAACATGATGGAGAACAACTACATCTTTCTACTGACCCTGATCGGGTTGACCTACCAATATGAGTGGCTGAGCACTGATAACCGGCGCGCTCTGGCGATTGGCTCGGCCGCCTTTGGGCTCAATCTGCTTACACGGCTCACAACAGGAATGGATCTGCTGGCGGGAGCGCTTTTCGTGCTGCTCGTTCTGTGGTTCCAAGGCCAGCGCGGCAGCGCCCTGTGGAAACGCGTCCGGAGCTATATCGCGGTTGCTCTTCCTGTATACCTGCTTTTTGGGTTGATCGATCGCCTCTATCAGTACTACCGCTTTGGTTCGTTCCTCAACACGTACGTGAGCATAGTCGCTCGCGAAGCCCGGCAGCGAGAGCCGACTCTGCCCGTTGGCTATCCGTGGGAGACACCTTTCCACGTCGGATTTTTCGGGGCACTGTTCTCGCCCGAAAAGTCGATCTTTCTCTTCGATCCGCTGCTGGTCCTCATGATTCTGCTTACCGCCGTGGCCTGGAAACGGTTCAGCCCAGTCGTCAAGGGCTACGTCATAAGCGGATTCGTGCTGTTACTGGCCTACATCGGCTTCTACGCGCGATACACCGTCTGGAGCGGCGATTTTGCCTGGGGTGACCGTTACGTCTCGACCAGCGCCGAACTGGCGGCGCTGCTGGCGATCCCGCTGCTGCTGCGTTACCGCGACGCTGTAGGAAATGTGGTCTGGAGCCTGGGAATTGCGCTTTGCATCATCAGTGCGGTGGTCCAGGTCTCATCGCTTGCCTTCTGGTTGCCACTCGAGATTTACCAGATGGAGACCATTGGCCATCCGACTTTCGTGATTGCCTTGCGCCTGACGAACATCGTTGCGTTCGCGCTGGGGAAGATGAACGCCTGGGGCCTGAACACCTACGCCATGCATTGGGACCCGTGGGACTACGCTCACATAACGACGTGGAACTTTCTGCCCTTCCTGCTGAAGCGGGTAGGCGCCGCGCCGGCATGGGTCGTGAAGCTTGCTTTTGTCGTGTGGAGCGCGGCGCTCGCCGCTTTGACGGCCGTTCTGTGGCAGCTCCGCAGAGTTCTAGCTCGGCTTAACGAGGCCTAGCCGAGCACGCCCTCCTTTCAGCGGTCACAAAAAAGGCGCGCCATCGCTGACGCGCCTAGATTACGACATTGTTGAGTTTCTATCCGACGCTGGCAACCGCACTGGCCAGGCGGGCGGCTTCAGGGATCGCGCTGTCCTGAGCATCCACCACAGCAATGGTCGCGATGTTGACGACGTCTTCTACTTCAGCGCCGCGCTGCAGCAGATGGACCGGCTTTGCCATGCCAGCCAGGATTGGACCCACCGTCTCTGCCCCGCCAATCGAGCCCAGCAACTTGCAAGCGATGTTGCAGGACTGCAGATCCGGGAAGATCAGCACGTTTGCTCCACCCTTGAGCGTGGAGAATGGGAACGCCGCCTCCAGCTTCTTGGCGCTGACGGCGATATTGCCCTGCACCTCGCCGTCGATGATCAACGTCGGGTCGGCGTAGCGGGCCAATTCGGCCGCGCGCCGCACCTTGTCGCACAGCGGATGCCTGGTGCTGCCAAAGCTGGAGAACGACAGCATGGCCACGCGGGGTTCGATCTCGAAGCGCCGCGCCTCCTGCGCGGCACAGAGTGCGATCTCCGCCAGGTCTTCCGCGGTCGGTTCAATGTTGACAGTGGCGTCGGCCAGGAAGTACAACTCTCCGGTGCGAGTGATGATGATGTACATGCCGGAGACCTTGTGAATTCCCTCGCGCGCCCCGATGACCTGTAATGCTGGACGAATGGTTTCGGGATAGTTTTGCGTGACACCGGATACAAGGGCGTCCGCATCGCCCATGCGGACCATCATTGAGCCGAAGATGTTGCGGTCGTTCATCAGCTCGTCGGCCGCTCCCAGAGTGACTCCACGCCGCTGCCGCAGCCGGAACAGCTCGTTGACGTATTCCTGACGGCGAGGCGCAGTCTCCGGCTCGATAATGCTGATGCCGGTGAGCGAAACACCCAGATCAGCCGCCGCTCGCTGAATTTCATTGGTGCGGCCCAGCAGAATGGGAATCGCAATCTTCTCTTCGATCAGCACGTGGCAGGCACGCAGGATCTTCTGGTGATTGCCCTCGGGGAAGACCACACGCTTGGGATTGGCCTGCGCCTTGTGGATCATCAAACGCATCAGTTCATGCGCTTTGCCCAGTCGCTTCTCCAGTTGCTCGCGATAATCGGCGATGTTCACCGGGTTCTGCGCAACCCCGGTTTCCATGGCCGCTTTGGCGACGGCTGCCGCTTCCCATACCAGCACGCGGGGATCGAACGGCTTGGGAATGATGTAGTCCTCGCCGAACTTGAGGCTCTCGACGCCATAAGCGCGGCAGACGGAATCTGGAACATCTTCCTTCGCCAAGGCCGCCAGAGCATAGGTTGCCGCCAGCTTCATTTCCTCGTTGATGGTAGTGGCGTGCACATCGAGCGCGCCGCGGAAGATGAACGGGAATCCAAGAACATTGTTGACCTGATTGGGGTAATCGGAGCGGCCCGTCGCCATGATGATGTCATCGCGGACGGCGCGCGCTTCCTCGTACGTAATTTCGGGATCAGGATTCGCCATGGCGAAGACGACCGGACGCGGCGCCAGGGACGCAATCATTTGAGGCGTGAATGCGCCTTTCTTTGACAAGCCGAGAAGCACGTCCGCACCTTTGGCGGCATCCGCCAGGGTGCGCATCGTGGTCTCTTTCGCGAAGCGCTCCTTGTAAGGATTCATGCCTTCCTTGCGGCCCTTATACACGACGCCCTTGGTGTCGACCATCGTGATGTTCTCGCGCTTTACACCCATGCAGATGTAGTGCTCGGCGCAGGCAATGCCGGATGCCCCAGCGCCATTGACCACAACTTTGATCTGATCGAGGCGTTTTCCAGTCAGCTCCACGGCGTTGGCCAAGGCTGCACCAGAGATGATCGCAGTGCCATGCTGGTCATCGTGGAAGACGGGAATCTTCATGGTTTTCTTTAAGGTTTCTTCGATGTAAAAGCACTCCGGTGCCTTGATGTCTTCCAGGTTGATGCCGCCGAAGGTGGGCTCCAGCAACTGACAGGCCTTGATGATCTCGTCGGGATTCTTGGTATCCAGCTCGATGTCGAAGACATCGATGTCGGCGAATCTTTTGAACAGGACGCCTTTGCCTTCCATTACGGGCTTGCCTGCGAGCGCGCCGATGTCGCCGAGTCCGAGCACGGCCGTACCATTGGTCACCACGGCGACCAGGTTGCCCTTAGCCGTGTACTTGAATGCATCCTGCGGGTTCTTCTCGATCTCAAGGCAGGGATCAGCTACGCCAGGGGTGTAGGCAAGACTGAGATCGCGTTGTGTACGACAAGGTTTGGTGGAAACGACTTCGATCTTACCCGGCCGTGGCTTACTGTGATAATCGAGAGCATCCTGTTTAGTGATTGCCATAATGTGGCCTCCGCCTGAACTTGGATCACGTGGGTGGGAACAATTGCCAAGGCGCGTCTGCGGCACGGGTCCTTACCACAGGACGGCGAAAGGAAAATCTAAGTTGCGGCAACAATGCGCCTTGGGTTGCAAACACACGCGGATTCTTGGGAAGCCGTACCCCGACTTCCTAATGTTGAGCATGGGCTTGTCAGGGCCGGCGCAAAAGTGCAGGTGTCACAACAGCCTGTGAGCCTTGCCACAAAAGCCGGCAATCCCCGGCGCCACCAGCTTGACTGCACACAGGATCAGCGGCGGAATAAAACACGGCTCAGGAACTCGCAGGAGGCATATCCGCCGGCGAAGATGGCGGCAATGTATCCCGCACCTTTCAGTCCCATTGACCGCACCAGTTGCTTTAGGGTCCAGTTGTCGGGATCGAAAACCACTATCTCCTCCCCAATGGCCGAGAGCCGTTGTATGAGGAGGATCACTGACTGAAAATCGGGGATGGAAATATAGTTGGCGGTTCGCGCCGTCAACAGCGGGATGGTGCAGTGAGACAGAAAAGGGCCGTCCATTTTGTCGCTGTCTCCCACGCCAATGGTGATGTCATATTTTTCCTTCCGCGTGGCCACAAAGTCGGCTTTGTTCTGCGAGCTGACGGCCGCGCATGAGTCAACGATCCCGGTTTCCTCGTTGAACTTGTAAACAGACCGGCATCGCTGCTCGGCAGGGATTTGATATTGTTCAGCCAGTGCGTCGATATAGTAGCTTGGGCCGCTGGAAACCAGATACTTGTCAATCCCGGGCAGCCTCAGGAGTTCGTCCGTCCACGCCTGAAGCTTGACGTCTTTGAAGTGCTTCTTCGCTGCCAGAGCGGTAAAGTTCTTTGAGGCAAACAACTTTATGATTTGCTTGCCAAATTCCGCCGAATCGACGACTTGCTTCTGGAAGTCGTCTTCCAGCTTGCAATACTCCTGTTCGCAACCCAGAACGCGGGCATATTGTTTCTGAATGAAGTCAGTGGTGAGCGTGTTATCTACGTCGAGAAAAACGGCGATGCGCATAACGTTCCCTCGAGAACCAAGTTGGTGGCGTAATTCTACCGGATTCAGGGATGGGCTGAACTCTACACCAATTCATTTCGCGGAAGTACAAAAAAGGAGGAGTTACGTCGGAGAGATATATGCATTCTGGCGGACGGCATCGGACACAATTGCAATTCCGTAACGCCAGCCGCTGCTTCCGGCCCCGGTTCAGGCCCGGCGAGGTCTAAACTCCCTAGCCGGCGCAGGCTTCCGCGGAAAAGTTTGGTGCCGCCCCACGCGGCTTAGCTCGGTCACTCACCAATCCCGCCCTGTATGGCTGGAATCGGTTAGAACTTTGTTGCCCACTCGAGTTCGAAAGTTCGAAACTGACTTCTCTCTTACTCTCTAAACTCTAGCCGCTGCATTTTCCGCACTCGCCGAATGTCATGTTCGCTGCCTTGCATTTTGTTTTACGTTTCCAGTCGAAGAAAAGTTCAGCATAGGACTTGGTGATGTAATCGCTCGTCGCGATCCCAAGCCTGCGCGCGGTGCGATCGATCCAGCGTGACTTGCCTTCAATCTCGGCGATGTCACCGATAGGAGTGTGATCGAGAACCACACATCCCTCACCGTCAGTCCATTCCGAGCGAAACTTCTCGTAGACGAATGTCGGTGAAAAGCCCAGCGCACTCAGCAGGGCATCCATGGTCTTGCCATCGCTCACCGCAGTCTCCAATTCGCCGCGCGACTTGTGGCGTCCGGTTTTGCCCTTGGCTTTGTGTGTGAGCTTCCACTTGTCGCCATACTTGCGCAGGCGCAGCAATTCACCCTTGCGGCGCAGCTTCTGGCCGAGGAGATCGTAAAGTGTGTTGACCTCGTGCGTGGAGGGAGTTTCGCAGCGAAAGCCGAGATCGCGAAGTTTATTCTCCATCGCTTTCAGGTCGGGGACGAGTAATTTGATTTCGACTTCCTGTGGTGCGGGCATGGATGAAGTTTAAATCAAGCGCGGAGTCGCTCTTTGCTATTCGCCTTTCGCCAGAGGTAAAAAACTGCCTCGAGGATTGCGGCAAGAACACAGGTGCAGCCGTTTTGCTCAGCGACGATAGCGAAGAGCGAAAGGCGAAAAGCGAAAAGCAGATGGCTTCAGCTTTCCCGTTCCACCACGAACTCCGGTACCCAAAGCAGCACGCGTTTGATCTCGGAGTCGGGGAAGGTGCAGATAGCTTCGCGTGCTTTGTTGGAAAACTCGACAGCGCGCGCGTAGGCTGCGTCGATGGAACCGTGACGGTTCAGGATGGCGACAATGTCTCCGGGGGTGATGCCATTGAAGCCGCCGTTGCTGAGCACAGACTCGATGGTCCGGCGTTCCTC
>Ga0181523_10002588_pt1 | contig 17401 bp, 15 predicted proteins | sample PEATcosm2014_Bin_43_FD_119752 | JGI IMG/M metagenome (GOLD analysis project Ga0181523, IMG submission 119752) | Peatland microbial communities from MTU Mesocosm Facility, Houghton, MI, USA - PEATcosm2014_Bin05_30_metaG | ecosystem: Environmental > Terrestrial > Soil > Wetlands > Peat | place...
GCCAGGCCCAGCGTGGACACCTGCACCCCCAGCGCGCTTTCGATTCGAACGGTGGCCCCTATGCCAAAGCGATTCGACGCCGTCCCGCGGAGATCAAAAATCACCCGATGTCCCGTTTGGCAATCATTCCTCAGGACGGTGGCGCTGCCGTGGTAGTTGCTATAGACGATATCGAGGTCTCCATCCCCATCCAAGTCGCCGTAGGCGGCGCCAAAACTCACCCCCCGTTGATCGAGCCCCCAGTCCGCGCTGACGTCTTCAAACTGGAGGCTCCCGAGATTACGCATGGCAATGTGTTTTTCCGCCCGGATCGGGCTCTCCGTCATGATTCGAATGGACTCGGACACGCTTTCGGCGCTCATCTGACGTTTCACGACGTCAACGCTAGGGTCGTACGGAAATCCATTTGTGACGTGCAGGTCGAGGCGACCATCATTGTCCAAATCCACCAGACGGATCGACCAAGTCCAATCGGTGGCGGCGACACCCGCCAGGAACGCCGCTTCCTGGAAATAACCCGTTCCCGTATTGATCAGCAGGGCATTTCGAGGAATCTTCACCACTGTTGTGGCTCCATCCCGCCGTTCGTCGAGGCGCGCCCTGGAATCGGCCATCATCCGCTGGTCCTTCTCATGGGTGGCGGAGGCCATGTCGGCGACGATGAAATCGATCAGCCCGTCGTTGTTCACGTCACCGTAATCCGAGCCCATGGAGGAGAAAGCCGTGTGCGGCAACACGCTTCCGGAAACGTTGGTAAACGTTCCATCCCGGTTGTTATGGAAAAGCGAGTCCGGCACGCCGTAGTCGTAGGCAGCGTAAAGATCCGGCCAACCGTCGTTATCATAGTCCCACCAGGTTGCAGAATGACTGCGGGTGCGCAGAACGATGCCCGCCTTGTCGGTGACGTTCAGAAACGTCCCATCGCCCTGATTATGGAACATATACCCTCGACGCCCGCCACTGCCGCTTTCGTTGGCCAGCATGTTCGTGGCGACATACACATCGAGCAGCCCGTCGCGATCGTAATCGCTGAACGCCGCCATCACCGAGGAATCGACCACGTCCAGGCCGTAGGCATGGGCCATCTCCTTGAAGGTGCCGTCGCCCTGGTTGATATAGAGCAGGTTCGGAGCATTATAACGACAGACGTAGATATCCAGGAGGCCGTCGTTATTCACATCGGCAAAGGTGGCGCCAAACTTCCAGATCTTCGCCGCGTCACCCTTGTCCCCGACGCCGGCCTTGTCCGTCACGTCCTCGAACTTGAAGTCGCCGAGATTGCGGAAAAGGCGGCATGATTCCGTTTTGCTGACCACGAAAACATCCGGCCGCCCGTCGTTGTCGAAATCCCCGATCGCCACGCCCGTCCCGATGGAGCCGCCGTTGTATTGTTGGAACAGGGCGCCCTTCATCTGTGGATCGGCGTACTGGTTTTCCGTCCGCACGCCAGTGGCTTCGGGCGGAAGCAGGGTGAACATGGTCTTTCCGGCCGGGCCGGAGCGCGGATTCAACTTGTGTCCCACCAAAGGCGCGGTCTCGAACGGGACCGTCTTGCCCTGGGGAGTCTCCTGGGCCGCGACCCGAAGCCAGCCGCGCAGGCCGAAGCCCACGGCGGCGGCAGAGGACCGCACGATCATTTCCCGACGATTCATGGTGCTGTTTTTAGTAGAGTCGAGGAGTGGCGCGGCGGCGGCCCGCCCCTACTGCAATCGAACGCGCAAGGTCGGGGGCACAAGGCTGAGCGCGAGGGCGTGTTCCGCAGGCGGCATGGTCACTCCCAATCCGCGACACAAAACCAGCAGCCGGTAAACGGACCCCGGTGACAGTGAGCGGATGCGGTGATCATCGATGGCATTGATACACACCGTCAATTGGTTCTTGGCGAGCACCGTGACTTTGGCTCGGGCCAAAACCACCGCGAGATCGACGCGGCGGTTCCACGAAATCAAGGGCTGAACTCTCAGCGCCAGGCGTGACTGAAGCACCTTCAGGACCTTGGCCAACTCGGCATCATCGTGGATGGCGGCTGCCACCTGGGCACGGGCGACCCATGCGCCGAAATCGGTGGAGAATCGGGTCAGCCCCTCGGCCGCCGACCGGGCTCGGCCCAAATCCCCCATTTCGGCAAAATAAAGCGCGATATTGCCCAGGGTGGTAGCGTCATCCTGTTCATCGACGACCTCTAAAACCGTTACGGACTGGTCCTCGAAACCCGGGATGGAAGGCAAAGGGTAGGCCAGGGGACGCAGCCAGCGTGGAAGAGTCGTGAGTTTCAGTTTATCGATGAAGGTTCCTTCGATTTGACCGTCGGCAGCGCGGACAAAGTCATCGAAGAACGTGTCCCAAGACAGCAGGACGATGTGCGTGATGTTGCGGCGATTCACCACTTCCTTCGCCTCTTGGACGTTCCGTTCGTTCATGATGCGAATGGCGGCCCTTATGCCGTCTTTGTTTTCATCGCTCACCGAGCCGAGGCCACGGAACGCTCCATAATAACAAAGGGCATTGGACGCGCTGGGGGGCGAAAGTACGATCACGGTCCCCGGATCGGAATGCTGGCTGATCCAACCCGCAAGATCGCGCAAAATCAGGTCCTGAAGCTCTGTTCGGCTAAGGACATCGCCCCGGCTTGGCCGGTCCCAACCCAAAACGTAAATTAATCCGGGGGCTAGCAAAACGACGACGACGCTGATCCAGCCAAGGCGCACCTTGGGGCCAATCGCCTGGGAGGAAATCCCCGGCGCCACCGCGGCCAGGGTAACCAGCAGCAATGCATCGAGGGTTTGCCACCAGGTGAGCTTAACGCAGGCGAGGGATAGCGCCACCATCACCGGTCCCAGCGTGATCGCAACTGCCGCCCGGGTCGGCTTCGCGATCTGGCGATTCTTCAGCACCCAGATGGCCGGAAGCAGCGCGCCCAACGGCGCCAGCGTCAGGCACAGCCAGATCGAAGGTCCCTGGATTCCTATCCATGCCGCCAGGTTTGGCGCCACGATCCCGCCGCGCAGCCGAGTCAGATGCGAGCCCAGGCTGTCGAGAACGAAAAGATCGACGCCGTGACGGATCAGGAGCGCGGCGGGCACGGCGATCACGACCGCGATGGACAACGAAACCAGGACGAGATTCTTGGGGGACCGGGAGAAGGTCCGGTTTTGCAGCCAAGCGCTTGCCTGGACCAGCAGCTCTCCAGCGCCGAGCCACGCCAGACCCTGGAGCGGGTGGACAAACGACAGTTCCCATGTCCAGAGTTCGGAAGGCGAGTATTCGATCAGCGAGGCCAGAATCGTGGTCGCGGCTCCCGCGCAGGCCCAAGCGCGCCAAGGAAGCAGAGGTGCCGGCCCGTCTGCGGGCGCATTGCCGCGCGGAGCGAGGAGGGGGACGAGGAGACCGCCGCCGGCAATTCCCCACAGGACCGGAAGCTGCACGGAAACTTTGACCCACAATCCCAATCCGCCCGCGATGCCGGCAAAAATGAACCAGCGTCGCCTGGCTTCCTCGTTTTCGGGCGCTGCCGCGGCAGCGCAGGAAAGAAGCAGCACGCTCGCCACCGCGAGAGCCTGAGCGAGACCCCGGTCATCCGGCGCGCCCGGCCAAAACCCCGTGATGAAGGGAAAAAGAGAGACCAGGCCGACGGATACGAGAGAGGCGGAAAGCGAACCAAAACACTTCGCGGCGAGAATCGCCGATCCCAATATGATAATTCCCCATAAAAGCGGATCGGCCAAGAGAGCTGCCTTTTCGACCAGCGTCGAGGGGGGCGCTCCAGTGGCTAAATGCTCACACCAGGCGAGGAAACCCAGCCACCATCGATAAGGTGAGGGCGTAAGCACGGTCCGGCCGAAGGGCGCATTTTCATAATCGATGTGGCGCACTCTGGCTTCGCCGCGATTCAGCATGCGCTGGGTTTGCGCGAGCCAGTGGTAACTCGCGTCGAGTTGATCGGGTATGGGCAGCGAGTTGTTGGGCGCCAGCTCTGCATCGCCTGGAGCGGAACTGGTGACGCCCCCGGCGTGATTCTCAGCGGGGGCTCCGATGGTTGAGAGGTAATCGAGGCGATTGATTCGGGCGGCGGTGTTCCAAATGAGAATGGCGCCGGCCCCCAGCAGGAATGCAATCCAGGCCGAGGAGAAATGCCGTCGCGACTTCATTGGGATTGCGGGTTGCCCAACACAGCCGCAGTCAAGATCGCGGGCAAGCCCTTCCTAGCATCCGGGCTATGCGGACACTTGGAACATGACCCGTTGGCTGCGGCCGATGGCGTATCGCCTGCCGGCCGGGGCCGGCATGGACGGCCAGTCCGTCACAATCTTCGAGGTTGTCGATGACCAGGACGAGGCACTGCCGCTTGGCCCAATATTTCGCGGAAATGAACCAGATGGATCTGGCGGAGGGCGCCGCCCGGGGACTGCGGCGTTATCCGCCGGATCTAGATTCCTGGATAGCCCGTACCGAGGTTGCTGCTGCGACTGGCAATGAAGAGGCAGCAGCCGGCGCCCTGAAGCTGATCATGCCCAGAATCAAGAGCGGCGCTTATCCCCGCCAGCCGCTGGACCGACGGGTGGGGCTCGCGGTTCTGCTGGCGCACAACAGGCAGACGGACCCTGCACGCGAGCAAACGCGCGCCTGCACCGATCAATCAAACGAGACCGAATTACGGTCGCTCTCGACCGGCTCCCTCCATCGCCTACTGGTGCTGATCAGGGGTTTCGGCTTAAGGATCGACCAGCCACCATTGCTCGATCTCGCCAGGAATCTTCTCCCTAAGGATCTGCGCGGTCGTCTCTGAGGACGGCCACGGCGACCGTGCACACGCGACCTAAACCTCGCAGCCGGTCTTGACTCCAATCGGCGGCCGCAATGTCCCGCCGTCATGCCAGTGTCCGTGAACTTGAAGTGTACGGGGAAGTTGGGGAATCCCGCATTCCCCGGCGTGCAGCTTCGAAAACAACATGTCGACCGCGGCGCGGCCAATCTCCTCAGAATGCTGCTTAACCCCGGACCAATCCGAATGAACCCGGGTCACGTCGAGCGAGACAAGGCCGATATCCTTCGGAATACGCCTGCCGCTGCCCGCCAGCCAGGCATCCATGATGTTGGGTTCGTTGTGGAATGTTGAAAGAGTCAGAACGCAGTCGACCTTGTGCTTGTCGACCCAGCTTAAGAATAGGTCGACGTTCATCTGCGTTGGCAGGAGCAGCGGGATCTGGGCCAACGAAGGCATTGTAACTGAAAGCCCTGCGTAACCGAAAGACCATCGGCCATCGGTTATATTGTCCTGATACTTCTCAATCGCGAGGCCGATGCGGCGGTAGCCGCATTGCGTGATCCTCCTGGCGGCCATTGTCACGGCCTCCGAATGGTCGCTCAAGACGCAATCGAGGCGCGGCGATGCGATTTGGTGGCCCACCTGAACAATCGCAAAATCGTTCCATGGAAACGAGATCGTGTGCGGCTCCGTCGGAAATGCCGCCAGCAGAGCGCCGGTAATTCCGCGGGCCGCGAGAATCCCGCCGAGCCGCTGTCCCGTCATCCCACTCGAACACAGTGTGAACTCTGTGATTCCGTATCCGAATGATTCGGCGCGTTCGCGCGCCGCCTCCCAATTGCTTTGGAGAGTGGGAGTTGCCCGCCATTCATGGGAGTCGGCTACCGGTGTCACGAATGCGATGGTCCCAAGATGATTCTGCGCCTCGCCGCGGCGGGTGGCTCGCATAACCTGACCCACCAGTGCATTGTGCTTGTAACCGACGGCGTTCGCAGCAGCGAAGACTCGCAGCTGCGTGGAATTCGCCATCTTCGCAGCGCCGCTCAGGCAGCGCGATGCAGTGGAAATGGAAACTCCAGCCTTCCTTGCAACGGCTTGGAGTGTGGACGCCGTGCGGGGTGGCACCACGGTGTTCATGTCTCTTAGAGTTCCTGATGCGACTGGGACTCCCAGTCAAGTGATCTACGGCGGATTGCCTTAAGGTGGCGGCCCCAATCGGCCATCTCCCGAAAGAGTCAATCGGCGGAGAACGCGATCACCTTAAGAAGATGTCCGAAACCAACGAGCTGCTCGCACACGCCGGCGGTCCGAAGGAACTCTGGGTTGTTCCCGGGTGCGGCCATGACGATTTTCTCGCAAGACGGCCAGCGGCATATTCCCAGGTCGTAGGTGCGTTTCTTCGCAAATATTTGCCTGACTGAACCCAGCCAGGTGGGCCGCCAAGCCCCAAGGCATCCGAAGCACCCGAGCACAGGTGGCCGAGAGGCAACTTGAAATCTCCGCTGTGCGACGAACGCTACAATCGTTCAGAAACCCCAATAGCTTATCGCCAATGTACACCTGGTTTATTCGCACCTACATTCCGCTTCGCGCACTTTCATCATTCATTGTTCAGGAACAGGGTGTTCACTGACTATCCAAACTGTAATTAGCTCTCCTCCGAGCGATTGACGCAGGCTTAAAGGGGACCCAACTCATTTCCGGCATTGGAAGTGTAAGTCAACGATGAGGAGTGTATATTGCGCCAATACGCAGCCCGACCAGACAGGTTCCAGGCCGCCTCTGGGCGCCGGTCTGCGAAGCCGGTAACAAGGCGCGTTTCCATCCTCCCGGGCGGGACCCCTGAAGGCGGTGACAAGAGCGACGCTTGGGCTACAAGCGCCCGGCGTAGTCTCGCCGGACCAAGTCCTCCAGAGTGAATTCGGCGTTAGCGCCCTGGGCTCCGAGAATCGACTTCCGAGGGGCTTGTGTCCCTAAGGAAGGGTGAGGGTCTGCTTGCCGGCGTGAAGCTCCGTCCTGCGGCCCCTCCATACAAGTGTTCCTGGAAGTCCCGGTGGAAGCTCGATCGTGACTGACGTGCCGGTTGCGGTCCGGTGGCAGTTCACGCGTATGAAGCCTGCGGGATGCGGCACCACGGCGTCCACGTCATTCAGGGGACCGAGCTCGGGCTCTATCCTGACGCGGGAAAAGCCGGGCGCGTCGGGATGGATTCCAGCAACGACCGTCAAGAGGTCGAACAGCGGGTGGGCGGTCCATGCATGGGTGTCGGATCGGCCGGGATCCGGGCTCTCGGGCACCGTGGTGAAGCCCTTGGCGACCATCTCGCGCCACGAACCGAGGAGATTCAGGTACTCGCCTCCCAGCCCAGCCTTGTCGACGGCGCGAACGAGGAGGAACTGGTAGGGATAGCTGGCGAGCGCGATTCGTGGGCCGTCGTCGCGGGGACGGGCCTCGGCGTCGATCATCGTTTTCATGACGCGGGCCTGGTCGGCCGCGGGGATCGCGTCTGAAAGGACGCCCGCCAGATTGGTGTGCTGCGAATAGCTCTCTTGGTCGGGATTGTCCGCAAGCATCCCGAGGCGCGGGTTCCAGCAGGTGCGGTAGACAGCCTGGGCGCTCTTCGCAGCCTGGGCCCGATACCGGGCCGCCAGTGTCCGGTCGCCGAGGGCATCCTCGAGCTGCGCGGCGTCCTGCAGCGCCTGCACAAATCGCAGGGTCACGAGGGCGGAGCGTCCCTCCCTGTCGGTGAGAGGGAAGCCCTTGAATACTCCGCCCATGGGGCTGTCGACGCCGTTGCCGAAGCGAAGCGGTCTCAGGAAGCCGTCGGGCCCCAGCTGTACCGTGAACCAAGCCAGCACGGCACGTGAGCCGGGGAGGAGTTCGCAAAGGATTCCCGTGTCCGGGCGGTACATCCAGTAGTCATGAAGCATCTCGATGTACTCGACCGAGAAGCTCGGGATGACCTGGGCAAGCGCGCTGGGGTACCGGCTCTGGGTGACCCCCTCAGGCAGGCGCGACTGGTCGAAAGCCCGAAGCGCCTGTCTCGCCAGGCGATCGTCGTCGGCGACAACATAGGAGATCATCGCCTGGATGCGCGTGTCGAATACGTACTGGAGCTGTTCCCAATAGGGGGTGTCCATGTAGGTGTCATGCGCCCCAAGGCGCGCCCCGCGCCAGCAGATCTCCCATAGCCTGCCGAGGCCCGCATCGTCCGAGGCGAAGCTCGCCTTTTCCACGAACGGATAGGCGCTGAAGAACACCTTGAGCGAATCCAGCCGAAGAGGTTGGTCCCCGGTCGTCACATTGACCTCAAGGAACCGCCATGTCCGGAACCAGAGCGGGCTGAACGACCTGAGGTCGCCCCCGTCGGGGAGGAACTCGTCCGACTGGCCCATCACAACCCGGTCGCCCACCTCGCCTCGGTTTCCGCGCCGCTGCTTTGAGTCATAGAGCGCCTCCGCATAGCCTAGGCGAACCTTGGCGCCCTGGCCGCCGCTCACCTTTAACTCGGGATAGCCGGTCACCATGGTTCCGCGGTCGAGGAGGACCTTCACCGAGCGGTGTGCCGGGACCGTCACGGGGCCGCCAGGAAAGGATTCGGCCCCGGCAAGATCAGAGCGGACCACCCGCCCCGGGTCGACCGGGGTGTGCTCCATGGGAGGAAGCGTGTCCGGCACCAGGGCCCAGCGAGAGAAGCCGAACCCGAAAGCGCGGCTCTTGGCCACGCCAGCCTTGGGGTAGATTGACTCCCGCACGGAATCGCTCGCCTTCACCCAATTCGAGCCCGGAGAGTTTCCCGCCTCCTGCCAGCCCCAGTCGTGGGCCGCCCCGTCCAGCCTCTGCGGCGGATCGGCCGCCCAGTAGAACCAGAACCCGTTGGCCACCCGGCGAACAAAGGAGAACCCGGCGTCCTGCTCTACTTCCCACGAGGCGTCGGTATTGGCCTGGGCCTCCCCGGCCGTGTCGCCTTCCAATAGGAGCGCCGTGCGATCGCTGCACTGCGCCAACGGCCCGATAAGGCCCCAGTTCCAGACGACGGCGGCTATCACGTTTTCGCCCGGGTGCAGGAAGGGAGCGAGGTCGAGGCTCTCATACCTCCAGTGCCCCAGGTCCCCGCGGGACGGTCCCTCGCCGGCGCGTTGGCCGTTGACGAACAGGATGAATCGGTTGTCGGCACTCACGTGGACGACGAACGTCCGCGGCACAGCCGCAACCTGGATAACCTTGCGGAAGTGAAACACCGCAGAATCGCGCAGCGATGCGGTCGGATGGGAGATCCACTCGGCGCTCCACTGGGCGCGGGGCGCCTCCTCGGGATAGGCCGTCTCGGCGGCGCTCGTCGCGAGGCAGAGGGTCGCCATGAGCATCAGGGCGAAGGCCCCGAAGGGCTTCCTGCGCGCGGTTGCTGGATTCACGCCTCGTTTTACCCTCTCAACCGGACACTTCATTTGTCAGCACGTACGCTTACGGCGCTATTCCCCACGCTTTGCATCGTCAGAGAACAGGGAGTACAGCGCGGCATCGGCAATTCACCCAAGGGGGGCCTCGGCTTGCTCGCCCACCCGGCGAATTGCCGCCGTGTGACCCCAAGGCGAGCCGCTCACGAAGTGCTGCACGCCCTGGTAGTCGCTCTCAGCCACGTCCTCTTCGATGGGCTCGATGTTCTTGCGCCGTTGGGTCCCGGGCAGCCCGCTCAGGTACTGGCGCGCACGGCGCGTCACATCATGTCCCCGCACCATATACCGGTGTCCGAGCATCTGGCAGCACGCTATGAATCGGCCCGCCATCGAGCGCATCATTTTTTTGGGGCCGCCCCAGTTGCGGCGCTGGGTTATTTTGTCGCGAATAAACGGATACACATCTACCGCCTAAAGCAAGCCTAGTATTAACAAGGCGGAACTAGAGATAGGCGGGGCGGCGGAGGGTCGCGGGTTCGGTGACTGCGCGATGCGCCACATCACACCACGGCGTTGATGCCCCCTGATTTTGCGGCCTGTTTCACGAGCCCCATCGCGGCGTCGAGCTTCAGGTCCTCGAGTTTCTTGAAGTTGATGCAACTGCGGCCGGTCGTCACCTTGCCGAGCTTCGCGGCATTCCGCTCGACGAGGTAGCCGTCCTTGTCGCCGGCACAAATGTGGAGGCTGTAGTAGTTCTTCCCCGCGGCGAGTCCGATCAGGAACCAGTCGCCTTCGCGACCGCTGGCAGACTTGTAGCGATACTTCCCGTAGCCGATGATGGGCGACGGCCCCATGCCGGACATCACGGCCGGCGCGAGCTTCGGCGCGGCCCTACGGATTGCCTTGTGCAGGGTCGTCATCGCGTCGCGGCGATCGGCGGGGAGGGCGGCGAGGAATTCGTTTAGAGTGGGGAGTGTTTTGGGCATGTGGCGAGCCTGTGCGCCCGATGCTCAGCGATCAAATATGAATAAGCGGCGCGCTGGTGCGGCGTCGGAGCGACGCGGATTACACGTCCAGCTGCGGCCGCTTCGGATCGGGCCAGTCCAGGTGGAAGAACTTCCCCCGAGGCTGGTCGACGCGCTCGTAGGTGTGCGCTCCGAAGAAGTCGCGCTGGGCCTGCAGGAGGTTCGCGGGAAGCCGGGCCGAGCGATAGCCGTCATAGTAAGAGAGCGACGCGCTGAACGTCGGCGTCGGGACGCCGCATTCCGCGCCGAGCGCCACGACCTTGCGCCAGTTCGCCTGGGCGTTCCTGAAGGTCCTGTTGAAGTAGGGGTCGAGCAGCAGGTTCGCGAGGTCCGGCTTCCGGGCGTACGCCTCCGTGATCTTCTGCAGGAAGGCGGCGCGAATGATGCAGCCGCCCCGCCAGATCTGGGCGATCTCGCCGAAGTGCAGCTCCCACCCGAAGTCCTGCGCGGCGCCGCGCATCATCTGGAAGCCCTGCGCGTAGCTGCATATCTTCGAGCAGTAGAGGGCGTCGTGCACGGCGGCCACCAGCGCCCTCCTCGAGCCACGGTACTTCCTCGAGGGGCCCTTGAGGATTCTCGAAGCGGCGACGCGCTCGTCCTTGATCGCCGAGAGAAAGCGCGCAAAGACAGCCTCGGCGATCGTCGGCGCGGGAACGCCCATGTCGAGGGCGTTGGTCGAGGTCCATTTCCCGGTTCCCTTCTGCCCCGCCGCGTCGAGAACCACGTCGACAAACGGCTTCTTCGTCACCGGGTCCCTCTGCCTCAGGATCTCGCTTGTAATATCGATGAGGAAGCTGTCCAGCGTGCCCGTCTTCCAATCGGCGAAGATGGCGCTCATCTCGGCGGGCTTGAGCCCGAGCAGGCCCTTCAGGAGGGCGTAGGCCTCCGAGATCATCTGCATGTCGCCGTACTCGATCCCGTTGTGGACCATCTTCACGTAGTGGCCCGCCCCGTTCGCCCCGATATAGGCCGTGCATGGCACGCCCCCCACGACGGGCTTCCCGGGCGCGGCGCCCTCGATCGGCTTGCCGGTCGCCGCGTCGACCTTGGCCGCGATGGCCTCCCAGACCGGCTTGAGCTCCAGCCACGCCCCGAAGTCGCCGCCCGGCATGAGGGACGGGCCGAAGCGCGCGCCCTCCTCTCCGCCCGACACGCCGCTCCCGATGAAGCGCAGGCCCCTCTCGCCGTATGCCTTCTCGCGGCGGATGGTGTCAGTCCAGAGGGAGTTGCCCCCGTCGATCACGATGTCCCCCGGCGAGAGCAGGGGCGTGAGCCCGTCGATGACCGCGTCCGTCCCCTTCCCGGCCTGCACGAGGATCACGATCTTCCTCGGCTTTGCGATGGAGCCGACGAATTCCTCGAGCGTCCTTGTCCCGATGATGCCGCCTGGCGTGCCCGGATTCCCGGCGACGAATTTCTCGGTCTTTTCGGTCGTCCGGTTGAAGACGGATATCTGAAACCCGTGGTCGGCGATGTTGAGGGCGAGGTTCTGGCCCATCACGGCCAGGCCGACGAGCCCTATGTCGGAAAATGGTTTGGCCATAGGGTTGCCAATGTCCCATCCCCGACCCTGAAATCCAAGTAGTTTTTCCGCCCGCTACTTCTTCTTGGCCGAGGGGATGTCCGGCGTGCCCGCCTGCTTCGTCTCGTAGGCCCCGGCCGCCGGGAAGAAGGGCGCAATCCGGTTCATCAGGGGCGTCAGGAACCTGGGCTCGTTGCGGTGATAGATCCAGTTGAACCAGATCAGCCCCGCGGTGACAAACACCACCCCGCCGATGACGAACTTGTTCACCTTCAATACATTCCGGATGACTATGACGGCGGCGATGACAGCCAGCACCGCAATGCCCAACTTCAACCAGAACGCTGGCGGGATCTTCTCGAGCCTTTCCAGCGTCGTGGTGGCGGCCGCGAAAATGAGGTAATTGCAGCTCATCCTTGGGTCCCGATTCGTACACCCGAGGGGCCCGCCGTGTCGAGCCGAAGCAGAATCCGCCGGGGCAGCCCCCGCCGGACCGTCACCCGGCCTTCCCGCGCCGCCGGCCCCCCGGGGGCCGGCCGTCCGCGGCGCAGTTGATCCATTCGGTCGCGCCGTCCGCGTAATGCTCCTTCTTCCAGATGGGCAGGCGCTCCTTGATCTCGTCGATGATATAGCGGCAGGCCCCGAAGGCCGCGCCGCGGTGTCCCGCGGTGACCCCGACCCAGACCGCGATGTCTCCCAGCCCGAGTTTTCCCGTCCGATGCACGCACGCGGCCCCTGTGATGCGGAATTTCCGCCCGGCCTCCGAGAGGACCTTCTCCCCCTCCTTTTCCGCGAGCGGGCCGTAGGCCTCGTAATCCAGGGCCGTGACGGTCCGTCCGCCGTTTTCCGCCCGCACCCGGCCCTCGAAGGTGACGCAGGCCCCGGCGCGCGTGTCGCGCAGGCCCTCCACGAGGGCCGCGGCGTCGATCGCCTTTTCGGTCAGCATGAAGCCCATGCGCTCAGCCTCCGGCAATCGGCGGCATGAACACAAGCTCGTCGCCGTCGCTCACCGCGGTCTCCCATGTCCGGAACTCGCCGTTTATCGCGACCCGAAGCCTGTCGGCCGGAAGCGAGAACGGATGGCGTCCGCGCAGCGCCTCGTAGAGCGCCCCCGCCGTGGCCGCCTCGGTCACGATCCTCTCCTCGTCGAGCCCCCTCTGCTCGCGCAGGATGGCGAAGTAGCGCACGCGGACCGTCTTCTTCATAGAACCCTGTAGTCCTTCTTGCCGCCGGTCTTCTCGAGCAGGCGGATCTCGCGGATCACGATCCCTCGCGCGACGGACTTGCCCATGTCGTAGAGCGCGAGCGCCGCCACGCTCGCGCCGGTCAGGGCCTCCATCTCGACCCCGGTCCGGGCCCTGGTGCTCACCCGGCAGTGGATCTCCACCTCGACCGAGCCGTCCGCCCGTGCCGCGCGCGGCTCGATCTCAACCCTGCAGTCGTCCAGCGCGAGCGGGTGGCAGAGCGGGATGAGCCCGGCCGTCCTCTTCGCCCCCATGATCCCGCCCAGGACCGCCGTCTGGAACACGGACCCCTTCGGTGTCGCGATGTCGCCGCCCGCGAGCAGCCGCGCCAGGGGCCGCGGCAGCGCGACGACCGCGACCGCGTGCGCGGTCCGCCGGGTCGCGGTCTTCCCCCCCACGTCCACCATCCGGGGGCGGCCGCGGGAGTCGACGTGCGACAGGGTGCGTCTGGAGGCCATTTGCGCCTGGACGATGGAGTTCCGCCCGCGTCCTTTCAACCGCAACCTGCGCGCGGCGCACCAATCAGACCCATCCCCGGAACGGCGCGACGTAGCCCGCGGGAAACACGTTCTCGCCGGCCGGGAGCTCGACGAACCCGTCCGTTTCCACGAGGCCCGCGAAGTCGCCGGACGTGCCCACGGCCCCAGGGGTCGCGAGCAGCTCCGCGCGCGGCCCGCTCGAGAGCCGGACCGGGACGAGCCACGCGAGCCCCTGGCGGACCGCGACCGGCTGGGCGAGGGCGGCGAGAAGCGGGGCCTTCGGGGGCATGCCGCTCGCGTGGTCCAGCGCCGGCAGGACGTACCTGTGGAGGCAGGTGTAGGACGACACCGGGTTGCCGGGCAGGGCGAACACCGGGGTCAGCCTCGCGCTCAGCCCGAACCAGAAGGGTTTCCCGGGCCGCTGCGCCACGCCGTGGAAGACCCTGCGGACACCCTGCCGCTCGAGCTCGGCCGGCAGGAAGTCGAACTTCCCCTTGGACACGCCGCCGGTGATGAGCACGACGTCGTACTCGGCGATGATGTGCCAGAGCATGTGCTCGATCTCGTGCTGGACGTCCCGGAGGTGGAAGCGGTCCGCGCGCGGATATCCGGCCTTTATGAGCGCGGCCCTGAGCGAATGGTCGTTGCTGCGGCGGATCTGGTGGGGTGCGACCAGCGCGTCGACCTCGACCAGCTCGTCGCCCGTCGAGACCACCGCGACCCTGGGCGAATGGGCGACCGTCAGGGCGGGATGCCCGCATGCGGCCGCGACCGCGATCTCGCGGCCGGTGAGCCGGGCGCCGGCGCGGACGATCACCTCGCCCATCTTGTGGTCGGAACCGCGCCTGTGGACGTTGTCCCCCGGCGCGGCGCCCTTGGCCGGCCGCACGGCGACCCACCCGCCCTCGCGGGCCGTCTCCTCGTAGGGGATGACGCAATCCGCGCCCGCGGGCAGGACGGCCCCTGTCATGACCTCTATGCACGCGTCGTCCTTGGGGCCCAGGTCGAAGGGCCGCATGCCGGCCGCCTGGGTGGCCTCCACCCGGAACCTAGAGATCCCCCCGGCGACAGCCGATGCGCGCAGCGCAAAGCCGTCCATCGTCACCCTGTCGAACGGGGGCAGGTCGCGGTCCGCCCGCAGGTCGCTGCGCAGCACCCGGCCGTGCGCCTCGGATATGGCGCAGTCCTCCTTGTGGAAGAGGGGGATCGCGTCGAGGATCAGCTTTTCTGCGCCTGCGGGCGTGAGCATGCCGCAGGGTAAGACAGAAATCGCGCTTCGCGAAACCACGATTTAATTCTTTTTTGGGCGATCGAAGGCGCGGCCGAGCGGGCCGCTCCCGCGGGGCCGCGCGGCGGCGGCGGGCTCCAAATCCCTCCTCGCGAAATCGCGGTTTCTTGCTTCTCTTGCCTTTCCCATGGCCGCCACCCGCGACACGTTCGGTCGCCCAGTCCGCGATCTCCGGATCTCGGTCACCGACCGCTGCAACTTCCGCTGCCCCTACTGCATGCCGCGGGAGGCGTTCGGGCCGGACCATCCGTTCCTGGGCGCCGGGCGGCTCATGACGCGCGACGAGCTCATACGGATTGTCCGGGCGTTCAAGGGCCTCGGCGTCGAGAAGATACGCCTGACTGGCGGCGAGCCCCTGCTCAGGGGCGACCTTCCGGCGATCATCCTGGCGATCAAGCGTGACCTGGGCGTCGCCGACGTCGCGCTGACGACCAACGGGTGGTTCCTCGGCCAGCAGGCCGGGGCGCTCCGCGCGGCCGGGCTGGACAGGCTCAACGTCTCCGTCGACTCGCTGGACGAGGAGACGGGCGGCCGGATGAACGGGCTCGGCTTCAGCGTGTCGCGCGTCCTGGCCGGGATAGACGCCGCCGCGGCCGCGGGCTTCCCGATCAAGATCAACTGCGTCGTGCAGCGCGGCGTTAACGAGGGCGAGATCATCTCGCTCTGCGAGTATTTCCGGGAGAAGGGCCACACGCTGCGCTTCATCGAGTTCATGGACGTGGGCAACACGAACCACTGGTCGCACTCGCAGGTGGTGACCGCGAAGGAGATAGTCGAGCGCGTGTCCGCGGCCTGGGCGCTCGAGCCGGTGGGCCCGGCGTACCGGGGCGAGGTCGCGGCGCGCTACCGATACGCGGACGGCCGCGGCGAGATAGGGATCGTCAGCTCGGTGACCGAGCCCTTCTGCAAGGACTGCAACCGGGCGAGGCTTTCCGCCGACGGGAAGCTCTTCACGTGCCTCTTCGCGTCCGCCGGCCACGACGTGCTGGGCGTCGTCAGGTCGGGCGCGGACGACCGCGCGGTCTCGGAGTTCGTCTCCGGGATCTGGCGCGCCCGCTCGGACCGCTACAGCGATGAGCGCGCCAAGGTCCTGGCTTCCGGGAAGGAGCGCAAGAAGGTCGAGATGAGCTATATCGGGGGCTAGGTGCGGCGGCCCTCAGGCCTGATCTTCTTCACTATGGCGAGGAGCGCGGCGAAGTCCTCCTCCCTCGTCCTGCTTTCGATGACGTGGTCGAACTTCGGGGCCTCGCGGAGCTCGGCCTCGGCGGTGGCCATCCTGCGTGATATCTCCGCCTCGTCGTCCTTGCCCCGCTCCCGCATGCGCGCGAGTAGCCGTTCGTAGTCGACGACGATGAACACCGTGGTCATCGCCCTGCGCAGCAGGGGGTCTTTCTCCGCCAACCGCCTGAGGCTCTCGACCCCCTGGACGTCGACGCTCATCACGAGATCCATTCCCTTGGCGAGCGGCCCCATGACGCTGGCGGCCAGCGTTCCGTAGCGGCGCTCGCCGTGCACCCATGCCCACTCCAGGAACTCCCCCGCCGCCACCTTGGCGTCGAATTCCTGCGGCGAGAAGAAGTGGTAGTGGACCGCGTTCGCCTCGCCGATGCGGGGCGCCCGAGTGGTGCTCGTCACGACCCTCGTGAAGCCCAGGCCCGCGGCGACCAGGCGGTCGCAAAGCGTGCTCTTTCCCGAGCCCGCCGGTCCGGCGATTACGAGCAGTATGGGGTCCTTCGCGCCGGTCCGCGGGTCGGGGGTCATCGCACTGTGAACGCCACCCCGCAGAGCAGGAAGCCGTAGGCCACCAGCAGCCCGCCCAGGCCCCGGGAACGCGCCGGCCGCGCGAAGAGCCAGTCGAGGAAATCGCGAAGCCTCCAGGGCTGGGCCCCGAGCCAGATCGCCAGGGTGAGGGCCGCGTAGACGAACCCCACCATGAACAGGCGCTGCGGGCGGTCGTATTCCATGAAGGCCGCGTTCAGCAGGGGTGCCGACCCGATCAGGACGATCGCGCAGGCTCCCCTGACGCCGAGGAAGTCCGGCACGCACCTGAAGGCGAGGACCGCGATGGCCGCGAAGCCGATGAAGAGGATCATCCGGTATTCGCCGAAATCCGCCTTCGAAAGGTTCCAGATGTTGTAGAGGAACCAGGCGGCGCCGGCGCTGAAGACGACATACCCGGCGGAGGCCGACCTCGGGAAGGCCCTTATCGCGGCCTTTATCCCGGCATGGTCCGCCAGAAGCGGCGCGCCCAGCGCAACCAGGATCAGGCCGCAGGCGAGCGTGGCGGTGAAGAGCGACATTGGCGGGATGGGCGAACGTCAGAGTGACGCGGGGCCGCGCGCGGATTGCAAGCCGGCGTCCGCGGGGACCGGGCTCCCGTAGAGCGTGCTCACGCTCGCGCCCGTGATCTCAACGGGGACGAGCGAGCCCTCGAGGCCCGGCGCGGCGTCGAAGACCGCGACCCGGTTGCCCCTCGTCCGCCCCGTGAGACGCAGCCCGGTCTTGTCGGGGCCCTCGACGAGGATCTCCTGCACCGTCCCCACGAGCGCCTGGCTCCTCCTGAGCGAGCCGGCCCGCAGGAGCTCGAGGAGGACCTTGTTGCGCTCCTCCCTGACCGGGTCGGGCACCTGGCCGGGCATCGCGGCGGCCGCGGTCCCCGTGCGGACCGAGTACTTGAAGAC
>Ga0181523_10002590_pt1 | contig 17399 bp, 18 predicted proteins | sample PEATcosm2014_Bin_43_FD_119752 | JGI IMG/M metagenome (GOLD analysis project Ga0181523, IMG submission 119752) | Peatland microbial communities from MTU Mesocosm Facility, Houghton, MI, USA - PEATcosm2014_Bin05_30_metaG | ecosystem: Environmental > Terrestrial > Soil > Wetlands > Peat | place...
CAGTTCCTGTTCGTCATACTCACCAGTTTCTTCCCCAAAATATGCAATCGTCTGAAAGCTCGGGTGGTAATCTACGCCTATAAACATCATCTTCGGCTCCTTCTTTCCGAACCTATGGTCGTCTTGCAACCACAGTGTACGGTCGGGGGAGCCGACATTGTTATGCAATCAAGTCAAGATTGGGGTCGAAATCGACGGTAGTCTTCGCCAAGAGAGGCGAGGCGGCCAGAAAACCGATCAGGGTGAAGCAGAAAAAAAGTCTTAAACTCTGAGCGCTGGAGAGACCGTGGCCTGCTCATTCCGAATGCACTCCTAAGCAGAGATGTGTTTCTGAAAGTAGTTTATGACAGGGGCGAGGTTTAGCGAGCACGCAGCCAGAAAAGGAAACCACCGCGCGAGGATAGAAAAAGATTAAGAATTTAGGACAATCTCGACGAGCACTCAGACGCGGAACTTGGTGAAGAGGACGAGGGCGGCGAGGCCCGCCAGGAGAAGGACGAGAGCGGAGGGTTCCGGGGTGGAGACCAGGCTGGAATTCACGGAACCGGAAATCGAGCTGTAGCAATCCGTCGCGCCGGTATCATTGTTCTCCAGCGTGAACGGTTGGCCGTTGTAGGAGAAACCCGCCGGCACGAGTGTAGGATTGCTTTCATCGCCGGTGTATTGCTGAGGGCCGGAGAAGGTCCATTGGTATTCCATACCCGTGCCGCAGGTAGCATCGGTGGGGCAGTAGGCGATAAAAATGCCACCGTATTGCGAGGAAGAGTTGGAAGTGTAGAAGGACAAGAGAGCGTTGTTGAGCGTTGTGGTGGAACCGTCAAAAGTGTAATTGACCGGCATGGCATTCAAATAGAAATCGTCACCGCTGACATAGCTTTCTATCGAGGAAGCGGGGTTGAGAGGCACATTGAAGCTGAAAGTGAACTCCTGGCTGGGAGCGGTAAGCGCAGAGTTCATCGTGTTCGAGGAGTAGGTGCCCGAAACGGTATAAGAGCCATTCGAATCTGCCATGGCGGCGGAAGAGAATGCCGCGACGAGTACCAGAAGGAAAGCAAAAATGAGCGAACTCTTTTTCATGACTACCTCATGAGAAACCGTACATCCAAAATCCTGAACCGACGTCAACGTCTCTCGGAGGGGTGAAGGAGCAAATGGAATGCCAAGAAACGTTGTTGAAGGGAAGAGAGTTAGAGAGTTCTCAGTGTGAGAAGCGGTGGGCGAGGGGAAATGGATGAGAACGCAAGGAAAAGTTTTACCCAACTCCTTGACCTTGAAGGAGATACGGGTTCTAGGACGAAATGCAGGTGAATACTAGAACCAAAGATTTACTCGTTTTCGCGGTCGACCGGCTCGTTGTGGAAGAGACGGGCGAGTGCAGCGTGCTCCATGACCACAGCAGGGTCCTTTTGAATCGCGTCGAAATATTTTTTCTGGAACCCGTCACCTGTTTCTGAGGGGGTAAAGATCTTGCGGGCAAGGGAAATGGCAACATGGGAGCCGGTCTCGGACACACCTTCTTCGTTAGAGAGAGCTTCGTCGATGCGAACAACGAATTCGGAAATATTGTGAAGCCAAGCAAACTGAGGGTCGTCCACAACGAGACGAAAGAGTTCACCAGCGTTGACGATACCGTGCTCTTTTTCGTAGCCGCGGCGCTCCATCTCCAGAAGAGACTTGTGAATGCGGAGCAGCGCTTCGCGAAGAGCGACAAGCTTCTGGCGGGACGGCGTGTCGCGTGAATCGCCTTGGTTTGCATAGGGGTCATTTGCGTGTGTCACGTTGCGCTCCCTGACTGCCGCGTTATTTTACCAGCATGTGGCGCTGCGACAGACCAGCCCGTCAACAATCTACCACCAAGACGGGACGCCGGGTTTCCGCGCAAATATGTGCGCCCTTCGGCTCTGGTATTCCACTTCCGGGGCATACGGTCCGCGCTCAATGACATCTTCGATGGCCAGCCCCGCTGCTTCGATGCATTGCCGGATGGCCGTTGTCCGAAAAAGGAAAAAATCCAGCAAGAGCGGGGGTCCCCACAGTGCTGTCTCCTGAAAAGCTTCATCACCTGTGTGGTAAGCCCGCAATAGCAGCCCCCCGGGCTGAAGCACTCTTTCCATTTCTCGGAACGCCAACGGCAGCGATTCTTTTGGAAGGTTCACGATGGCAGAGAAAGCGGCAATTCCCGCAAGGGTCTCATCGTCAAGATCTAATCCCAGCATGTTCCCTTCACGAAAGTTGATGTCCGGGTTGAGCTGCCGAGCCTGGTCCAACATGCGGGGAGAAATATCCAAGCCAAAGACTGGCGAGCCGGCATCGCGGAGGTAGCGAGCGACGTGCCCTGGCCCGCAGCCCAAGTCGCAGACCTGGCCCCGCCCCGCTGCTTCAAAGGCGAAGCGACTGAGGAGTTCGCGGTCGAGGGGTTTGTTCCGCAGCTCATGGAAAAGGCCGCGCGCATACTCTTCGGCGAGCCGATCATAGCTTTCACGAATTGCCTGTACCCGATCGTCGTCCATCCTATTTTCCGTAATGGTGCTGCGAGCGTGCTGATACCCATTATTTCCTGACGGAATTGGCAGTCAAAGAGCCGCAATGGTCCGACAAAACACGCGTCAGAATCTTATCTGCGCGCTTTGACCTGAATCCTACTCCGCCGGATTCTCCTTGGTATGGACCACCAAATCATTCTTGACGCTAGAGACGTTGGCTGCGCTGCTAGCTCGATTGGCTGCGAGGTTTTTGTCTGAAAGAGAGTCCACCGTACCTTCGAGTGTGACATTACTATTCTTCACGATGATATGGATTTCCGGAACATTCTGGATCGCATAACGGGCCAGAACGGGGTCTTCATAGAGAGCGCGGTAGACGGCGCGGCGGAGATCGTCATCGGAAGGGGAGACCGGGAGAATTTCGATCTGATTGACGACCAGGCCGACGCCCTCGATGCTTTTGACGGCCGCTTCGGCGTGCTCTCTGAGGTTGTGGCGGAGAACCTGGCCGGCGAGAGTGACCTTGCTCCCTTCAAGGGAGAAGGATATGGAATCGAAGACGGAATAGAAAGGCAGCAGAAGGAGTTGGTGGTGAATTTCGCGGGCGAGGCTGGGGGCGATTTTTTCTTCCGATTTGGGAGACTTGGCGGCGGGAGTCGCTTGCGCCAGAACAGAAGGTGCTGCAAAAGCGGCGAGGAGCGCCAAGAGCGCGGGCCGGGTGGCGAAGCGCTTCATGAAGAAAAGTCCCCTTCCTTGCCGAGTGCCAAAGTCGCGCATATTTAGAATCAAGCGGCATGCGCGAGCATAGCGGGGCATAGCGCAAGCCGTACAGTGGTAGCATACGACAGGGAATCGCAAGCGCTCATGCGAATTTAGAGGATCGATTACCCCTGGAGAAGGCCATCAAGTGCTAGCCATAGCTCACCGCGGTGCGTCAGGATACGCTCCGGAAAATACATTTGCCGCATTTCGACGCGCGGTAGCACAAGGCGTGTCATTCATCGAGACCGATCTACATCTGACGCGGGACGCACACTTTGTGGCGATTCACGATGAAACGGTGGAGCGCACGACCAACGGGCGCGGATCGATCCACGAGATGACCTTGGTGGAAGCTCGTCGGCTGGACGCGGGGTCGTGGTTTGCCAGCGAGTTCATGGGAGAAAGGATTCCGACCCTAGAAGAGATCCTCGAGTTCACCAAGAAAAATGATGTGGTGTTCTATCTGGAGCTGAAGCCGAGCGGGTTTTGGGGCGGAGAACATGCGTTGATCAGCGCCTTGCGCGATTCAGGAGAAATTCCACGAAGCGTGATCATCTCGTTTGATCCGGCGATCCTGGCGGCATTGAGAAAGATCGAGCCGACACTGATGACGGGCTTGCTGTACAACGGACAGATCGAGAATCCCTTTGAGAAAGCGACGCAAATCGGGGCGCGGCAGATCGCGGTGCGCGGCGACCTGGTGACGCCCAATTTTCTGCAGGACGCACGCAAGCGGGACCTGCAAGTAGTGTGCTGGACGGTAAATTCCCCGGCGCATATGCGTATGCTGGCTTCGGCGGGGGTCGACGGGATTATGAGCGACTATCCGGACCGGCTGCTGACGGTGCTGAAGAAATAGCGCGATGCAGGGCCAGGAAGTTCGCGATCGTCAACTGTTCGGCGCGAGCGTCTTCCCTCAGGTTTAATCCACTCAAAATTTGGCGGACGCGCTCAGGAGTCGCGAGCGAACGTAGGTTATTAGAAAGGGTCTTGCGCTTTTGCGCGAAACAAGCTTTGACGAACTCGAGAAACTCTGGGGCGTCGGCGATCAGGAGTTCCCTGTCTACTCCGGGAAATTTCAAAGTGACGAGCGCGGAGTCCACTTCGGGGGGCGGCCGGAACGCGTCGGGAGGAAGGCGCAGCGCCAGGTCAGGACGTGCGTAGAATTGGGTGACCACGGAGAGGTAGCCATATTCTTTGCCGCCAGGCCCGGCAGTGAGGCGTTCGGCGACTTCGAGTTGAATAAGGATGTGGGCTTCGTCGATGTACCCGGCAAATTGGAAGAAATGGTGAAGGATCGGAGAAGTGATGTAGTAAGGCAGATTGCCGTACAAGCGTATGCGGCGTCCGGCGGCGAGAGAGGCGAGGTCGGTTTCCAGGATATCGCCCGGAACGACCGTGAGATTCGGATGATTGTGGGCGAGGCGCTGCAGACTGGAGATGAGCGAGGCGTCGAGTTCAACGGCAATGACCGGAGCGCCACTGCGGAGGAGATGTTCGGTCATTTCGCCGTGGCCGGCGCCGATTTCAATCCAACAGAAATCATTGGCAGGGGTGGGCGGCTGCATGCCGTAGGGAGAGACGCGGACCGCACGAGCAATTTTTTCGCGCCATCCGGGATCGCTGAGGAAGTGTTGACCGAGCCGTTGCCTTGCCATGGAGTTGGTTTAAAGAGTTTAGCAGGAGCGCGGGTTCGCGGGAGAAATCCATGTTAGCATCGAGCAAATTTTAAATGGAAAAGGAGAAGCGATGTCGAAGGGCTACTGGATCACGTTCTATCGAACGGTTACGATCGCGGGCGCGCTGGCCGAGTACGCGAAATTGGCCGGACCGGCGATTGAGGCGGGAGGAGGGATATTTCTGGCTAGGGGTGTGCCGGTGAAAGCGTACGAAGCGGGGCTGAAAGAGCGTACCGTGCTGATTGAGTTTGAGAGTGTAGCGAAGGCCATCGCCACGTATGAAGGGCCGAGCTACCAGAGGGCGGCGAAACTGCTGATAGGGGCGGTCGAAAGGGAAGTACGGATTGTGGAGGGAACTTGATCGGTGGCGGATTCGGGGGGAATGGGTGAAACCGGTCACAGGACCTTCGCGTCGCAGGACTAGAATGTCGAATCGACTCTACGGAAGACTAGAAATTCTTGACCCTGCGTCAAGGTTCACTTGCGGGGGTTCTTTGTGAATACCTCGGGCAATTCTTTGTGCTGCGATTTCGGAATCTCCAGCGGCCTGGCACTTACACTGCTTTGGGGTTGCATTTACTTGGCGCCAGATGCGGCCTGCCAGAGCTCAAATCCGGGCAACGCCCAAAGCAGTGGAAACCCCGAAGTGAGTACCGAGGAAAAACCAACGACCTTTAAGTTGCGCGTCAACCTGGTGGAGGTGCACGTGGTGGTGCGCGATTCCAAGGGCAACGCGGTGCCGGGTCTGAAGCGAGAGGATTTTCGGCTGTACGACCAGGGCAAGCCACAGATAATCACGAACTTTGCTGCGGATTCACCAGATACGCGGAAGGCAAGGGCGCTGGCCGAGGCCAAGGCGCAGGTGCAAGGCCCGCTCACGGATGCCCCCGAAAAAGTGCCCTCGGCAGACCACTTTATTGCCCTGATGTTCGATGACACCCATCTGACGCAGGAAGACCTGATGTACACGCGCAATTCCGTGATGCAGTTTCTGGATGGGATTGGGCCAGGCGATCGAGTTGGATTTGCTTCCACTTCCGGTCAATTCACGCACGACTTTTCCGGCGACAAAGAGGCATTGAACAATACGCTGACGAATTTGGTGTCGCGCCCGAGCCTGACCGACACTCCGAGTCGCTGCCCGAATGTCGGCTACTACCTGGCGAACCTGGCCGATACGCTGAACGATCAAGATGCGTTCCAGGAAATTGTGGAAGACACGCTGCAATGCGGATTTGGGGGAGACTCAAACAGCCGGAATATGGCCATCTCCATGGCCAGATCGGCCATCCGGCAAACGATCGCTATGGGGCAAGCCGATAACAATTCGGTATATGACCATGTCCAGGCAGCGCTGCGCTGGTTGGCGGGAATGCCGGGGGAACGCACGATGATCTTTGTGTCTCCTGGATTTTCGTTGGCGCAGGATCGAACGCGTTTATCGCAGCTCGAAGATCTGGCCAACAAGAACAAAATTCCCATCAATACACTTGACGCGCGTGGACTGTACGTTTCGGGACAAAGCGATATCGCGGCAGGTGGCCTTCCGAATCAACCGATCCCAACGACATCGTACGCAGGGGGCAGGAAGGGGTCACAGGCTACCGTGTCCTACTCAGGGCAGCAGAATTCGACGTACCGGGCGTCGGCACAGGATGAACAAGCACTGGTGTTGGCGGATTTTGCGGACGGAACCGGAGGAACGTTCTTTCGACATTCGAACGACCTTGCGGGCGGCATGAAAAGGATGGCGACTCCTCCGGAGTACTCCTACGTGCTGGCGTTTTCACCGCAGAACCAGAAGACGGATGGCGCATTCCATAAATTGAAAGTGGAACTTGCCGGGAACACGAAATACGACATAAAGGCCAGGGCGGGATATTACGCGCCGAGGAAGTCCGATGATCCGGCGGAACAAACACGGGTGGAAATCGAGCAGGCGGTATTCTCGCGCGACGAGATTGTTGATATGCCGATGGAATTGCGTATGCAGTTCTTCAAGAAGTCGGCTGATGACGCCCAACTGAGCGTGGTGACGCGATTGAGCGTGAAGAACGTGCGCTTTCAAAAATTGGCAGAACGGAGCTGCAACAAACTGACGGTGGTCACGGTCATTTTTGACAACAACGGAAATTACCTGGTGGGGGAAGAAAAAACAGTGAACCTGAAGCTCTCCGGACCCGCTTATGAACACGTGATGAACTCGGGACTCGCGCTAAAAGGTAATTTTGATCTGAAGCCAGGGAAATACGTGGTAAGGCAGGTCATCCGAGAGTCGGAAGGCGCGCAAATGTCGGCTCGGACGGGAACGGTAGATATCCCAAATTGAGCGCCAGACCAGGCCGCGCCGATGACCTTAGGCGGTTTGCAATCGAGGCGAGTGGGCGGAACACAGCATCGGCTGGTCGCGCGGTTAAGTGATGTAGATGCAGATGATTACGGCTGGGAGGGGGGTAACTTCTAGAAGGGGTAGCGCAACAAACTGCAAGGTCTCGGCTACGGTACGTTCTAACATTAGAAGCACAGGCCACAAGAACGGAATCCTCTTGTTAGCGAAGGAATTTGGGTCTCGCCGATGGGCCAGGTTTTCCTTGTTCTCTACGCGCTTTTCGCCCTAGCCACGCCGGTCTTGGTGGTGGCGCTGTATGTGCGTTTCAGCAAACTGCGGGCGCGAGTGGATGGCACGGCAGAAGAAAACGCACGGCAGGTGGCGGGGCTGCGGAGCGAAATTTCGGAATTAAGGAAACTAGTTGTGGCGCAGAAAAGTGCCGCCCCTGCAATAGCCGTTGCAGAAACACAGGGACCTGCTCGGACGGGCATTCCACGAAGCACAGTTGAACCCCTATTACGAGAAACTGGTCCTGTCGCGGTCCCCCCCACAGTCGCAGTACTGCCAAAGCCGACCGCTCCGGCGACAGCGATCGAACCTCGGAAGTTAGAAGTTCCTCCGAGCGCGCCCCTTGTTCCGCCAATCGCTGCGCCCATGCCACCGTCGAAGCCAGATTCGCCAAAGCCGGAAGCTCCCGCACATTCTGTCGCGGAGCCGCGAGTGCCGGTAATACCACCAGCACTACCCCCAGCGCCGTCCGTGCCTGTCCTACCAGCCATCAAGCCGCAAGCTCCGATTTCCCCCGCACCTTTGAAAACTCCCAACGAAGTATCGCCAGCGGCAGCATTTTCACACTTGGAAACAAAACCGATTGAATCGCCGACAGCCGCGCGGGTCAGCGTTTCCTCGGCGTACTCACCGCTGCGCGTGCCTGCCGTGAAGCCCACACTGCAGGAGCGCATGAATAAGGTTTCAGCGTTCGAGGAAGCGCTGGGAACAAACTGGTTGCAAAAACTGGGCATCGTGTTGCTGGTACTGGGCGTGGCGTCGTTTGGGATTTACGAATTGGCAGCGCTCGGAAGCCTTGGAAAGGTGATGGTGTTGTATCTGGCCGCGGCAGCGCTGCTGGTGGCCGGGATCTATCTTGAGAAAAACGAGCGCTATCGAGTGTTGGGCCGTACCGGAATTGGCGGCGGATGGGCGCTGTTCTTCTTTACGACCTTCGCGATGTATCACGTCGAGTCCATGCACGTGCTGAACTCGATGGCGATGGATTCCGCGCTGATGTTGATGGTCGCGGGAGCGATGGCGGTCCACACACTTCGCTACCGATCGCAGCTGGTCACCGGGCTCGCCTTTTTGCTGGGCTATTCGACAGTGGCGATGAGCCAGGATACGGTCTACAGCCTGTCGGCCGGCGTGATTCTGGCGATCGGTTTGGTGGCCATCGTATGGAAGATGCGGTGGTACGAACTGGAAGTTTTCGGCATTTTGTCCAGTTATCTGAATCATTTGTACTGGCTGTCCCGGATACTGGGAGTTCAGGGCGCGCAGGGACGCGCATTTCCCGAGTACAACGCCAGTACGGCGATGCTGTTCTTCTATTGGCTGGTGTTCCGCCTCTCGCACATTGTGAGAAAACCGGAAACAGCCGTAGAAGAGCATGTCTCGACGGCGGCCGCCATTCTGAATGCGACGCTATTGCTGGCGGCCATGCGATTTCAATCGGTGCACCCAGAGTTTGCTTACATTGCGCTGCTGGTGATCGGCGCGCTGGAACTTGGATTCGGGCAGATGGCCAAGCGGCGGCGCGAAGCGTTCGTGACGCTGACCGTGATGGGAGCGGCCCTCCTGCTGGCGGCGGCTCCGGCGCACTATGCCGGACCGGGAAACGATGTGGCGATACTGTGGCTGGTGGGTGCGGAAGTCTTTCTGATCGTCGGTGTAATTGTGAAAGAAGTGGTCTTCCGGCGCATCGGGTTATTTGCGGGACTGCTGGTAGCCGCGTGGCTCGTGTATTCGGATTTTCGGTCGTTGATGACGCAGCGCTTGTCAAAGGAAGAGCCGTTGTTGTGGGCGGGGGCATTGTTCGGATTGTGCGCGGTGGTTTTCTACGTTAACGCGTTGGGGATCGGGCGGAAGCGTGGCAAGCTTTTTGAGGAGTCGCCCGATAGGGAACTTCTCATTACGCACTCCTATCTTGGAGCGCTGGCCGCCGCTGCGGGAGCCTGGGCGTACTTCACGTACGATTGGACGGCGGTAGCCTTTGCGACGGTGATGGTGTTGCTCGCGGGAGTTGGCCGGCGCGTGGAGTCACCGCATCTGCAGGTCCAATTCCTGTTGTTTGGTGTTTTGGCAGCGTGGCGCGGGTTTGCGTTCAATCTGCATCTGGGAAGTCCGGAAGGCGTTCACGTCACAATGCGGCTGGTGACGGTGCCCTTGTTGGCCGCTGCGTTCTATGGGACGGCCAAGCTGGCCACGCTGAAAGACACGGCGAAACAGGAAATCTGGCGCGGCTGTTTTGCTGCTGCCGGGACCGCTGCGCTGGCGCTGTTGATTTGGCTGGAGTGCCCGGAGTTGTGGCGGCCGGTGGCGTTCATCGCATTGGCGATGGGGCTGGCCGAAGCAAGTCGCACGCTGAAGTATCCCGCGCTGGCGTGGCATACGCACGCGGTCTGTGCTTTAGCGGCAATGACGACGATCACCGCAGATTCACGCAGTGTGCATCGCTGGCAGACCATGCCGGTGCACGCCCTGAGCGGTTTGGTCGTGATTGCGGGATTCTACTGGCTCTCCTGGCGAGGGACGAAAGATGCGGACCGTCACCTGCCCATAACGCGTGTCGCATATACCTGGGCTGCAGGTGCGCTGATGTTGTGGGCACTATTCGAATTGTTGCACGCGCCATGGATTGCCGTGGGATGGGTCGTTTTCGCGATGTTGCTGGCGCTAGCCAGCGGGTGGATGAGTTACGAGCAGCTCGCGTGGCAGGCGAATGCAGCGGCGATTTGCGCGATGCTGCGAACCATCAATGCTAATTATCAATTGGAAAAAACGATCTGGCCGGGAATCGGACTACGGATATTGACCGTGTCACTCGTTGCGGCCGGATTGTATTTTGTGTCGAGACGAGGCGCGCCGAACGAAGCCACCCGGCGTGCCGTCAGGTTCTTCCATTCGTTTGCGGCGACAGGGCTGCTGGCGGCTTTGATGTACTACGAAGAGCCGAATGGCTGGCTGGCGCCATTGTGGGCTGGATTCGCGCTGGTGCTGGCATTGGTTGATCGCAAGTGGGAGAGCGAGGAATTGCCATGGCAGGCGCACATCCTTTCTGTCTTGACGCTAATGCGCGCGTTCTCCTTCAACTTGTATTCGACAGCGACGTGGCACAACTGGAGCGTGCGGCTGCTTTCGTTGACGCTGGTCGCATTGATCTTTTATGCCATGGCGCGAGTGGTGCGGATGCCCGAAGCGTGGCGCGACAGGGACTTGCATCACGGTTATTCCTGGGCGGCTTCCGTGTTGGCCTCGCTGTTGCTGTGGCACGAATTGCGGCCGGTAAGCGTGGCGGTGGGCTGGGCGGCGTTTGGATTGATCCTGTTTGAATATGGGCTGCTGCGAAAGGTCAAGCAATTCCGCTACCAAGCGTACATTGCGCTGGTGGCTGCATTTACGCGAATTTTCTTTGTGAATTTGACGGAAGGAAGCGCCGGCCAGTTCTGGGGGTTGCGGCTGTACACCATAGCGCCGCTTGTGCTGATTTTCTTTTTCGTGTACGCGCAATTGCCGGAGAAAACGGGATCGCAGGAAGAGAGCGAAGAAATTGAATCGGACCGCGCATGGCATGTGGACACACTGGTCGGCTGTTTGGGAACGGCGGCGATTGTGGCGCTGCTGCGATTCCAGTTCGTCGGGGAGTGGGTCGTCACAGCATGGGCGGTCCTGGTACTCGGGTTGTTTGCCGCCTCGTATCTGTTGGACCGAGAGCTGTTCTTGTACCAGGGAATGCTGCTCACGGTCCTCACGTTTGCGCGCGGCGTCGCGCACAACCTCTATGGAAGTGGTTATTTCGGCGAAGGAGATTGGAAAGGGAGATACGTTGTCGTCGGCACAGCGGTTGCGCTGTTGCTGGCCAGCCTTGCCTTCGCGTTTCCATTGCGCAGGCGCCACAAAGTGTTTGGCGACGCAACTCCGGTTCGCAAAGTGGTGTCTGCGATTGCACGGCGGCCGGAGCAATTGCAGTTCTTTGCAGGGGTCGTGCTTTTGTGGCTGATGTTGGCGGTGAAGATGAACGCCGGAATGAAGACCGTGTCGTGGGGCCTTGAAGGTGTGGGGATCATCGTTCTGGCTCTGATCGTAAAGGAGCGGAGCTTCCGCCTCGCAGGGCTGGGATTGTTGCTATTGTGCGTCGGGAAAATTATGGTCCTGGATGTTTGGGGACTACAGGCGCGAGACCGCTATATCACGTTGATTATAGTAGGCAGTGCCCTGTTACTGGTGTCCTACCTCTATAGCCGTTATCGCGAGACCATCCAGCAGTTCCTATGAGGCGCGTGATCCTCTTTCCGGTGTTTTTTCTGGTGCTGGGAGCGGCGGCCGGGGCAATTTATTACGCGCAGCGGCGGCAAAAGGCCAGCCACGTTTCCGCAAATGCGGTGGTGGAGCTGGCGGCGGACGCCCAGCGAGACATCACCCGCGCGCCGTTGCAGCTGACGCGCATCTCCGACGAAGAAGAAATTGCCATCGGGAGGGAACTGGAAGCCCAGTATGCGCTCGACAAGCAGAGCCTGAGCGCAGAGGAGATGGTTTTACAAAACTACGTGCGTCGTGTGGGCGGAAGAGTGGCAGCCAACGCGCACCGGGCGCTCTCTTACGAATTCCATTTGATTCCAGACCGTGGCTTGATCAATGCGTTTGCTTTGCCGGGGGGAGCGGTGTACATCGGTGAAGGAATGACGGAGTTGATGACCACCGAGGACGAGCTGGCAAGCGTATTGGCGCATGAGCTGGAGCATGTGGACCATTACCATGCCGTCGAGCGTGTGCAGATCGAAGCGCAGTTGAAGCATTTGAATCTGGAAGCCGTGGGAGATTTGTTGCAATTGCCTCTGTCGCTCTGGGAGGCGGGCTACCACAAGGATGAAGAATTGGAAGCAGACCGCGAAGGAATGTTCCTGGCTGTACGTGCCGGTTATTCGCCGTATGGGGAAGTGAAACTACTGGCGAAGCTTGCCAAGCTGCAGAAGGAGTATGTGATTCATGCGGAGACGCCAGAGGAAGAATTGTCCGAGTTGGCGATACAGAGCCTGGAGGGATACTTTCGGACACATCCGTTGCCGAGCGAGCGGCAGGAGCAGGCGAACCGCGTGATTGCCGAGCAGCATTGGGAGACAATGACGGAGCAGAGGCCCTTTCACCTGGAATACGAACTCCATAACGGACAGGTGGTCAGTCCTTGAACGGCTCGAGAAGCGATGGAGGGCGCTTGACGGTAGGAGCGTGGTCCGATAGCGTTGGAAATTCGTCCCGAACATGAGAATACTTTTTGTAGCATCCGAAGCGTTGCCGTACGCGAAGACTGGTGGATTGGCAGACGTAATTGAAGCGCTGCCACGCGCGCTGGTGAAATTGGGGCATGAGGCGGCGGTTTTCCTGCCGCGTTACCGCGGTGTGAAAGCCAACTCCGTTGACATACCCAGCATGACCATTCCGCAGGGCACGCGGTTGCGTTTTCCGGCCATCGCCAACGGAGGATTGCATCGCGGGGTGCGGTATTTTTTTCTGGATGACCCATTCTATTTTGACCGCGACGGCATTTACGGGGACCGGAACCACGAGTATCCAGACAACGCGGAGCGGTTTACGGAATTTTCCCGGGCGGCCATCGAGCTGGCGAAACAGATTTGGCTGCCGGACTTGCTCCACTGCCACGACTGGCAAACGGCGATGGTGCCGGTGCTGTTGCGAACGTCCTACGCCGATGACACGGCGGTGCGCAATCTTCCGGTGGTCTTCACTATTCACAATATGGGATACCACGGCGTTTTCCCGAAGGAAGCATTGGACCGCGCAGGAATTCCCGCAGGAGTGTTCCATCCCGGGGGGATCGAGTTTTTCGGAAACATCAATTTTCTAAAGGGCGGCTTGGTCTATTCGGACTACCTGACAACGGTCAGTCGGAAATACGCAGAGGAAATCCAGACGTCGGAATTTGGATTTGGACTGGAAGGAGTCGTGCGGACGAGAGCCGACCGGCTGGTGGGGATCCTGAACGGAGTGGACTATTCAGCCTGGAGTCCGGACCGGGACACGCTAATCCCCATGAAATTTTCGCCGAAGAATCTGGCAGGGAAGCACGCGTGCAAGGAAGCGCTCTTGGATGAATTCAAACTGTCGAAGGACAATCCAAATCGGCCAGTGCTGGGGATCGTGTCGCGTTTCGCAGATCAAAAGGGATTCGACCTGATCGCGAAGATCGCGCGTGAACTTTTGCAGGAAGATGTGCTGGTGGCTGTGCTGGGAACGGGCGAGCGGCGGTATGAGGAGCTCTTCCGTGCGCTGGCCAGCGATTTCCCTGGCCGCGTAGGGGCTGTGATTGCGTATGACAACCGACTGGCGCACCTGGTCGAAGCGGGCGCGGATATCTTTCTGATGCCGTCAAGGTACGAGCCCTGCGGCCTGAACCAGATTTACAGCTTGCGATATGGCACCGTGCCGGTGGTGCGAGCCACGGGCGGGCTGGACGACACCATCGAATCGTTCGACCTGGAGCATGGAACGGGGACCGGGTTCAAGTTCGTGGAATATACCGGCGGAGCGCTGTTACACGCGATCCGTCAGGCGCTGCATCAATACTCTGACGAAGGTGTCTGGAAGCGTATACAACTAAACGGGATGGCCAAAGATTTTTCGTGGAACACATCGGCGGCAGAATATGCGAAACTATATGAAGCTGCTCGTGCAGCGCGAAACCAAACTACAGTTCCATCATCTAATTAATCCAGGAAAGCGGCTGCCTGGTTGCAGCCGGTCGAGGATACAAGAAAAGCTATGGCGGATAACATTCTGACAGTGAATGACGGTAATTTTGAGGCCGAAGTCCTGACCGCGAGCAAGGCTCAGCCGGTCATGGTGGATTTTTGGGCGGAGTGGTGCCGCCCGTGTCATATGCTGGCGCCAACGGTTGCGGAAATTGCGCAGGACTACGCTGGCAAGCTGAAAGTGACAAAGCTGAATGTGGATGAAGCAATGAATTCAGCCGGCCGGTTCAACATTCGAGGCATCCCCACGCTGCTTGTGTTTAAAGACGGTCAGGTGGTGGAGCAGATCGTCGGCGCAGTGCCGAAGGATCAGATCACTAAGGCGCTGGAACGCCATATCGGATAGGTACGCACGTTAAGAGCATCCCTTTTAAGGACCCTTACCCTTGGCGACAACACAATCTGCTCCTTCCCGACGAATCAAAGCCGCGGATCACCCACCTTTGTTGGCGGGCGACCGCGGGCCGATGGCGATGTCTCGCCCTGGTCTTCACGATACTGTGCTAAGTGTGTTGAATCCGCTGCCGCGCGGACGAATACTCGATTGTCCGGCGGGCGAAGGTGCGCTGGTGGAACGGCTGGTGGCGGCTGGCTTTGACGTGCAGGCGTGTGATCTCTACGACGAGTTATTCCGGTTGGACAGCGTGGAGATCAAGAAGGGCGACCTGAGCGGCACGCTACCGTATGCGAGCCAGTCATTCGATTACATTACCTCGCTAGACGGACTGGAACACATTGACTCGCCGCCCCAGGCGTTCCGCGAATATCGGCGCTTGCTGAGGCCTAACGGCCACCTGGTCATCAGCGTTCCGAACATCATGAATGTGGAAGAGCGGCTGAAGTGGCTGCTGTTTGGCTATACCTCGCACTTCAAACCACTCTCCAACAAGTTCAAAGCGCAGATACATTACGATACCGCAGGGAAGAACGAAATTTCGGTCCATGCGAATCCGATTGGCTATAATGAACTGCGGTACTACCTGGAGTTGAACGGATTTGAAATTCAGGGTGTGTTCCGCGACCGCGTGAAGGCGAATCAGTGGCTGTATTTCCCGATTACGGTGCTGATCCGGCTGATGGGTGCGTTGACGCCCGAAGCCCGGCGGCAAGACCGCTGGACGCGCGAGTTGGCTTCCGACCCCGTGCTGCTTGGCGGAAACACGCTGATCATTCATTCCATCCTGAAGAACTGACCGGCGTGCACATGGCGGACAAGAATTTGACACGCTGTACCTGGGCTTCGAACGAACTCAACACAAAATATCATGATGAAGAGTGGGGCAGACCGGTCCACGACGACCGTGTGTGGTTTGAGTTTTTGATTCTGGAGGGGGCCCAGGCGGGATTGAGCTGGGACACAATTTTGCAAAAACGCGAACGCTACCGGGAAGTGCTGTGCGGATTCGATGCGGCGAAGGTGGCTCGATTTGACAAAAAGAAAGTGGCTGCGCTCCTGCGCGATCCGGGAATCGTGCGGAATCGGTTGAAGATTGCTGCGACCATAGCGAATGCGCGGGCGTTTGTTCGAGTGCAGAAGGAACGCGGAAGCTTCGACGCGTTCATTTGGCAATTTGTGGGTGGGGCACCCATCCAGAACCATTGGAAGTCGCAGAAGGAAGTTCCGGCCAAGACGGAGCTCTCAATCTTTCTGAGTAAGGACTTGCTGAAGCATGGATTTCGATTTGTGGGGCCGACGATTTGTTATGCATTTATGCAGGCAACAGGGCTGGTGAACGATCATCTGGTAGGCTGCCATCGGTACCGGGAGTTACGTTAGGCGGGGAAGTGGCGTGTGCCCATGCGTGGAAATGCGAACGGCGGCATGGTGCTTGCGAGCGAGAAGCTGTTTTGCTAGTTTTGTAGGAGAGCGGGCGTCGTACAATGGCAGTATAGAAGCTTCCCAAGCTTCGGACGTGGGTTCGATTCCCATCGCCCGCTCCAAAATTAGCAGGGTCGCGTCAATACTTTGTTTGTAACTCTTCATGACAGACGTGTAATCCCAGGGAAGCCGTCAAACCCTGAATCGAATGTCATGATTTGCTCGATTCCATGGTGTTCCATGACGGCTATATGCACTGCCTCGCGCGCAGACAGCTGCCGATACCCCAAGACAATTTGTTTCGCACGCTCTGCGATGGACCGATCAACAGCCAGTATTTGATCCACGATGCCGATCAGAGCGTCGAACGCGGGTTGGATTGCGTCGCGGCGGTCGATAGCGACGTAGCGGTGCAAGATTTCCTGCAGAACCTCGGCGTCCGTAACCAGGCTCTGACGCTCGCTGATCACCTTTTCGAGCAATCGTCGCGCGTCGCTCTTGTGGGCATGAGGAGCGCCAACCAGATACATGGGAATATTCGAGTCGACCAGAATCACGGATGCGTGCTCGTTCCGAATCCCCTCTCGATCTCGGCGAGCATGTCGTCGATATCAGTCACGGGATAGTCATGTTGTGCTGCCGCGCGGATGATTTCGAGCTTCTTGCTTACGCCGCCTACAGGCTCGCGGCGGCGGGCAAGGTCCAGCGCTTGCCGAACCCACTCGGCGATCGACATATGGCGTGAACGAGCGGCGCGTTGAATCTCTCGGTATTCCGGATCCTTCATAATCACTTGCAGCCGTTTAGCCATACGAGGAGTCTATCTGACTCATCACCATGAGTCAATCGAAGTTCGTCGGCTAGGAACTGCGGGGTCGCCCACATTATCCTGGCTTTCATCAAGGCATGTCACAATCTGTAATAGCAATCGTTGTCTTGGCCCTCATGGGCATTGCTGTTATCATCTCCGTCAAATCTGGCATAAACATCCCTGCAAGGTGGTTTGGCCTTTTCTTCTGGATGGGCTTGCTGGTGTGGATAATTTGCCGTCAGAATAAATCGCAGCTAAAGCGGACGAAATTCTAGGTTGTGTTCTCAGCTATTCTCTTCCTCCATCTACTTGCCTTTACAGGTGTGCTCAGGATTTATCCGAATGGCGGGTGACTTGGTTTCCTTTGATACCGATTATCGGAGCACCGTTGACGGCGATGACGTTGGAATTAGGTCTTCAACGAATGCACCGTAAATAGTGTGCAGATTCCCTCTGACTCTGCTTCTCTGATCGAC
>Ga0181523_10002591_pt1 | contig 17382 bp, 13 predicted proteins | sample PEATcosm2014_Bin_43_FD_119752 | JGI IMG/M metagenome (GOLD analysis project Ga0181523, IMG submission 119752) | Peatland microbial communities from MTU Mesocosm Facility, Houghton, MI, USA - PEATcosm2014_Bin05_30_metaG | ecosystem: Environmental > Terrestrial > Soil > Wetlands > Peat | place...
ACCGCAGAGAACCTGGTGAGCATTATGGTCTTCAAAGGCAACCAGAAGATTCAGTCGCTGCCAGTGTGCAACGGAAACCCGGTTTCGCGACAGCCACCCGTGGGCAGTTTGAACCTCGGTGATTTCAATTTTGACGGCTTGCCCGATCTGCTGCTGCAGCTTTCCAAAGGCGACAACGAGACCTATTGCGCTTGGTTGTGGAACCCGAAGTTGCAGAGATATGTGGCGTCACCGGCACTGTCGCAGCTGACGAATCCACGTCCGCACCCGAGCAACAAGACAATAACTTCGTTCACCAACCTCTCCTGTCCTCCTTTTGGCGGATGTCATGACACGAAGACTTACGTCTGGTCCAAAGGACAGTTGAAACTGGTGAAAGATGAGTCGCAGACGCTGCTGCAAAACCTTCCCGTTAGCGGACCAGGTTGCGATTACGTCCTGAGCGTTCGGGAGTTGAAGAACGGAAAGATGGTGCAGGTCAGTTCGGACGTCGTGAACAACCTTGGCGCAAAAGTTTGCTGGTGATTATCTTTATTCTGTTGTTCTCTTGCTGCCTCGTCTAAGTTTCTTTGGGCGGGACGGTTCGCCAAGAATGTCAATTCTGACAGTTGGCCAATCCCGCATTTTCCTGCATGCTATCATCTGGTGACAATCTGTCAACGTTCGTCCAAATGAGCGACGCGGCCGGGGGGCGATTGAATCTCTATATGGTGGCAAAGCGAGTTGCGGTGGCGCAAACTTCATGAATATCGCTGGCGCCGCGAGCGCATTTCCGGAGCATTACTATCCCCAGAAAGTTCTTTTGCAGCGCCTGCAGGACTATTGGGGAGCCCAACTCAAGAATCCTCTGCTGCTGGCACGTCTGCATCGGAATGTGACGGTGGATGGCCGTTATCTCGCAATTCCTGCCGAACAATACATGGATATCAAAACCTGGGGGCAGGCTAACGATATTTGGATCAAGGTCGCACAGGAATTGGGCGAGCGGGCGCTTTGCCTCGCACTTCACAAAGCTGGGGTGGAACCTCGTGAATTGGGTGCGTTGTTTTTCACGACTGTCACGGGAGTGGCAAGCCCTTCCATCGACGCGCTCCTGATCAACCGTATGGGGCTCTCCGCCAACATCCGTCGTACACCGATCTTTGGTTTGGGATGTGTTGCGGGTGCCGCTGGGATAGCGCGCGCCTACGACTACGTTCGTGCGTATCCTTCGCAAGCAGCCGGTCTGGTTTCAGTCGAGCTTTGTTCGCTCACCTTGCAGCGCGAGGATCTGTCGGTTGCAAATTTGATTTCTTCCGGACTCTTTGCCGATGGCGCTGCCGCTGTGATTGTGACGGGGAAGGACTTCGACTCTTCGCCGCGTAAAATTGCCGGACCTAAGATTCTTGCCACGCGTTCGATCTTCTATCCGGCCACTGAAGACATGATGGGCTGGAAGATTTCCGAGAAGGGCTTCCGCATCATACTTTCGACCGAGGTTCCGAATCTAGTTCGGAAAAACTTGGGACGGGATGTCGACGCCTTCTTAGCGGCCAACGGGCATCAGCGCAGCGATCTCAAAAGCTTTGTTATGCATACGGGCGGACCCAAGGTACTTGAGGCCACGGCCGATGCGCTGGGACTCCACGATGGAGAGCTGGATGCCTCGTGGGCTTGTTTGCGCAGGGTCGGAAATCTTTCTTCAGCGTCTGTGCTAGTAGTGCTCGAAGACGTGATGGAACACCGGCGTCCTGAGGCGGGCACGCTGGGTCTCCTGGCCGCCATGGGGCCTGGGTTTTGTTCCGAGCTTCTACTTTTGCAGTGGTGAGGTCGCGAGCTGTCACGCCGAAGCGGCTGTCACATTTGACAGTATCTCGGAGCCGACATTCAGTGTGATAGTGCATGAGTTTTCGGATTTACTCTGGTTGTCTCAGGACAACTTGTGGGAGAGGTCTATGTCGGAAAGTTTCACACTCAGTAGGGTTCGGTTAGCGGTAATTTGCCTCTTGGCGTTCGCACCGTCACTAAGCCAAGCCCAGGCTCCTGTTTTCTCGATTTCGCAGCCCGACAGTTCGGTTAAGTTCTACGTGAAGGCGTCGGTGAGCCTGGTTGGTACGTTCGAAAAGTGGGATTCCACCCTGACGTTCACCTCGACTGATGTCTCGACCGGCGTTTTGGACATCAAGATTCAGGCCGACAGCGTGAGCACCGGAAGCGGCATGAAGGATGGCAAGTTGAAGAGCAAGGAATTTTTTGACGTCAAGGAGGATCCGTTGATTACGTTTCACTCCGATAAGGTAGTGCAGACCGGCCCCACCACTTTTGATCTGCCGGGAACGTTTACCATTCGCGGGGTGTCCAAGCCCGAGACGCTGTCGTTTACGGTTACTGGCGAGGGAACTGGCTCAGGCGAAATTAAGGGGACGATGGCCTTCGACCGGAAGGACTACGGAATGACTCATGGGATTCCCTTCGTCACCATCGCCGACCGTATCGAGGTGACGGTCGACCTTAAAGGGAAGCGCACCAGCGGGCCGGCATTGGTCTTTAAGCAATAGACCCAAACAATAGGCCAAGCAATAGACCGCGTGCAATTTCCCAGCCGGCGCGGATACTCAGTGCTCGACTTGCTACAGCAGGTCAATGTGCGGTTGCTGGCGCGTTGCCCAGGCTTTCGGGCGTGAAAAGCTTCTCGTCGAGGTGGCGATTGAATTTTGCCTCGTCTTCGTCTATGGTCAGCACCGTTCGGGTCTTTTCCTCTACGGACTTCGGCGCGTACCCGAGATTGTCAGCCACGTCCCTCGATTGACACGGGTTTAACGGGCGGTTCCCCGCATCGATCGTTTATCCTTAGCTGAGCTCAGGGCCGAACCCCAATGAAGATCCAGTTTGCCCCTTTTTCATGGATGTACCCAATCGCCGGAGCCGTTTCATTGCTCTCAGACGGAACAGGAAATGACGCGGGTCTTCCATGGTAAGGCCAAGCTTGAAGACTGGCCATGGCGCCGCTCGCCGCCGATTCTGGTTGGCGATGGCGGGGTTTGTCATGGCGCTTGCGCTGCTGCCCTTTTCCTACAAAGTCGAACGTCGCCTGGAGACAGTTGTTCACATCAAGGGCGGAGAATCCGGAAAAGTTGACTTGGAACTGGCGCAGCGTTTCCAGTCTCCGTACGCCCACCGCCTGGTTCTGGTGATCAGCGGTATTCCCGATCCGGATTCAGCCAAAGGCGCAGATGCATTGGGCTTCTTAACCAGTTCATTGCGTAGTGTGCCAGGAGTGTCGGGTGCCGTCTCGAGTCTGGATTGGCCAGATCCTCTGTTCACTGGGAACAATGGCGGGGCCCTGATTATCGTCGGGTTGGACCCGCACGATGAAACTGTCGAGGCGTTGGTCCCCAAACTGAGGGCAAGAGCAGATTGGATGGAAGGTCAGCTCAGGTCGCAATACCCCAATATCAAACTGCAGATTACGGGTGAGACACCAATAAACTTCGATCTTCGCAAGGTCAGCGCAGATGACGTCAAGCATGCCGAGGAACGAGCGATGCCGGTAACTCTGTTGCTGCTGTTGCTGGCTTTCGGCAGTATTGTGGCCGCGTTATTGCCGCTGGGAGTTGGAGTCCTCTCAATCTCGATGGCGTTGGGTGCGGCTGCGCTACTCGCGCATTATCTGCAGCTGTCGATTCTGGTGCAGAACCTGGCGACGATGCTCGGCCTTGGCTTGGGCATCGACTATGCATTGCTGATGGTGAGCCGGTTTCGCGAAGCATTGGCCGAGGGATATGATCCCGGCCACGCTGCCGATATTGCTGCCGGGCAAGCGGGGCGGACACTGATAATTTCGGCCACGACAGTTGCAATCGGATTTTCAGCGCTGCTGACTGTGCCCATCAGCGAACTGCGCTCCATTGGGATCGCTGGCCTGCTGGTAACCGTTTTGAGTGTCATGCTGTGTACATTCATTCTGCCCTGGGTGCTCGGTCTGGTAGGGCATCGCATCGATGCCGCCAGAGTGCGTCTTCCAGGCAGACAATTGAAAACACGGGACCTATGCGCGGCGAGTGAGCGGTGGGTGCGCTGGGGCAGCATCATAACCCGCCGGCCCTGGACAGCTCTGCTTGTCGCCGGGATTCCGCTACTGATGCTTGCATTCCAGGCACGGAGAATCTCTCCCGGGGTTCCTGACCATAACTCGCTCCCGGCCGCAGCCGAGTCGGTGCAAGCACTGAAGAGGCTGCAAGACATGGGGCGGTCGGGTATCGTGCAGTCGCTGCGAGTGGTGCTGGAGTTGCCGCCGCAATCTCCGCCGCTCTCTCCGGCCGGCTGGCTCGCCGTCAGTCGCTTGACCAAGCGCTTCGAGAGCGATCCTAGAGCGGAAGAGGTCTTATCTCTTCCGACCCTCACGGGAATGTCCGACACTGCCGATGCTGTCCACGATGTGCCCGAGGCAATCCGCAAGAGCTTTCTTCGCAGCGATGGCCAAGCTACCTTGATTGAGTTGCTGCCCACCGCCACTGTTTCGTCCAACGAACAGATACGATGGGTACGAGAAGTGCGTTCCTCTGATGTCGCGACGATCACCGGCGTGCCCGGCGCTGTGCTGCGCGTCGGCGGCGTTCCCGCACTCGAAGCAGATTATGACTCGGTAGTAAAAGAGCGGTTGCCGAGGGTGGTCCTTGGCGTCATATTGGGGAGCTTGCTGGCGCTTTTGATCGGGTTACGTTCTCTATTTGCGGCGGTCAAAGCAATTCTGCTCAATCTGCTCTCCGTTGGCGCTTCCTTCGGTGCGTTGGTTGTCGTTTTTCAGGAAGGCCACGGTGGCAAACTCCTTGGGCTCGACGGACCGACCGGCACCGTATACCCGATCGTGCCAATTCTCTCGTTTGCCATCGTCTTCGGATTGAGCATGGACTATGAGGTCTTCCTGGTCGCCCGAGTCCTCGAAGAACGGCGACGCGGTCTATCCGAGAGATCAGCGGTGGTCGAAGGCCTGGCGCGGACGGCCGGGCTCATCACGAGCGCCGCGGCAATTATGATTGCCGTCTTCACCGCATTCACCGTGGGAAGCTTTCTGGTCGTCCAAATGCTGGGCTTTACGCTCGCCATGGCGGTGTTCATCGATGCTACAGCGGTGCGGATGGTTGTTGGGCCGGCACTATTGCAACTGGCTGGCGACTGGAATTGGTGGCCCTTTGGCTTATCCGGGGCCGCGGCCATGTCTGAAAAGGAGCTTGTCCCATGACGGCGAATACCGTGGATGCTCCCGTGACAGCACAGGGCCTTGCAACAGCCTGGTTAAGCGATGCGATTTATTTCACTTTCTCTCCTTGAGCGCTGGACTGGCCGATATCAAAGTCCTTGCGTCCAAGATTTGCCTTTCCCGAGCCAAATTCGATTACCAGAATCGAGGAGCCGGGCTTGCCCACTACTTTTGCCTCCACTTGCGACGCGGACCAAACGCCCCCGACCTGCCGCAGCCCATAGTAAATGAATTCCTTCTGCTGTCCGGTCCCGCGAGGCGTCTTCACCACATGCACAGGGAACAAAATGCCGCGGTCAATCCACGATGTTACCGAATCATAGTAAGTCTCGTCCTGAGAGCCGGACATGCTCTTAAGGACAAAGCAATCCCGCGCGCCGTATTTCTCCGGTGCACGGAGCTCCTGATGCTTCCAGAAGAATTGGCTCTCCACCATGTCTTCATAGGAGAAGTCTGTTCCCACTAGTGGGTCGTTCCAACGTCCGAATGGCAACACGCTAGCGGCCTTCTCGCCAGGAAGTAGGGCCTCGATGGTCACATGCCCACTCGCGTTCAAATGCAGAAGAAGGCTCGTCTTCTCTGAGCCAGGCCCCGAGATCTCGCAAAGCACACGCAGACCATCGGGAAACCAGTGAGCCTTGGCGACAAATTTGTAGCTCGTGCGTTTGCCATCGCCTTCCACCCGTGTGAGTCGCCCGGTCACGCGGTAGTCCAATTTCTCAATACGCTGGCGCGAGCCAGTCAGCACCGTCTCCAGGTCAGGATTCGCCGCGAAGGCCCGCGATGGATGCAGCAGCGACGACAGCGTTAGCAAAGCGATGGACACTTGAATCGTCAGAAAGACGCAATTCGCCCGTCTGGCCTCTGGATACTGGGCAAACTTGCGGCTGCGAGGGAGCATAGCGACGCGGCGCAGGAAGGTCATAGCTATGTATACCGCCAAAGTCCGTATAGCGCCCATCCTGGGGCGATAGAAAGCATACCACCCGTAAAGTTGTGTCCGGAGGAATTGGCCAAGAATAAGCGGCTTGGCCTCTTTCCATCGAGAAGCCCAAGTCGTTTAAGTTGGTTCGCCGCCCGGGGCTGATCCTGTGCTGCTGGGAGTGGGCCGACTCGCGGGGCAAGGCGGAAATTTCCGGGACTGTGGGTCCCGGGAAAAATCTTCCAATCTCGCACAATTTTTTTCCCCTTCCCAAATAGGAAAAATTTTGCAGCTGTGGTCCGGCGGTCTGGTAGGATAGGTTTTTCTCTCTTTAAGTAGCCGCTTAGCAGCATCTTACGTGGGGAGAGTGGTGGTCGAAAATGGCCTTCGGCGTGCACTTCATGGTTCTGAAGTGTGTCCTTCGACCCGTCCCCCACGGCCTTCAAAGTGCTAGCCCGTGGGATTGACCGCTTTTTTTGGCAAGCGCAAAGCAGGTAGCAGTACGAGGTGCGGTACATGAATTCCCAGGCTTCAGAATTGACTCTAGGCATTCTTCCCGAGCCCGGCACTCGCTGGGGCAAGTTTGTTCTCAGCTATGGCGTGCAGTCGGTACTGCTGACGTTGTTCGTGATTACCGCCATCATGCACCCGGATGTTCTTGTGCCACGAGAGCGCGATTATCACTTTGTCAGCCTGGTCAGCACGGCGCCACCGATTCCGCAGAAGCCGGCTCCAGTCAGGCATTTTCCGGTTCCGGTGGCAGAGATTACCGAGCCGGTAACGCCTCGGCCTGAAGCCATGCGCGTCCCCACCGAGCTGGTGCGAAAAAAGCTTCCCGTTCCCGAGGAGCAGGTGCCCAAGGTAACGCTGGCTGCGACGAAGGAAACTCTGCCGGACGTGAAGGTGCAGATTCCGCGGCCGCCGGTGAAGACGAACGTGTTCTCCGGTGGGAGCTCGGCCACTCCGACCATGGCGGCGGCGCCGTCGAAAGTACAAACGGGTGGATTCGGCGATCCGAACGGCGTGCCCGCATCGGATCCTCACGGGCATCCGGTCACGATCGCGCAGGCGGGAGCATATGACATGCCCTACGGCCCTGGCTCTGGCAACGGCACGGGGGGTGCGCACGGCGCGCGCGGGGTGGTTGCGAGCACTGGTTTTGGCAGCGGCGTCGCTACCGGCAACGGTTCCGGTGTTTCGGGCGCGCGCGGCACGGTTCGCCAGAGCGGCTTCGGAGACGCCGAGATCGTGCCTGCTTCCCAGTCTAAAACCAAGTTAGCCGATCCCGCGGTCACGACCTTGCCAGCTGAGATCACGTTCAAGCCCCATCCGGTTTACACTGACGAGGGGCGGCGGCTTAAGATTGAGGGCGAGGTTTTGCTCGATGTTGTGTTTTCCGCGACCGGGCAGGTTCGCATAGTGAGAGTGGTGCGCGGTCTTGGTCATGGACTGGACGAATCGGCGGTTCGGGCGGCGGAAAAAATTCAATTTAAGCCCGCACTGAAAGATGGTCACCCGGCCGATTCCGAGGCGGTATTGCACATTGAGTTTCAACTTGCGTCGTAGGTTATGGGTCGTGCACGGTTGGTTATCCTCATGGACCACGCATCATAGGTAAAATGAAACAAACGAAAATGCTGCGACACTTCTACGCGTTTCTTATGCTCTCTTTGGTCTGTTGCGTCGCGTTTCTGTGGGCGCAGACATCGCCTACGTCTGTCCAGACCGCGCCGGAACCCCAGCTCTCGACCCGCGGCGCCGCTCCGCCGCCCGCCGCCGCTGCCGCCAGCTTCGACCAGGTTGTCGATCGGGCGATTGAGCGTGAACATTTTTTCATGGCGCAGATGAAGCAGCTTCATCCGCTGGTGGAAACTTATCTCCAGAATCTGAAGCAGGACAAAGCGCTTGACACACCTGTCCCGGTGAGCGATGTCTACTTCCTGGGCCGATTGGATATGAGCGAAGGTACGGATGACCGCGCTTTCAGCCAACCCACCACGGCGGGTCTGGGTAAACGGATGATCAGCAAGCTGAGCAACGTTTATTCCATGAAGTTTCTGCCGCTGGGCTTTGCCCAGATGGTGGTGCTCGATCAGGATTTTCAGCGCAAGTACTACGATTTCACTTTCGTCCGCCGCGAGTTTCTCGGCGAAATACGTTGCGTGGTGATCGACGTCGCTCCCAAAAAAGATGCTGGCAAGGGGCGTTTCCTCGGCCGCATCTGGGTTGAAGACCAGGACTACAACATCGTCCGCTTCAACGGCACCTACTATCCTCATCCGCGAGCCAGTTATTACCTGCACTTTGACAGCTGGCGGGCGAACCTTCGTCCGGGCGGTGTGTGGCTGCCTTCGCTGATTTATTCGGAGGAGTCCGACCTCAAGTACCGTTTGGGCCAAACGCTGAATTACAAGGCGCAGACGCGGCTCTGGGGCTACAACCTGAAGGATCTGCGGCGCAACTCCGAATTCACGGAGATCACGGTTGATGCCCCGCAGTCGGTGCAGGACCAGAGTCAGAAGGCCCAGGACGCATCGCCGATTGAAGCGCAGCGCCAGTGGGAACGTCAGGCGGAACTCAACGTGATTGATCGCCTGCAGCAGATCGGACTGCTGGCGCCGGAAGGCGAAATCGATAAAGTGCTGCAGACCGTGGTCAACAACATGATGGTCACCAACAATATCGACATTCAGCCAGAGATCAAGTGCCGGGTGCTGATGACCACGCCGCTCGAGTCCTTCACGATTGGCCACACGATTGTTGTGAGCCGCGGCATGATCGATGTGCTGCCGGACGAAGCATCCCTGGCCATGATTCTGACCCATGAACTGGCGCACATCGTGCTCGGCCACCACCTCAACACCAAGCTCGCTTTCAACGACCGCATGTTCTTTCCCGATGATCGGACCTTCGAGCGCATGGATTTCGCGCGCGATCGCGGCGAGGAGGAAGCTGCGGACAAGAAAGCGATTGAGCTGCTCAACAACTCGCCTTACAAGGATAAGCTCGGCACTGCCGGCTTGTTCCTCAAAGCAGTGCAGGCGCGCGCTCCAGCGCTGAAGAACTTGATCCGGGGGCACCTGGGCGACAGTCTGCTGAATGGCGACGCCACCAGGATGTCGTCATTGATGAGCGCCTCGCCGCCATTCGATCCGAAGAAGGCGGATCAGGTCGCGGCGCTGCCGCTCGGTGGCCGAGTCAGGATCGATCCGTGGAACGATCAACTGGAATTGATCAAGACCAAGCCCGTGGCCATCACCAGCGCAGCCGAGAAAATGCCCTTCGAAGTGACGCCCTTCTTCCCGTTCCTCACCCGGCTGGGCAGCGCTGTTCCAGAAAAGGCGGCTCCGGTTTCGGAAAAAACAGCAGCGGCTCCGACGGGGCAGTAGGAAGATAACGTCAGCGGTCAGATTGCAAAGGTTAGAATCATCGGTTTTCACCTCGGCGATCTGGCAACGCTCCTGGGCAAGAGCTTCACGGCGTGACCTTGAGACTCTGAAACCATGCTTTTGGGGAAAAACGACAGAAAGAAATCAGGGGAAGCCCCTTGCCAGACGCGGCGGGGCTTGGACGCGGGGCTAGTTCGTCATCTGGCTTGAAACTTGCGAGAACACGTTGTTGGCGTTGGTGCCAATCAGTTTGACCGTGCCAATCACGATCACTAGAATTACGGCGAGCATCACCGCGTATTCGGCGACGTCTTGACCGCTTTCTTCCGTCCAAAGTTGACAGATTGCTTTAATCACTGTTTTCCCCCAATCGACAACGGCGTAGCTGCACTCATTCTCCCGAGCAGATTCCCGCCGTTATGTAATTGTAAAATATCCCGAAGCGACCTTCTACCCAATAGCACCGGAGTGCCCAGAATGGCACTATCGTGCCATTACTCAGGGATTCCCCTTAGAACGGCAACCAGATATCCGGCAATCTGTTTGATTCCACAAGCCTGACTAGACACGGTTTAACCAGTTAGTCTTGACTAGGCAAATTTTGACTACACAATGGTCTTCAAGGGCAGCCCCTGGTTCACCGCGAACAGGGCCAGTTCCAGACGGGTGGAGACCCCCAACTTGTCGAAGATATTGCTGAGGTGGTGTTTCACCGTATCCTCGCTGATCTTGAAGTACTCGGCGATTTCGCGGTTGGCATAGCCGGCAACCACGGCAGAGACAATCTCCAGTTCACGCGGCGTCAGGCCGAATTTCTTCTGCTTCGATTCTTCGTTTGTACTCTGCATGAGGTTGCGCAGGTACTGCACCAGATTGGAGACGCTGTCCCGCCCCACCCAGTATTCCCCGGCCATCACGGCATGGATGCTCTTGAGCAGCAGTTGGGTAGCGGAATCTTTTAGCACCACGCCGCGCGCTCCCAATTGCAACGCCTCGACCATTTGTTTTTTTTCGACCGCTGCCGTCAGCAGGATGATGCGTACGGCGCCCGCCCCGCTGGTATTCAGGTCGCGCAGTGCATCAAGCCCGGTGTGGTGCGGCATGGCCAGATCGAGGAGAAGAATGTCGGGCTTGATTTCGGTCGCGAGCTTGACCGCTTCGCGGCCGTCGCAGGCTTCGCCCACCACTTTCATGTCGGTTTCCGCTTCCAACAGACGCCGCAGCCCGTCGCGGAAAATGGGATGATCGTCGGCAATCACAATGCGTATGGGATGGCTTCGTTTGGGCAACACTGGACTATCCATGATTGGCCTGTCTTTGATTGGATTATCCTTGATTCGACTGTCCTTGATTGGACTATCTTTGATTGGATTCTCCATGATTGGCCTTCCTCGGTGGCGGAATGCTTACTTCCAGGCGTGATCCGTGCCCGGGACTTGATTCTATCGCGAGTTCGCCCGCCAGCAAGCGTACCCTTTCCCGGATCACGGCGGGTCCCTTCCCCGACTTCTCTAGTTCCGCATCCGACAGCTTTCCAGAAAAGGAGAAACCTTTCCCGTCATCCTCGATGGTCAATTGCAGATTACCCGATCGCTGCGCGAGCCGAACGAGCACATGGTGGGCACCGCTGTGCTTGCGCACGTTGACCAGACTCTCCTGCACAATGCGGGCCAGTTCGCGGCAGACTTTCTGCGCCAGATTGACGCGCTCCAACTCGCTGACGAACTCGGCTGCGATTCCCGTTTCCCGGCGGAAGCGCTCCACCGTGTCGGAGATGAAACCCAGAAGCCGCTCCGCATTGACCTCGAAGGACTTCATCGCCTGCATCAGTTCGCGCAACTTGAGAACTTCTTCCCGCAGCAATTTCTGGATCCGCCCCAGTTCGGAATTCACCACCGGCGCCTGGGTTCCCGACTGCCGGCGCAGCACGTCCAGTTGCATTTCGACCGCGATCAGCGATTGAATGGCGCCATCATGAAGTTCGCGCGCGAAGCGCGCCCGCTCCACCGCTCCGGCGCGCTCCCGCAGTCGCCGCATCAGGTATACGTTGTAAATGGCCGGACCCACCTGCTGGGCGAACTCCTGCAGGAAGCGCAACTCCTCTTCCGGATTTCCCATCATCTCGGGATCGAACACGAACACCCGGCCCGACCACTCGCTCCCGAAGGCCAGCGCGACAGAAACGATCGCGTCAAATTTTTCCACTTGGGCCAAGGCATCCAGAAATTCGGTGCTGGCGTCGCGTACCCGCTCGCCCTCGCGATCCAGCAGCACGGTGTGAAAACCCCTGGCATTGCGGGACGCGTAGACCGCGTCGGCGGGCGAGTCGAACAAATACGACCTTTCCCTGTCCGGCAAAGGCTCGCGCCAGCGCAGCGGTTCGACACCGTCAGCGCCACGCTTTACCTCGGCCAGGAATACCCGGTAACTGTGCGCTTCCTGGGAGGCGCTGAGCACGCGGCACGCACCGTAGATGCTCATCACTTCCCCGAGAATCTGTTGCATGGTACCGGTCAGTCCCGCTTCCACCCGGGTCGAACCAAGGACGCGCGTGATCACGGCGCGCTCCGCCCGCACTTTCTTCTGATTTTCCGACATGTAGCCGAGCAAAAATCCGAGCACAATCAGATAGACCGAACTCATGAACAGCTGTTGCGGATCCAGTTCCCGCACGCTGACACCGAGGCGTGGCAGATGTACGAGGTGCAGCCAGCGATCCACCACCGGTTCCAGTCCGGCTCGCACCGCGAGCGCTTCCACCTCCAGCAGCGCCACCGCGGCGGCTGCCGTGCCCACCGTTTCCCAGAGGCCCCAGCGATAGGCCGCAGCCGCCATCACGAAGACGAAAAAGAGAAAGAACGGCCCGCGCTGCGCCGTCGCGAACAGGGAAATTAACACCGGCCACAGGATGTCCACCGCATGAACCACCCGACGGAAAGCTCTTGTCGACTGCGGCCGGAAGCGCAGCAGCAGCAGCACCACCACCGCGTGAATCAGGTATATCCACAGCAGCCAGAGGAGCCAATGGGAATATACAAACCCACGCACCGGCTCCATCCAGAGCGCGAATATCGCCGCGATCGTCAGCGCCACACGCGCGGTTGACAGCCAGCGCTCGGTACGCCGGATTTCGTCGGCACTGAGCGGCGCGCGGAAGCGCCATAGATCACGATATCGAGGAATCATCCAGGGCAAGGGACCCTCGTCGATCAGCCAGTTTTAAAGTTAGGGCGCCTAATTCTAAAGGCAATCTCAGGCAAACTCCATGAGCTTTTCAGTATATGAGTGATTGAATCATTAGAGGTATTGATTCAATGATTCAATGTTCTAATGGCCCAACGCGATCCTCAGAGGGACTGCCCATTGCCGGGCTGGCACCGACCGTGCAACGCGCTCAGTGGTTACACTAGTAACCCCGCAAACCCCGATCACGCTCTAAAATAGAACGTGGAGTGGTCTGCCTTGGCCGTACGCACCAAAGTCTGGATGTCTCTGCTGGTCGGGCTGGTTCTCGCCCAGATTGCGGTGTCGCTGTTCATGCGAAGGGGCGATGCCCTGACCATTGCCAGCGACGTGATCCAGGGCTGGCTGCTGCTGGTTGCCACCGCCGCCTACCTGCCCAATACCGCTCGTTCCCGCTGTCCTACCCTCCATATACGGCTCTTTTGGATACTCATGAGCATCGGCATGCTCTTCTGGCTTACCTACCAGGGGATGTGGAATTACTTTGAAGTCATCAAGCGTCAGGAAGTGCCTGACCCCTTTTTAGGCGACATCGTTTTGTTCCTGCATCTGGTGCCCATGATCGCCGCTCTCGCCGTGCTTCCTCATCTCCACGAAGACGAACGCGACGAGCGCGTGCGCATGCTTGACTTCACCCTTCTGCTCACCTGGTGGGTCTTTGTTTATGTATACACCGTCATCCCCTGGCAAACCGTACAGGTGGACGAAGCGACTTACAGCGCCAATTTAAACAACACGTATATGACCGAAAAGATCGCGCTCCTGTTGGCGCTCGCGATCCTCGCCTACACTGCTCAGGGCGGGTGGAGGCAGCTTTACGGACAGTTGCTCGGCGCCAGCGCGCTCTATGCGTCCAGTTCCTATGTTGCCACCTGGGCCATCGGGCATCAGGTCTACTACAGCGGCAGCATTTACGATATTCCGCTGACCTTTTCCATTGCCTGGATGGGTGCGGTGCCGTTGCTCGCTCTCCGCTTCGACCTTTCCGATTCGAAGCCGACGCAGCCTTTGCTGGGTGTCTGGATCACACGCTTGAGCATGCTCGCTCTTTTCAGTCTCCTCTGGGCCGCCGTGCGCGCCGAACTGGACCGGGGGCTGCCGAGTGCGGTCCAGGCGTTCCGCATCACCGTGAGTCTTTTGGCCATGGTGGTGATGGGGGTGGTGGTTTTCTGGCGCCAACGCCTGCTGCGGGACGAGCTGTCGCAATTTCTGGAAAGGTCGCGCCGCTCTTTCGACGACCTAAAGGCCTTGCAGGAAAAGCTCATTCAATCGGAGAAGCTGGCGTCGCTCGGTCAGTTAGTGGGCGGAGCGGCCCACGAGATCAACAACCCGCTTACCGCCATGCTGGGATATTCTGATTTGCTCAATGCGTCGACCTTGCCGCCGCAGGAGCAATCGCATGCCGCGCAAATCGGCGAGCAGGTGCGGCGCACGACCACGCTGGTGGCGAGCTTGCTTACGTTTGCCCGTCAGACTCCGGCGCGGTTTGCCGCCGTCAACATCAACTCCGTGCTGCAAACGACGGTGCTGCTGCTCGCTCCCCAACTGGAGGCGGAAGGCAATTCCATTCGCCTCGAACTCACTCCTTCGCTTCCGCCGGTGCTCGCCGATTCCAACCAGATTCTCCACGTCTGCATGCACCTTGCGGGGCAGATCAACTCTCGCGTGAAGCGCGATGCAAATTCCGTTCTGATGGTGCACACGCACAGCCAAGGCACCCTGGTACTGGTTGATTTCTTTGCTTGCGATCCTTCGTCGAAGGATCCTTCTTCGCAGTTCGGGTCGCACTTGTCGCCGCTCAGCTCCGAGGGCGAGAACAAGCCTGCCACTCTTTCGTTGAGCGCCTGCTGCCGCATCGTCGAAGAACATGGCGGGCGTCTCTTACAGCCCTCCACTCCCGGCAACCCCGCTTTTCGTATGGAACTGCAGGTTGCGGCAAGTGCGGCAGGACGCTCGGCACTCGCCGCCGCCGCCTGGCCCGCGGCCCGCGGCAGTTCGTAGAAGTTCAAGATTTCACAGTTGCACGGTTGCCTTGCTCTTCACACTTCCACCGTCCTTTTCAACTGACCGCAAGCGGCAAAAATGTCGCGGCCTCGGGGACGGCGAATGAAGGCCAGGATTCCCGCGTCCACCAGTATTTGCCGGAACGCCAACACCCTCTCCTGCTCCGGCGTGCGATACGGCAGCTCGGTCCCTGGATTCAGCGCAATCAGATTGATTCTTGTTCGCATTCCCCGCACCAACTCGACCACCTCGCGCGCGTGCTCGGGAGCATCATTCACGCCCTCGATCAGCACATACTCAAACGTCATCCGCTCCCGCGTCCGCAAGGGAAACTCCCGCGCCGCGTTCATCAACTCGGCGAGGTTCCACTTCCGGTTCAGCGGCATCACTTCGCTGCGTAGCGCGTCGTTGGATGCATTCAGCGAAATCGCGAGTTTCGGACGCATCGTCTCCTGGCCGAAATCGCGAATGCGCGGCACGATGCCGGCGGTTGACACGGTCATGCGCGACTCTGGAATCCCCACGCCCTCGACCAGCAACCGCACCGACTTCATGAAGTTGTCATAGTTCAGGAAAGGTTCGCCCATACCCATGAACACGATGTTGACGCGCTGCAGCGGGGGATCAACTCCCTGGTCGCGAAGCACGGCGGCGATCTGCCCGACGATTTCTCCGGCCTCGAGGTTGCGCTTGACCCCGAGCAGCGCGGTGAAACAGAACTTGCAATTCACCGCGCAGCCTACCTGGCTCGACACGCAGATCGTCGAGCGACGCCAACTGATGGGTGGCGGCGGAGCTTCGCCCCGCTGGACGGGGCGAAGCCCCGTCACCACACGTTCCGCACCAGTGCCGCCTTCCAGTTCATCGCCTGCTTCGCTGCCGTCGCCGATTTCGCCGCCATCGCCTTCGGGCATCCAGACCGTCTCGACCGTTTCGCTGTCGGCCAGTTCCACCAGATAGCGCACGGTGCCATCGCTCGAAAAAAACTTGCGCGCAATCTTCGGAAGGCCAACGTTCCAGCCTTCCTCCACGAGACGAGCACGATATTCGAGCGGCAGCGTCGAGACCTGATCGAGTCGATCGATCCTTTGCCGGTATACCGCATCAAATAGCTGTTGGCCCCGGTAGGCGGGCTGCCCGGATCCGAGGGCAAGACCTGTGAGCTCCTGCAGGTTAAGTCCTAATAGCGAATTGGATGGCTGGTTCGGCATGTGGCGCCGGTGGGGCGACGGGCATCCGCGCACCTCTCACAGCATAATACTGAATCAGGATGCGAAGGATTCACTGTAAGTTAAACAAAAACAAGGCTAAACTTCAGCTGCCATCGCCTTGCCCCGGATTGTGGGAGAATAGTACCAGCAACCCACCCCGGAATTCATACTTCGATCCGAACGTCATACTTTGGATCCTAACGTCATACTAAGGAAATTCACGGTAAGAGACTAATGGTAAAAGAATCGCGCAGCATTCGTCGTCAGATCCTGCCGAATGGCCTCACGGTTATCACCGAGCAGATGCCCCACATACGCTCGGTTGCGATCGGCATCTGGCTCAAGTCCGGTTCGCGCGACGAAGATTCGGAATGGAACGGCATTTCGCACTTCATCGAGCACATGGTGTTCAAGGGAACGGAGACGCGCTCCGCCGAAGCGATTGCCCGCCAGGTCGATTCCATCGGCGGCAATATGGATGCTTTCACGGCCAAGGAATGCATCTGCTTTAACATCAAGGTTCTTGATGAGCACCTTCCGCTCGCCATGGACGTCCTCACCGATCTTGTCCTTCATCCTGTCTTCGATGCCGGCGATATCGCGAAGGAGCGGGGCGTCATTCTCGAAGAAATAAAAATGGACCAGGATAATCCCGACTACCTGGTCCACGAAATCTTCACCCAAAGTTTCTGGAAAGACCACGCGCTCGGTCTGCCGATCCTGGGCACGCGCGACACGGTGAAAAAATTCGAGCGCCCTGTCGTGTCCCGCTTCTATGGACACCACTTCGCTCCCGGCAATCTCATCGTCAGCGCTGCCGGTAACCTCGATCATAAGCACTTTGTCGAACTCGTGGCGAGATATTTCGAGCACGTGAAGCCGGCGAAAAACGGATTGCATTCTCCGCAGCCCAAGACTTTTTCGCGCATTAACCTGCGCAACAAGAAGTCGCTGGAACAGGTGCAGATCTGCATCGGCGTACCCTCGCATCCGATGGCGCACGAAAGCCGATACGCCTCCTACATTCTTAATACGCTGCTCGGAGGCGGGATGAGCTCGCGGCTGTTCCAGAACATCCGTGAGCGCCAGGGGCTTGCCTACTCCATCTATAGCGACTTGAATCCCTATCGCGATACGGGCTCCATGTGCGTGTACGCGGGAACTTCGCGCGAGTCGGCCATCAAGGTGGTCGAGTGCGTGGTCGAAGAATTCCGCAACCTGAAGACAACGCCTGTGCCCGAAGAAGAACTGCGCCGCTCCAAGGATCAGCTCAAAGGCAGCCTCATGCTCTCGCTCGAATCCTCGACCGCTCGGATGTCGAACCTGGCGCGCCAGGAAATGTACTACGACCATTTCTATGGGCTCGACGAACTC
>Ga0181523_10002596_pt1 | contig 17364 bp, 8 predicted proteins | sample PEATcosm2014_Bin_43_FD_119752 | JGI IMG/M metagenome (GOLD analysis project Ga0181523, IMG submission 119752) | Peatland microbial communities from MTU Mesocosm Facility, Houghton, MI, USA - PEATcosm2014_Bin05_30_metaG | ecosystem: Environmental > Terrestrial > Soil > Wetlands > Peat | place...
GACCCTCGGATCAGATCCACAGCCATGGGCAAACGCTAGCGTGCGAACACCGTTCTTGACTGCTTAGCTCACTGGACGGGCTCAGAGTGGTTCGGGGCAGTCCGTGGGGGTGTCGACCCGGTAGCCGGGTCCTCTGCTCACCATGCGCCAACGAACCCCTGCTCGGCCCTGACGGCCTTGGCGTATTGGTCCATGGGGACACAGCCCGCCGGGGGACTGACGCGGTCCCGGTGGAATGCGATCGTACGTTCTCGGCGAGTGGAAACCTGGACAACTAGTCTTTCCGCCGGGAGGGTAGGGGAATGGCGCTTCAGGAGGCATCCGTCGTCGACGAACGCCTCTTGGCGTCAGGTGACGAGTCGGGCACGGCCCCTGGCGACAGGAAGTTCCGTCCCGACGTCGAGGGCCTCCGGGCCGTGGCCGTGGGCCTGGTCGTCCTGTTCCACGCCGGGATCCCACACCTGACCGGTGGCTACGTCGGGGTCGATGTCTTCTTCGTGATCTCCGGCTTCGTGATCACCGGACTCCTGTTGCGGGAGAGGAGCGGGACCGGTAGGACCTCGATCCTCGGCTTCTACGCCCGACGGGTCCGCCGCATCCTCCCGGCGGCGACACTGGTCATCGTGGCCACCGTGGCGGCCGCCTACGTGGTCCTGGGCGTGGTGTCGGGCAACTACGTCGCCGACGACGGGCGATGGGCGGCGGTGTTCCTGGCCAACTTCCACTTCGAGGCCCTCGGAACGAACTATTTCTCCTCTGGACGCCCCCCCTCCCCGCTGCAGAACTACTGGTCCCTGTCGGTGGAGGAGCAGTTCTATGTCGTCTACCCAACCCTCTTCCTGCTGGTGGCCAGGGTCCGGGGCCGGTTCTCCTTGCGGACCCGGATGTCGGTCGCCCTCGGCGTGGTCATCGTCGCCTCCTACTGGCTGTCGGTCACCCAGACGGCCTCCCACCCGGCCTCTGCGTACTTCTCGCCCTTCACCCGGGCCTGGGAACTGGCCCTCGGGGCCCTGGTGGCGGTGTCCACCACCTGGCTGAAGCACCTCCCGGCACAGGTGGCGGCCCTCCTCACCTGGGCCGGACTAGCCGCCATCGTCACTTCTGCCTTCGTCTTCAACGCCCAGACCGCCTATCCGGGGTCCCTGGTGGCCGTCCCGGTGGTCGGTGCCGGCCTGATCATCGCCGGAGGCGTGGCCGTTCCCCGGGCCGGGGCGGAGTCACTCCTCGGGCTCGGCCCCTTCCGTTGGCTGGGGAAGCTGTCCTACTCCCTCTACCTCTGGCACTGGCCGATCCTGATCATCGCCGCCGAGCAGGTCGGCAAGACCAGCCTCCCCGTGGGCGACAACCTCCTCCTGGTGGTGATCGCCGTGCTCCTCTCGATGGCCACCTACCATCTGGTCGAGAACCCGATCCGCCACTGGCGGCTGCCCTCGAGAACGAGCGTCGCCGCCGGGGTGGCCCTGGTGCTGTCCACCGTCCTCGTCCTGTCGTTGGCCATCGCCGCCGGATCCGCATCTCCCACCCACAACCAGGTCGTCCCCGCCGCCAACGAGCAGGTCGTCCTCGACCAGGTGGCTGCCGCCACGAAGATCACGACAATTCCGAAGTCCGTCGAGCAGGCGGGCTTCGGTGCAAATGACTACTGGGGTGGGGCATATGAGAGTGCCCGATGCCAAGCGAATGTCACACAATCCCGAGAGAACCTCTGTGACATCGGGGACCCTGCAGGTCAACAGCTGATGGTCGTCTACGGGGACTCCCACGCTCTCATGTGGATCCCTCCCCTCGAGGCCATCGCCAATGCAGAGCACTGGAGATTGGTAGTGCTCGGAAAGTGGGCCTGTCCCGCCATACGGTCGAGCGTTGGGTTCGAGAACTTGTCCGGACTGGATACCAGCTGCGACAAGTGGCATTCATGGGCGACGAGTTGGATCAACGAGAACAAGCCGAGCCTGCTGGTGTTCAGCCAAGCAGACTTCTATACCACCCCAGCGCCTCAGGGTTCGGCACCCAGGCCATTCACGGCTAGCGAGTGGCGACACGGTCTTGACGCGCTCTTCACATCCTTCAAAGTTCCGAATATGAGGATGGTCCTGCTGGGAACAACTCCAATACTCGCTCAGGTCGCACCGGTTTGCCTCGCTGCGCATCCGAACGCCGTACAGGCGTGCTCGACACCAGCACAGTCGGCTGTTCCGCCACTCAGCAAGGTCGATCATTCCACGGCGGTCGCCGAGCACGTCGAATACGTCGACACCACTCCGTGGTTCTGTTCGAATATGTGCACAGCGGTAATCGGGAGCAATGCCGTGTATGACGTCTCCGGGCAACACGTGTCCGGCTCATGGGCTCAGTATCTTCAGAACGTATTGGCCCAGGCGTTGGGGCTGGCACAAGTAGGCACTGGTAACTCGACCTAGCCCTAGATTTAGGCAATGTGCCTACGGATCACCACCCGCCAGGAGATGCCTGGCCCGGCTCTCACGGCATTGGCAATCGAAGACAACTGGGACCAAAGCCGGGGAGTCATCTCCAGGTGATTCGCTGGTCAGGCGAGAACCATGACAATCAAGTGATCTGGCTGGTCAACATGGTCGAATGGCTTCAATGCATCCGGTGGCATTCACTGAAACAACGTCCGTGCCATGTACGTTGACAACAATATTCGTGACGTGAGTACCACGCGATACCCCCAAGCCGGTGTACAAGGCCCCAAATCCGCGCAGCCTAGGACGCCAGCCGTCTGCTTCGAGCTGCCAGGCGATTCCCTCAACCCAAAGACCAGCGAGGCCGCCGGCAAAGAAGTCTTCTGACGGATATCTATTGACTGACACCATTACAACATTGTTTCGAGGATACCTTTCCACTGCCTTGACCACATGGTCAACGATCTTCACATCGGACTGATTCCAGCCTACAGTTGAGTCGGCAGGCTGAAACGCAGTCAATCCGAGAACACCGATGACAGTGATTAGCAGAGTTCCGGCAAGCACACCCAATATCAATTCGTGTCTGGTACGTCGGTGAAGAAGACGTGATGCCAGTGACGCTACAGCCCACACGACAACCGTCCATATCAAGATCCCGACGACCCAACACGAGATGATCAGATAGTCCAGAATGGCTAGCGCATTCTGTTTCGGAAACATGGAGAAGTCCGCAACAAGTCCTATCGAACAGGCCAGTGCGATCGAAGACAAGGCGGCGAGCTCACGACGGTCCGATCTCCAAGCCCAGATGGCGATGGCCGCCAGAATACACAGCACAATTCCTCCGGCCGCTGGGGAGCTGTACGAGGGAAATGCTGCCCGATCAATCACCAGTGAAGGTTCATGAGTGAGCCAGATCGGAAGCGGCGAGGCAGCGCGGGCCAGGGCTCGAAGACCGACGCCCAGACCTTCAGTGGCCAGACCCGAATTTCCGTGTATCAGGGCCGTGAGATTGCCGTTGGCGGCGAAGTTCTGTGTCAGCGGAGCAATCCAACATGCCAGAGCAACTGCCAGCCCTCCGATGAGCCACCTGAAGCGTTTCGGCTTGCCGGCCACAGCGAGTCCGATCCCCGGTGCGACCAAGGAAAGCAGTATGGCGGGAATCACGAAGATCAGATGACACTGGGCGGCTACCGAGGCGACGAATACCAGTGCCGGCCACCATCCGAACAAGCCCATGGACACTGTCCAGGCCAGCACGACTGTGGCGATAAAGAAAGGGATCGGGAAATATGCGTTCCAAGTGATTCTCTCAAAGACCTCGGGCGTCAACCACATGAGATCGGCTGCGGCGAACGCAACCACCGCGCATCCGGGCCACAGTTTCGTGGACCAAACTGCTTCGACCGAGAGCGACAGAGCCGCCCCGGCGAGGATGGCGGCGGCCCACAGAGCACCATGGTTGGGGTCGATGTGAACGGGAATGGCGAGAAGCCAGAACAACAGCGGTCCCGGGTCGTTGAGGTAGTGACCCTGAAGGATTCCTGCGGTCGTCGTCAGACCGACCAGTGGTGGGTGAAACGAGATTGTCTGGAAGGAACGGATAGCGATTGCCGCATCGTCACCCATCGGGATCCATCCTTTGCTCAGCACCGCCCACATGGGTGCCAGAACGGACGTCCACACGATGACGTGACTCGTAGCGCGAACAAGTAACGGCAGCGCCCCTCTAGGATGATTCACCCCTCCGAGCCTCTCCACAGCCGTCTGCTCGCGCATCTCCATCGGCGGATTCTGTCACGGCAACTTGGAAATGTGCCTCTTTGGAATGGCGGAGTGTCATCGCAGGCTCTTGGACACTTCGGTGGTTGCTTGTCGAATCGGACTGAGCCGAAGGATGCAGCTTCCCTTCCGCACGTTTGCAGATGGCTTTGCGTTTCTCACCGTGTTCCGTGGTTCACCGGTGATGGTGATGGTCATCGATGAAGCCACCGCAGGGCCGGTCAGTGACCGCGGTATATGGATGACGCGATCGACCGCGTGCCAAATTGGCGCAGACTGGTGAAGGAGTATGAACCCTGGTGAATAGGGGACTCCAGGTCGGCCTGCGAAGGCGCACCGTCGCGAAGTGTGGCGAGGGTTCTTGACGGAGTCCCCGTGACCTGAGCCAGGTGGACCACTCAGCGGGGTCCGGCCACGACGATCCGTGCGAATGCGACCGAGGTGGTTCATCCGCCCTAGGCGGCAGCGGAGGGGGATCTCCATTGACCGGTGACGGCAAGTGGTCCGGGTTCATCCTTGATGCGAAGCAGCCAGGGCCTTGACGCACTCGTAGATGCCCGCGGTGCATCGGGCACGTGTGACGGCGGTTACCTTCGTCCCGTTCAAGGTGACGAGAACACCGGTAACATTCTTATGGGGCGGGACATTGAGGCCTGTGTACGAAGCACCGATGGAGGCCAATCCAGGTATCCACCCGTCGGAGTACAGCTGCCACGCCACGCCTTCGGTGATCCAGAACGTGGAGAGTCCATTGGAGGAGTTCGATCTGATGGAAACGAAGACCCGGCCTTTAGGTATCGATTGTTCGATGGACTGCGTGACGCTTCGCACCGAGGCGGCATCGGATTGATTCCAGTCCACCAGTGCCTCACTGGGCTGGAAACTGTGCAGTTGCAGGAAACCGGCAACGCCGACAGCGAAGATGACGGCGACAGCGCAGTACCCGACGATCGCGGTTCGGGTATCGGGCCGCCGGCCAGCGGCAACGTCCGGGCCTCCGTCGACCGGTGGACCGATCAGATCCGATTGCGTCGCAGACTCAGTACCCGCCCTGAGGCGTCGCGCGGTGATCGCTACGGACGCGAGGTCGACGAGGCACCATGCCAGAACGGTCCAGATCAGGATACCGACAATCCACAAGGGGGCAATGAGGTAGTAGAGACTGATCCCGTTCCTCTGCGGAACGATCGAGTACGCGACCACCAGGCTCAGCGCACAGGTGAGGCACACGATCGACAGCACCTCCAGTGCCTTGTTTCCGTGCCGCCAGGCGAACACGACGGTGAGAGCGAGCAGGAGGAGAACGATGAAGCCGATCACCGGCGAGTTGGGAGCGGTCGTCGCCAGCAGCGCAACGAAGGAGAGCGGCCTGTGGGTGAGCCAGATCGGAACTGGGGATCCGGAGCGGGCAAGCATGTGGAGCCCGAAGCTGAGACCATAGCGGGTCTGTCCCGATCCGCTCTTCAGCAGGCCAGTCAGATTGCCGTAGGAGCCGAGGTTCTGGACCAGTGGCGCCATCCAGCACGCAAGCCCTACGCCGAGTCCCCAGAAGAACCACCCTGTTCGTCGAGGCCTGTTGGAGGTGAGGAGTCCGAGGATCGGGGCTGTCAGTGCGAGCAGAACGGACGGAATCACGAACAAAAGGTGGCTCTGGGCTGCGACCGAGGCCGTGAAGACGAGTACGGGCCACCAGGCGAATGATCCACTGCCCACCCGCCACGCGAGCACGATGGAGGTGACGAAGAAGGGAAGGGGGAAGAAGGCGTTCCACGCCGGGTTCTCGAGCACCTCCGGCGTCAGCCACAGGAGGTCCACCGCCACGAAGGAGACGATCGCACAGCCGATCCAGAGCTTTGACGACCATACGGCCTCGATGGAAACGGAGAATGCGGCGCCCGTGAGGAGCGCTGCTCCCCAGAGCAACCCGTGATTCGCGTCGAGGTGTACGGGGACAGCGAGAAGCCAGAACAACAGTGGGCCGGGATCATAGAGATAGTGGCCGAGGCCGTTGCCGGCTGTCGAAGTGAGGCCGACCAGTGGTGGATAGAACGAGAATGTCTGGGACGAGCGTGTTGCTATCGCCGCGTCATCACCGATCGGTAGCCAACCTTTTGACAGCACGACCGATACCGGTACGAGTACTGCGAGCCACACTGCGACGTGGCTTGTCACCCGAACGATCAGAGGCGCGCGGGCAGTCCAAACAGTTCTCGCGCCAGCCCCATCCATCGGGACATTGTGTCAGGTCACTGGTAGTGAGGTGATGCGTCCCCGACGACGGTGAGGGAAGCCCGATCCCGGTTTGTCACCAGTTGGTAGAAGCGTCCCACGGCATCAGTCCGGGGCTCCGCCATGGCAGAGGCAGGACGCCCCTACTGGGCCTGAGGTGCCTGAGGTGCCTGAGGTGCCTGAGGTGCCTCCTCCGCCTTCGCCAGCAGTGAGTCCGCTGATCCGGCCTGGGCCACGGCGCCGGCCGTGGCGGTCGGCGCGTCGCCGGCGCGCTCGGCGCGCCGGATCCGTACCGCCCAGTAGGCGGCTCCCCCGAACGCCACCAACGCGAGCACCAGCAGCGCTGAGCCCCGTCTCTGGTAGTGGCCACGCACGTGCTTGCCGCCGAGGAACGTGGGGACGCTGTGGATGGGGAGCGTCAGGTACTCGATGGCCACGATCGCCGCGAGGATGCCGACGACCGTCAACGCAATGACACCGATCCATTTCTTCATGGGTTCGCACCTTACTCAATAGGGGAGTGGACTGTCGATGATTCCCTGGCAAGGGAGAGCTGGCCAGAATTGGGGACCCGGGGCGGGCACGCTGTCGCGGTGTCCGCTCAGCGACGCTTGACGGCCTGGGAGGCCAGGACGGCGAGCGACTGCCGGGCGGTGGCGTCCCAGTTGAATTGGGACGCGTACTCGCAGGCGGTGTTCCCCAGCCGCTTCCTCAGCACCTCGTCGGTGAGGACCGAATGCAGATTCTCGACCATCTCGTCGGTGGTGTCGCAGAGGAACCCTGTCACGCCATCGACCACTGCGTCCTCGTGCCCGCTGATGCGGGTCACCACCGAAGGTGTCCCGCAGGCTCCGGCCTCGGTGACAGTCATCCCCCATCCTTCGCGCAGGGAGCTGGAGGCCACGAGCCATGCCCTGCGGTAGAGGTCGATGAGCTCTGCCTGGTCCACGTAGCCGGGGAGCGAGATCCACTCCTGGGCGCCCTCCTTGCGGATGAGCTCCTCGAGCATCGGGCGCTCGTAGCCCTCGCCGGCGATGACCGCCTGCAGCTCGGGATGATTCGGCTTCAGCTTGACGAGGGTCTCGATCAGCAGTTCGAATCGCTTCACGGGCACCAACCGACCTACTGCCACTACGAGAGGCACTTCGGAGCGTGTCGTCCCCGGCGAGAAGTGCGACTCGACCCCGGGCGGCACGACGGTGACGTTCTTGGCCGGCAGTCGGAGCCGCTCCACGATCTCCCGTTTCGACGACGAGGACAGGGTGATGATCTGGGTTCGGCGGTAGACGGGAGGTGCGAGGTAGTGCTCGATGGCGTTGCCGGCCTCGGCCATTCCCTTGGGCAGGACCATCTTCCACATCTCTGCATGCACGTGGTGGAGGAACACGATGCGCGGGGAGCGGGCCCAGAGCGGTGAGAAGAATGGCATGCCGTTCCAGATCTCGACCAGTCCATCGCCACTTCCGAGATGACCGAGCACCCCCGAGATCATGGTGCGGGGGAAGATGGAATAGCGCCCCACCCGGCGGGTCACCATGTACCCCTCCCGGCGCATGAAGGGCCAGGCTCCGGGCACGGTGGACGTCGTCATGCAGACCTTCAGCCCCGCGTGCGACCAAGCGGACAGGATTCGATGGGCGTGCAGCTCCGATCCACCTGCCTCGGGGTCGTCGAAATCGCGCCACGCCACGACGTCGATCCTTCGCAGGCCCGCGAATTCGGCGATCTCCTCGATCGACATGTCGGCATACGGTCGGAGCGCGGGAGCATCGAACGCTGCTGGACCGGTCGCACGGCTGGTGTCCGGACCAGCCAATTCCCCATGAACATCGGGCGCCTGTTCCGTAGCGGGCCTGGACTCTCTGTCGTGATCGTGGGCAGGAGGACGTTGTCGAACCGACTCGTCCTCGCCGAGAGCGTCCTTCATCGAATGGTCCCCCCAACCCGCTGTGTGAGCGGTCCGCCCACACTCAAGGCAGATCATCATACTGCTCCGACCTCGACCTTGGCCAGAGCCTTTGGCCGGCGCGGCTGATGCCGAGGATCCGTTGCATGGCTTGACGCTGCCGCCTTTCCACCGCCCCCGGCTCGCACGGGAGCAGTGATGCTCGAGCGCAATGCCGGGATGGGACAGCCTGCCCGCCGATGCGCGTCTCGGCGCCACCAGCAGGGTAATCGTCGATGCCACCTCGTTTGAAGCCTTGTCTACACTGGCCCCACTCGTGTCCGAAACGTCCTTCGCCCCCCACCACGGGCCCACTGCATCCGACCCGGAAGGGGAGGGTGGCGTCGGGCGACGCCTCCGATCACCCGGTCGGTTCAGGTCCACCGTCGACTACCTGGGCATCGCCCTGTTGGCCTTCGTTCCCCTGCTAATTCCTCAGCCGGGCGTGGTCACGGACGACACCAAGACCTACCTGTACCTGGATCCCGGGCGATACGTGCGCCAGGCCGTGTCACTTTGGGACCCGAACATCGCATTGGGCACGGTCACCCACGAGAACATCGGCTATCTCCTGCCGATGGGCCCGTTCTACTGGATGATGGCCGAGCTCCACGCCCCGTTGTGGATCGCCCAACGGCTGTGGTTGGGGTGCCTGCTCTTTGCCGCCGGTGCCGGAATGATCTACCTGTGCCGAACGATCCACCTGTCGGCACCGGGTTGTTATGTCGCCTCGATCGGATTCATGTTCACGCCCTATGTACTGCAGTATGCAGGGCGCATCTCGGTCATCTTGATGCCGTGGGCCGGGCTGCCGTGGATGCTCGCCTTCGTCATCCTGGCCCTCCGACGTGGCGGTTGGCGATATCCGGCGCTCTTCGCCCTGGTGGTCGCGTTGGTCAGCGGGATCAACGCCAGTTCGGTTCTCTATGTGGGGATCGGTCCTGCCCTGTGGCTCGTGTACGCGGTACTCGTCGAGCGTGAGGCGACATGGCGGGAGGCTTGGAGCGTGGCCTGGAAGGTTGGGCTGCTCAGTGCCCTGGTGTCGTTGTGGTGGGCTATCGGACTGCAGGTTGAGGCGGCCTATGGCGTCAACATCCTGAAGTACACGGAGACCCTGCCTTCCACCAGCTCCTCGTCGTCGCCGTTCGAGGTGCTCCGTGGGCTCGGGTACTGGTTCTTCTACGGCGCGTCCGACCAGACCGGCAACTGGACCCAGGCGGCGGTGGCCTACACCCAGAACCTCGGGCTTCTGGCATTGAGTTTCGGCATTCCGGTCCTGGCCTTCTTGGCAGCCGCGTTGATGAAGTGGCGTCAGCGTGCTTACTTCGTACTGTTGGTCGTGGTCGGGACGGTTCTGGCGGTAGGTCCCTACCCCTACTATCAGCCGACCGTGGTCAGCGGTCTGATCAAGGCCTTCATGGGCGATACGACTGCCGGCCTCGCCCTCCGGTCCACCGACCGGGCCTCGCCGCTGGTACTGCTGGGCCTGGCCGTCCTGCTCGGTGCCGGTGTCACCGCGGTGTACCGGCGCGTCAAGAGGACCGGCCTGGTGGTCGGAGCCTTCGCCCTCGCGGCCATCGCCGGGGCCTCGGCTCCTCTCTGGACCAGTGGGGGGGTGGTCAACGGTCTGACCCAGCCGGCCAGGCCACCGGCGTATGTGCAGGAAGCGGCTGACCATCTGAACAGTACCCATCCGGGTACACGCGTCTATGCGTTGCCCGGCAACAACTTTGCCGCCTATCGATGGGGCGACACGATCGACACGGTCTACCCCGCTCTGCTGACACGTCCCTTCGTCACCCACGAGCAACAGACGATGGGCTCACTGCCCACTGCGGACCTCCTCGAGGCGGTGGACACCCCGCTGCAAGAAGGGATCCTGGACCCCAGCACACTTGCGCCGATTGCGTCGCTGATGAGCGCCGGCGACATCCTCGTCCAGTACGACCAGGAATACGAACGCTACGACGCACCCGATCCACAGCACGTGGCCAAGGCTTTCGCAGTGACGCCACCGGGATTGAGCGATCCCGTGTCCTACGGGGCACCGCGGCCGAACGTGTCCACGGTCGCCCACTTCGACGAGCAGGCCCTCGCCCTCCCGGCCAACCAGGGGTGGACGGCCCCGCTGGTGTCCTACACGGTCGACCGTCCTCGGGCCATCGTCCGGGCCGAGTCGCTGAGGGCCCCGCTCGTCGTCGCCGGCAACTCCTCGGGGCTGGTGGCGGCATCCTCGTTCGGCCTGCTGTCGGGCAACCCCACCATCTTCTACGCCGGAACACTCGATACCAATGCGAAGCTGAAGAAGAAGGTGCTCGGGGCCGGAGCGAACCTGGTGGTCACCGACAGCAACCGCAAGCAGGGGTACCGGTGGAACGGCATCACCGAGAACGCCGGCTATACCGAGACTGCAGCTGAGGGACCCGACAGGTCGGATCCCACCGATGCGCCCCTCGACCTATTTCCCAAGGCTCCTGCCAACGCCCAGAGCACGACCGTGTACAAGGGCATCGCCTCGGTGACCGCTTCGAGCTACGGCTCGCCGGTCCAGTACTTCGTGGAGGAACGCCCGGCGGCGGCACTCGACGGCAATCCACAGACGGCCTGGCTCACAGCCCAGAGTCCCGACGGACAGTGGTGGCAGGTGCAGTTCGACGGGCCAAGGACCGCTGCCTCGGTCAACCTCGTACAGGCCCAGACGACCACGCCCAGACAGGTGATCACCCAGGTCAAGCTCATCTTTGATGGCGGTAGCCATGTGGTGGCCGATCTCGGGCCGGCGTCGCGGACAATCGCTGGACAGACGATCCGATTCGCCCCGCGTACGTTCTCCACGCTTCGCATCACCATCACCCGCTCGGTGCGCACCAAGTACCACGTTCGTGCCGGCTACCAGAACACCGCCGGATTCGCCGAGGTGCGGATACCGGGCGTCACTGCGGACGAGACGGTCTCGATGCCCCAGGACCTGCTCCGATCGGCTGGGAGCAGCTCGATCTCCCACCCTTTGACCATGATCATGACCCGGCTGCGCAGCTCGGGCTATCCGCCGCGCTCGGACCCCGAGCCGACGCTGGCCCGGGCCTTCTGGCTTCCCACGGCACGCACCTTTGCGGTCACCGGCCAGGCCCGCGTCTCGCCCCTGGCCTCGGATGCGACCATCGACCAGGTGGCCGGTCGCACCGGTCCGACCACGTTGAGTCCGGTCGCGTCCTCGAGCGTGCGGCTCACCGGCGATATCGGGGCCGGGGCCGGGGCGGCGATCGACGGCAACCCGGCAACGGCCTGGGAGACCGGATTCGGTGTAGGTCAACAGGTCGGCCAGTGGGTGCAGTACGCGCTTCCCACGCCGGTCACCTTCGACACGCTGGACCTGAAGATCGTTGCCGACGGCCGCCACTCGGTTCCCACCGCGGCCACCGTGGCGGCCGGCGGCGCCTCGGAGGAGCTCACCCTGCCGGCAATCGCCGACGGGCGTGTGCCTGGCTCGGTGGTCAACGTGCCGCTGACCCTTCCCTCGGCTCTCACCGGAAAGACCGTCCGGGTCACGGTCGAGAGCGCGCGCATCGAGACGACAACCGACTACGCCACACGGACGCCCTCGGCCATGCCCATCGGCATCGCCGAGGTGGGGATCCCCGGAGTTGCGGCATCGCCAGTCCCGGTGCAGATTCCGTCAGCGTGTCGCGACGACCTGCTCGCTGTCGACGGCGCTCCGATCTGGGTGTCCGTCACGGGCACGTCTGCAGCCGCACTGGCCCGTCAGCCGCTGACGGTTTCGCTCTGTGGTCCCGACGCCGGTGGGCTGGCCCTGAGTGCGGGCAACCACACGCTCCTCTCGACATCGGGGCAGACAGTTGGATTCGACATCGACCAGTTGGCGCTGTCGTCCTCCCCGGGCGGCGGGCCGGCTCCCGTGCTGGCGGGCGGGCAACTCGCCGCCCCGACGGTCACCGGCGCTCCATCGGTCACCGTCGACAGGCAGACGGCCACCTCGATGCAGTTGACGGTCTCGGGTCTGTCGGGCAGTGCTCCACCATTCGAGCTGGTGCTGGGACAGAGCGTCAACGCCGGGTGGGAGGCCACCGTGGGTGGTCACGCGCTCGGTGCACCCGTGCTCGTCGACGGATTCGCAAATGGTTGGACGATGGATGCCGCGGCGCTCGGTACCGCGGTCCACAACGGTCGGTTGGCCGTCGCACTCCGATGGACGCCCCAACGCCGGGTGAACGTCGCCCTCCTCATCTCTGCCATGGCGATCCTCGCCTGTCTCGTTCTGGCACTCGTTCCGCTCCGGAGGCGGCGCACCGGACGCCGAGGAAGGGCGATCGACGCAGGGGTCGATCCGACAACCACCGCACCCGGCAATGGGTCGGAGCTCGCCATCGAAGGTCCGGAGCTCGTGACCTCGTTGCGACCCGAGGCTGGAAGTGCCTCGATCGAGGTGGCCTTCGTGTGGGGAATTGCGACCGGCGTCGTTGCCGGCCTCATCGCCGCCCCACTGACCGGCCTCGTGGTGGGAGTCGCCACGGTGATCGTGATGCGCATCCCGAAAGCGAGATTGTTGCTTGGTCTGGCGGCGACCGTACTGGTCTTCGCCGCCGGCACCTATGTCACGATCCACCAGGGCGTCGACCCGGCGGTCCCGAACGGCGGGTGGCCCGTCGGCTTCGGTGCGGCCAGCGGTTTGGCGTGGGCGGGCGTCATGTTCCTCGGGGCCGACGCCACCACCGAGGTGGTCCTGGGTCGCCTGGCATACCCCAAGCGGGAGACCGCGGCCGAGCCGATCGGTGATCGGCTCGAAGATGCGGATGGCACCTGAGCCGGTCGCCCGTCAGGACTCGGCCGGCCGTGCTCAGCCGGCCTGGCTCAGCGACCGTTCGCGTCAGGCGATCGATCTCGCCGGCCAGCACACGTTCTCAGTCCCTTGTGATTCGAGCTCAGTCTCGCGATGCTCACGACCTTCTTCCCACACGCTTGGAGTTCAAGCAACGTCAGGGAACTTCCGCGAATCGCGAGGTCAGGGCTGGATTGTTGGCCGCAGGTGACCAGGTAGGTGAATGGCTACCTTCGATCCGTCGAGGGCGGAGACATGGATCACGGATTGGAGGGACAGGTCGGCCACGTGGTTCGGACCTTCAGGGTCGTAGAGGCTGTCGCGTTTGTTCTCCCAGAGCGACCGATAGTTCGCTGGAACCGAGCCGACGGGTGCCGGTGGCGCCGGTGCCGCGACCGGGCACCGCTCCCGGTAGATCAGCCAACTCCGTAGAACGGGGACCCGTAGGAGAAGACCCCCCCATCCGAGGACACCAGCCAATAGCCCCCGGTCGCCTTGTCGGACGCCATTCCGGTGATCGGAGCGTCGAGTGTGACCGCTGCCGTGGATCCCTGGTACTTCGCACTTCCGTACGAGAACACCCCACCGTCAGCGGCCACCTCCCAGTAGCCGGGGCCGGCGGTGGCCGCGGTCAACCCGACGATCGGATCACCGAGGTTCACGTTGCTGGCAGACCCCAGGTACGGAGCGCCGAAACCGAACACCCCACCGTCGGCCGCCACCTCCCAGTAGCCGCCCGTGGCGGCGTCGGCGGCCACGTCGATCACGGGAGCAGCCAGCGAGTGCCCGGCCATCGAACCGAGGTACTGAGCGTCGCCGAAGGCGAACACCCCACCGTCAGCGGCCACCTCCCAGTACCCCCCGCCGTCCTGGGTCGGAGCCAGGCCCACCACGGGGGCATTGAGTTGGGTACCGCTCATCGACCCGAGGAAGAGGGCGTCGCCGAAGGCGAACACCCCACCGTCGGCGGCCACTTCCCAGTATCCCTTGTCGTCCGGTGTGGCCACGATCTGAACGATGGGGGCATTCAGAGGCTTCGAGGCCATCGACCCATAGCTGGTGACCGCGCCACGAGCGGTCACTGCGCCCTGCGAGTCGACGAGCCAGTAGCCGGTGCCGTCGGTGTTGGCCGCCATCCCGACGATCGGTCCGGCCAGCGAGGTCACCGACGCATACCCAGCTCGCGGGGAGGCCGACACCTCATTGGAGGCTGCCGAGAGCCCGGACACGTTGACCGCCCTCACAGTGAAGTAATAGGTCTGTCCAGCCGTGAGACCCGTGACACGGAAGGACCTCCAGGTAATCAATGAGGCGCCGTTGGCCGGGCTCGCTGACTCGACTCCAGGGCTGGTCCCCACATAGACGTTGTACCCGGTGATGGCGGAGCCGCCATTGGAGCTCGGGCGCGCCCAAGTGACGACGGACGCGCCATGACCCGAGCTGGCATGAGTGGCGATCGGTGCTCCTGGGACGCCGGTCGACGTTGCCACCGAAGCGATCAGGGGAGAGGCAGCGATCAGGGGAGTGAGAATGGGCGGCCGAGCGGTGGGCTGGGTCACGGTAGGACTCGTCGGTGCTTGCATGGGCAGTGACACGGCACCGTGCGCGACCTCCGTGGTCGGCGCGACCACCGTGGTCGGCGCGACCACCGTGGTCGGCGTGACTGTTGCGGTGCTCGTGGTGCCACCGGACTTGCCACTCCCCGGCTTGACGGCCTTCGGCTTACCCGTGGAACTTGTCCTTGGCGGACGGGAGTGGGTCGAAGCGGTACCGGTGCCGGTCACAGTGGTCGTGGTCGTCGAACCCCCGGAATCGGGGAGCGCATTCGCCGGCGAACTCGCCGGGGCGGTGGCCGACGTTGGGACGCCGCTGCTCGAGTTCGAGACCGCCGCTTCCCCTGTCCTCGCGTGGCTGCGCACGGCCACGGCAAGACCCGCCACCACCAACAAGGCAATAGCCAGTGTGACGCCGAGCGTCTTCCTTGCCCGCTTATCGGGCAGCGGTGCCTCGCCGACAAGCCACAGCGACCACTGCTTCATTCCCTGTGCCCACTGCTTCATCACGAGGCCCCTTCATTGCCACGTATGACCCCGACAACGAGGACATCACGTCACGCACATCCACCGTGGCCCGCCCGAGCCGGCGGAGCTCCCCAGTCCCGATGTGCTGCCATCGATCTACGAACCGTGCCCAGCATACCGGTGAGATGCGGGAAATGGACAGCGGTATTCCGGTGATATTGGAGAAATGGGTAGCGGTGAGATAAACGAAATGGATGGTCAGGCTCCCTGTACACCGGCGAGAAGGGGGATGAGTCCCTGGCACACACGAGCACTCCGCAAGCCCGGCGCGCACCTTCCTGGTCCGGCCCGTTCACAAGGGTCAGTTCGGACTGTGGCCTGGCCCCTCATCGTCCGATCGCACCGGATCAGCTGCCATTGCTGCCATCTGGCGAACGCGTTCCCGGCTCACGCCGAGCTGCTGGGCTATCGCATCGAGCGACATTCCGTGAGTCCTCGCCTTGGCGATCGCCAGCGCCCGCTTCTGTGACTCCGTCTTCCGCACAGCCTCGGCATCGCGCATCGCGGCATTGGCGGCGATGACGCGCTCAAGGGCCTTGCGGGCCTTGGGTCCGACTGGCCGAGATTCGGGGTTCATCCCCCCTACACTATCGATAGCAAGACCACCCTTGTGGCTCGATTGCCGTAGGGGCGGACTGCACAAAGGCAGCATTACCCTGCATCTTCACCACACAAGGGTGGGGTTGCGGTGGCCGCCGTGATCGCTGTTCGGTTGGCTGACCGGACGGCCATGGCTCCCATCGGGACCGGCTTGGTACGGAGGCGGCCGGCACCCGGATCAAACAGCCAAACAGCGGAGATCCCCTGACGAGCCGTGGCAGAACGTCAGCGCCAGGGCCGGGGTCGGTGGCACTGTCTCGTGCCGTCGGGTCGGAACGTTCCACCCAGACCGGTCCGCCGACCTCGCCCAGATGCACGCGCTCCGGCCTCCGCTGAGGTCGGCCGGCGGGGGACGGGCGAGATCGCGATTCACAAGGACGCGCCGGCGCCGGTGTGTCCGACCCGCAACGACCCGCAACGCAGTGTGCAGTCCGAGGGCCGTGCCGAGGACCCTGTCCAGTTCCCCTCCGACGGGAAGCGTCCCCCACACCCGAAGAGGAGCTAATAACCCTGGCAGTGGGAGGTCTGTCACTGTGCGTGGAACTGCTTGCATTTGACTTGTTGATCCCTTAACTTCAGCCGTACCGCAAGTGCGGTCCGATCAGTAGCCCCGGGGCAGGCTGCACAAACCGATCGAGCGACGTGGGGGCATCCCCCGGGGGTAGAGAAAATGGGCTCATTTCGTTGGCGTGCAAACCGTGCGTCTGGCAACACCCAGACCGCGGCCGAATTGCTTACACCCAGTGCACGCATGGCCGGTCTTCCTGTCGACACCGCGTCGACAGGCCACCCGTCGCCCAGTTCAACGAGGGGAGGGGGTCGCATGCGAGCATTCAGAGTGAAGGTCGGCCGCCTGGGCGCCATCGGAGCGGCGACGCTCATCGGCGTCGCAGGGCTCGGTGCAGCAGGGCTGGTCGCCTCCACGCCCGCGTCGGCTGCGACCGTGCAGCAGTACTTCGCGTTCGACGGTCCGACCGGGTGGACCGCGGTGAATACCGCCGCCGACTGGTCCGCCTCGGCGGCCACGGCGGCCACGGGGAGCAACTTCACCTTCCAGAGCGCCGCTAACAGCCAGCTCGTCCCGACGACCAACTCGGGTGTGACGGTGCTCTACATCGACAACACCATCGACTACTACCCGATCCCGGCCGGCACGACCTACGTGAGTGCCACTGCCGCTGGTTCGGTGACGTACACGCCGGTCTCCGGCCCGGCCACGACGTCGCCACTGACCATCACGTACTGCCCGACCGCCACCTCGGCGGGTTGCACGGCCCAGGCGAAGACGGCCACCTTCCTCGGGAGCACGCCGGCGCCCTACCTGCAGGTTGGGACGCAGGCGGGCCTGCAGTTCGCTGCCGGTGGGACGCTCGCCCTCCCCTCCATCACCGTCACGCTGACGGCGAGCGGTAGCGCGGGCACGGTGGTCAACTGGACCCAGTCCGAGTTCGACACGGCCAC
>Ga0181523_10002598_pt1 | contig 17340 bp, 7 predicted proteins | sample PEATcosm2014_Bin_43_FD_119752 | JGI IMG/M metagenome (GOLD analysis project Ga0181523, IMG submission 119752) | Peatland microbial communities from MTU Mesocosm Facility, Houghton, MI, USA - PEATcosm2014_Bin05_30_metaG | ecosystem: Environmental > Terrestrial > Soil > Wetlands > Peat | place...
GAGATCGACTCGCGCATTCCCAGGGAGCTCGAACGCGTGGTGATGCGCTGCTTGCGGAAGGATCCGGAGCGCCGTTTCCAGCATATGGCCGACCTGAAGGTGGCGCTGGAAGAGCTGAAGGAGGAGTCGGATTCGGGGAAGCTGACGCCCGCGCCTTCCACGGCACTGCCGCACAGCCGCAACCGGCTCGCCCTCGGCCTCGGTGCAGCGTTCATTCTCCTGGCTGCCGTTGCCGGCGGCTGGCTCTGGTGGCATTCCAAACCTGGCGAGACCACCGAGCGCGCGTTCAGCCGGCTGACCGCGAATGGCATTTCGTTTAGCCCCACCATCTCGCCGGACGGGAAAATATTTGCATACCTGTCGCTGGTAGGCGGGCCGGTGCCGGATATCTGGGTGCAGCAGACCGCTGGCGGCCAAGCCATCCAGATCACGCATGAGAAGGACGGGGCGTCTTTCCCGGTTTTTTCGCCGGACGGAACGGAGATCGCATACGGGGCCAACGGCGACATTTATGAGATTTCGGCGCTCGGCGGCGGTTCCCGGCTGGTCGTCACCGACGGCTTGAGCCCACTCTACGCCGCGGGCGGATCGCTGATTCTGTTCATGCGAATGCAGGAAGGCTGGTACCGTCTTTTCGCGGTCCCTCGCGTGGGAGGAACTCCCGTCGCTATCCAGCCCGAGGCTCGCTTTGTTCGTTTTCCAATCGTCTCACCCGATGGAAGCAGGATTCTCGCGCAAGTGTCTCGAAGCGGCCAGGAGGAGCAGGACCTCAAGCGATGGTGGACAATCTCGATTCCCGGCGGAAACCTCGCCGAGATTGCTCCACCATCTCTGCGTGGCGCAAGTTATGCTCCGCCGCCGTTAGCCTGGATGCTCGACAAGGATTCCGGCCGGCAGTGGGTCGTCTTTGGCCGCCAGGGCGGTCACGTCAGCGACCTGTTCCGCGCGGCGGTCACCGGCGATGGGAAGGTGACGTCCGAACCGGAGCGGCTGATCTCCGTCATGGGCTCTACCGGCCCTCTCAGCATTGCGACCGACGGGCGCATGGTTTTCGAAAACGCAACCTCCTTCAATACCAACCTCTGGACCGTACCGATCGACACCGATCATGCGCGGGTAACCGGCGACCCTCACGGGTTGACCCAGGTGGAGGGTATCCGCGACGACTCCCCCTCGCTTTCCCGCGATGGCAAGAAGGTCGCTTACTTCGCCGACCGCAGCCTGGCCGTAAAAGACCTGGTGACGGGCCGGGAAACACAGTTGGATCCGGCGCCGTTTGTCCAGTTCGGTACGCCTCCGATGATTTCTCCGGATGGCTCCCACGTTGCCTACAACTTGTGGCGCACTGGCGTGCCCGAACCCGACCTCTATCTCATTTCGGCCGCCGGCGGATCGCCGCGGCGCGTTTGCGAGGATTGTGGAACGCCGCGAGGCTTTTCATCCGATGGCAAACGAGTGCTGACGCAGAAGGGTTCCGCTCACCATGGCGTCGGTCAAATCGCGCTGGTGGATGTCGCGACGGGCAAGTCCGTGGTCGTGTTGAGCGACTCCCAGCACGCCATATGGAACGCTTACTATTCGTGGGACGACAAGTGGATGGCGTTCCTGATGCAGACCGGCGCCCATCGATTTCGCATCTGCATAACGCCGGTGGAGGATTTCGTTCCCGCCGGACCGGACCACTGGATCGAGCTGACTACCGGCGAATACCACGACCACCACCAGCAGTTCTCTCCGGACGGGAACACCATGTACTTCGCCTCCAACCGCGACGGCTTTACGTGCATCTGGGCTCTGAAGCTGGATCCGGCGACCAAGCGGCCTCTGGGCGCCCCGTTCGCCGTTCAGCATTTTCATTACAGCCACCGGATGTACGCGGGAGTTTCGGCGCCGAATGACATGGAGGTATGCGTCGCCCGAGACAAGATCGTCACCAACGTCGACGAGTATCACCTCGACGTCTGGATGACGCAGTTGGAGCCGCGCCAGTAGGACAGATCGGTTTTTGTCGTCATCCGGCTTACGCCGGCAGGCCACCAAAGGCGATGGTCTGTCCTACCTTACGACGCCAGGAACTCCGCCAGCGCGGCTTGCCATGGGCGCAGCGGCGGCAGCTTGGTGTTGAGCAGGATGGCTTTGGCCGGCCGCGTCGCCTTGCGCGGAAAGTGCGTCGAGGGCACCGGCAACACGGTCACCTTCCGCCCCGCAATGCGGAAAATCTCCCGCGCGAAATCGAACCAGCTCACGCCGCCGCTGTTGGCTGCATGATAAATCCCGGGCGGCGGCGAGGCGGCCAGCAGATCGCGCGTGGCCGCCGCCAGGTCCGGTGCGTACGTGATGCTGTTGATTTCATCCGATACAGCTTGTATCGTGTCTCGCTTGGCGGAGAGATCCAGCATGAGGTCCACGAAGCTCTTCTTGGAGAGGTCGCTCGCGCCCTTGGGTCCGAATATCACGGCAGTCCGGACGACGTAGCAGCGGCCGCGGGATTCGGCGATCGACTGCTCTCCGCGGTGCTTGGAGCGCCCGTAACTGGAGAGCGGCGCCGGCCGGTCGGCTTCCCCGTACTCGCCCTGGACGCCATCAAACACGTAGTTGGTCGAGTAATGCACCAGCGGCACGCCCAGTTCCGCCGTGAGCTGCGCCAGCCGGCCGGGGAAATCGGCGTTCAGCGCCATGGCGGCTTCCGGCCGGTCTTCGGCGCCATCCACATCGTTGAACGCGACGCAGTTGATGACCGCATCGAACGCCGGCCGCAGCGCTGCCACCTTGACGCGCAGGGCAGGGAAATCGAGCACGTCGATATCTTCACGGTCCCAGCCGATAGCCTGGGGATACAACTTCATGAGCTGGCCGCCGAGCGTGCCCTTGGCGCCGAGAATGAGTACGCGCTGAGTCGACATGGGAGTCCGTTATTTCAAGCCTACCAGCGCTGGTGGACCAGCGGGCGAATCTTCGTATTGTAGATCCCACGAATCGCGGCCATCGTCTCGGCGGCCAGCGGTGGCAGATCCGAAGCCGCGCAATTCTCCGCCACCTGGGCCGGACGCTTGCCGCCGGGAATCGCGCACGAGACGGCATCGACCATCAGAATCCAGCGCAGCGCAAATGGGGCCATGCTTGTGCCTGCCGGCAGCAGGCGCCGGATCTCCTCCACCGCTTCCAGCGCCACCTCGTAATCCACGCCGGAGAACGTCTCGCCCACGTCGAATGCCTCGCCGTGACGGTTGAAGTTGCGATGGTCGTCGGCGGCGAACCGGGAATTCCGCGAAAGCTTGCCGCTGAGGAGCCCGCTGGCCAGCGGGACGCGCGCCAGAATACCTACGCCGCGCCGCCGGGCCTCGGGAAAGAACAGTTCGGCGGGCCGCTGGCGAAAGCAGTTGAAAATAATCTGCACGGTCTGGACGTTCGGAAACTCGATCGCCTTTAGCGCCTCCTCCACTCTTTCCACGCTCACGCCGTAGTAACGGATCTTGCCGGCCTTGGCCAGATCGTCCAGCGCGCCGAAGACCTCGGGCCGATAGTAGACGTCGGTGGGCGGGCAGTGGAGTTGCACCAGATCGAGGCAATCGGTGGCCAGGTTGCACAGGCTGTCTTCCACGAAGCCCGCCAGGTTTCGAGCGTTGTAGCCGTCAGCCGTGTGCGGCGAAAGACGCCGCCCGGCCTTGGTGGCGACCACGATTCGCTCGCGCCGCTCGCGCTTCAGCCGCGCCAGCAGGCGTTCGCTGCGGCCATCGCCATAGACATCCGCCGTGTCTATGAAATTGACGCCGCAATCGATGGCCTGGTGCAGCGCGGCCAGGGATTCGTCATCGCTGACCTGTCCCCAGGCGCCGCCGATCGCCCAGGCACCGAAGCTCACTTCCGAGACCTGCCAGCCGGTCCGTCCCAGCGCGCGATATCGCATATTTTCAATTATGCACGCGAGAGCCGGTTCGTGGCGGAAGAGGTGTGCGACATGGAGGTGGCGACCGCGCGGCTGGCTTTGTATCAGGGCACTGGCTTCAGCCGTGCCGCAACGCATCGGTAGCTCTCGGCTTTAGCCGCTGAGACTTTCCTGCGTCCCCAGGGGCATCTGAAGCCCAAGCCTTTGTCCCGATCTGTGGCACGGCTGAAGCCATGCCCTGAAACAAAGCCTCGCGAAAGCCCGCCTATGGCAGCGTGAAACGCAATGAGCCGAATACCATGTTGGCGTACGCCGTGTGCGGTGTGCCTGGCGCAACATACCAGGGCGCCCGCGTCAAGTAGGAATACTGCGTGATGATCTGCAGAGCGCCGTATTTTGGGTTCTTCCAGAAGGTGTAGTAGTAGCCGAACATCGGCTCCTGAAACTGCCGGTTGGCCGACGAGGAACCCGGGAAGCCGAATCCCAGGTAATTGCCCGGCGAAACCAACGTGTAGTTTTTGTCGAAATACGTGCCGCCGTAATAGGCGAAGAACTGCGATTTGGGCGTGGGCGCATACTCGAAGCCGGCGATGCCCGACATGGAATGCACCGGCGAGATGGAGCCGTCGGGACCGATGACCAGGTCGGGACCAAGCGCCACCAGGTCGCGCCCGCCGCCACTCGAGTAAAACGTAGTGGCGATCAGGCGGAAATTCTTCACCACTTCGAGGACCGTGTTGAACGATCCGGCCAAGCCTTGGGCGTCGAAGTATTTGCCCTCCGCCGGCGAGTCCCGGAACTGCCGCGAAAGGCCGGCCAACTCGAAGTGCAGCGCCTTGCCCGAGACCTGCGTGTCGTAAGCGACCTTGGCGACGATATCCGGCCGCACGTTGGGCGCGGTGGGAACGCTCCCGTTGTCCACTTGCGTGGCGGCAAACGAGGGCAGCGTGACTGCGGTGGTAACGTACTGGTCGGGGTTCTCGACGGAACCGGCAATCGACCAATGCTGGTTGGGGTGATAGACCACGCGGAGCTGTCCCGGCCGTCCCCATACCAGACCCGTCAGGTAGTTGGAATCCTCACCGAGGCCGACGAAAACATCCCTCGAAACCTGAGAAACGCCCACCCGGTTGGGCGTCATGAGCGTCCAGGTCTGGCCGCCCAGCACCTCCCACTTTCCCTGCTGCACATTCGCCCAGAAATGGCGCACGCGGAAGGTGCCGCTGTTCGAGGTCACGTACAGGCTGGTCGGCTGGTTGCCGTAGAAATCTCCCTCCACATAGCCGGTGACCGCCATGCTCTTGGTGGGATTGTCCGTGATGGTCAGGGTAAGGCGAGAGTTCGCCGCGCTGGAGCGGAACTCGTCCATCCTGCCCGCCACCGTGTTACTGAACGGAACGGCGGCGAAGGAAGTCGCGACGCCGCTCCCGATGTCGTTGGATCGCCAGACCGTGGAGAAGTCCATGAAACCGCCGGGAGTGAAATCCGCGCCGCCGATGTGAAAGCCGAGCGGCGAGAAGGCCTGCCCTTTGTTATCGACTCCAGCGGCGGCTGTGGCCGGCAGCAAGGGCACGGTTGCCACGGGCTGCGTTGGAGCGGCCGCCGGGGCGCTCTGCGCGGCCACCAGATGGTCCAGCAGTTTCTGCTGGGAATCGATGGCTTTCTGCGCCGTTTCGAGCGCCTTTTGCGCGGTCTCGAGTGCCTGCCGCTGTTCGTCGAGTTGTTTCTGCTGGGCCGCAATCTGTTCGCGCAGCTTGGCGATGTCGTCGGTCTGCGCGGCGCCCTGCGCCAGACACAAGACAGGGAGCAGCAACGCCAGCGGCATGAGCGAGCTAACGATCCTGATGAGTTTCATGTATTCTCCTGGGCTTCTGCGTGAGCCGGACCCGATTCGGCGAACCGGGCTGTATCGAGTATGGAACAGCGAACACATAGCTTAGCATCTTCGGACCTCTTTATCTTCAAACCATGGAAGATCGCCGTTGGCCGCCGCCGGTCGCCAAAGGAGAGCGACTGCAATGCCAATTTGCCCGAGAACAAGGGCGCCGTGGTTCAACTGTATAGCTTTAGTGCCGGAGGAATAGCCCGTTAGTCCTGAAACACTGAGGACTTCTGGGGGATTTTGCTTACATTAACCGGCGCATACACTCGACTTATGAACGAATTTCTTGGCCTGCCTCGTACATCCCAGATCAAGGAAACCGGCGCGAACACTCAGCATTACTACGCTGGTATGATCCAAAGTCAACTCATCCAGCGCGGCGCTACAAAGGAACGGGCCCAGAGGCTGTACGCGATCGGCGAATTGAACGCGGCGGCTCAGATGCTCTGCGAATTGGCTGCTCGCCGGCATCCATACCAGGTGGAAGACCTTGGCGGCCAATGTCTGACTGCTTCGCGGGGCTGGGCCATTCGCTCGATATCCTACTGGGCTACCTGGGGATCCATGGACTCGATGCGGGCGTCTACATCCTTGGAGTGACCATTTCCCTCGGGTATTAGTGCGGCCGTGCGCTGAGCCATTCGAATCGCATTCCCAGGCTGTTCCGCCAGGAGATAGCGGTGCGCGAAGTTACTCGGTTCGAAATTGCACGCTGCGGCCGCTTGCACCACCAGCGGAATCTCTCACCATCAGCTCGGCGCGGTAGCTTCCCGGCGGCAGGCTTGCGACGGGCAATTTGAGCGCGACCGGAATCACGCGGTTGCCGGACTTAGCCAGGGCGCTCAAGTCGACATCGCCGGAATCCCACTTCTGCTGGTTGCTCTGCGCGTCGAGCAGGCGCAGCCGCACGGTCAACTGGACCGGCTCGGCGCCGGCCGCGGGCGGTTCGTAGATTTCGAAGTAGGCTTCGGCAGTACCGGTTTTCGGCAAAACATCGGAGCCGGCCACCGTGATCTGGTTGCCGCGGAAGATCAGCGGCTTTTTACCTTCGTCGAGTTCCTCCTGCGCGTCGTCTTGCGAGATCGGTTGCACATCGTGGCTAAGGGCGATGGCGCTCAGGCTGAGCTGCCCGGCATCGACAGGATCCACCGCCAGCGGCGTTTCCACTACGCCGAAGCGATCCTTGGCCGTGCGGAAGATCAGCTTGAACCGATAAGTGCCGGGAGCGATTTCAAACTGGTGTTCGTAGCGGAGAGAGTGCTGGACGAATTCGTCGAACTGCTGGTGGCTGGCGAAATCGAAGCTCACCTTGTCGCCGAACCGCGCGGTCACGCTGCCCCCAAGGTTGTAAGCCAGGCCGAGCACGTCCATCGAGGCGTGCAGTTTGCCATTCGCCTCGGTAGGATTGAAAACCGGCGCAGGAATCTCCACCGCCAGGTTGACTCGCGCCGCTCCGCCAGCTTCGTAGAAGAACGGCACCGATGCCGATGCCGCGGTGTTACCGGCTTGGGGCGATGCGGCCAGGTTCTCGAGCTCCGCTTCCAGCGGGTTGGTCGATGCCAGGGTGATCTCGCGGACGTTGCAATACAGGTTGCGGCCGCGCACTTTCACGTCGGGCCGGTTGACGGCGACCTTGAGCTCGTGGCAGCTTCCTTCCGGAGATTCTTGCGGCACGTAAGCCAGCGTGTAGGATTCGTCCTGCTCGCGGGCGAGCAGATCGAGAACGGCGAGCACGTCGTTGCCGCGCGAGAGCTCGTGGCCGCCGGTTATGTCGGCCAAGCTGAGCCAATAGCCTGCGGTCTGCGCGCCGGACTGCGACTCCATCGGATAAACCGAGGCATCCGCCTTGCGAAAAGCAAGCTGCATCTGCTTCTGATAGGGCTCCCGAAATGCGTCCGCGTTCATCTCGGTTTGGGCCGCCATCTGCGTGGCCGTAGGAGCGGACGGCGGTGCTGAACTGGCGGCGCCATAGGTCGGGGGACCGGGCGTGGTGAACAGGGCCACCACCTTGTGGCCGGGCACGTGGCCCAGGTCCTGCGCCACGTGGGCGTAAACCAACGGCCACGTCCTGCCGTCACAGAGCAGCTCCGGTCCGCTGAAACCCTGTCCCCCCATGGTAAACGTGTTGGGCGCGGCTCCCAGGGCGCGCTGCAACTCGCCGACATCGGTCGTGAATGGCGTGACAACCTGCGCGTGGCAAACGTCCGAGTAAACCACCGACATCACCCGGTTCGGCCCGGCGTTGTCCGCGATGAACTTCGCCGCCGCCTGCTGGATCGACTTCCAGTCGTCGCCCGAATTCACGTCGAGCCAGATGACGAAGTGCTGTTGCCGCGAAATTCCCGAAGTGGCCGGCCCGAGGCGGCTCTGAAACGCGGTGATGGCCTGTTCCTTGCCATCCTCGAAGATGCGGAAATCGTCTTTGGTCAGGCCATGCACGGGCTCGTCTTTCTTGCCGGTCACCACCGCATCCACCAGCACCAGGCGCGCTTCGGCCTTGAGCTTCAGGTTGCTCGTGCCCTGATCGCCGGACCCGCCGGTTTGCGCCGCGAGCGGCGAACACAGGAACAGCATGAGGGCTGCGTACTTAAGGCCTGTATGGGAACAGCCAATCGAATCGCCATTGAACGCTCCTTGACGGGGCGCCCTCTGTGCCGGGCTCCGATGCGCATTCGGAGCCGCGACCGTCAGGGAGCGGTCGGAACAGGCATTCCGAAGCGCGTACTTCACTCGGCTCCCATATCGCGAAATCCTGCTCTGTTCGGTTTTCATGGGATCTCCACTACTCCGTTGGCTGCGGCCATCTGCCGGCCTTCGGCGTCGCGCACCACGACGCGAACCATGTAAGGGCCGATCTTGACATCGAAGTTGCTGTTCACCGTGACGCCGGCCGCGCGCCGCCGCTCGAGATTTTCGTCCTTCAGCCGAAGCTCAACTACCTTCTGCGTTCCCTTGATGTAGTTGCCGTTGCCATCGAAAAGCGCACAGACCAGCGTCACGTCGTCGCGGTTCCGGTCATCCTGCTTGCGCAAGGGAAGCTGCCGGATATCGAGGTGGGTGGTGACTTTGAGCTTGGCGTCCTCTTCCGTGGTTTTGAAAAACTCGCTGTGAATCTCGATGGACAGGTCGCGCAGTACATCGCGGGAGAAAACGGCCTCGCCAACTTCCCGTGTGGCCGTCGCGGCGGCGTCCTCCTCATGGGACGGCGCCCAGTAACCCCTGCGGGCTTCGAGCGAGAACCCCTTGAGGTTCGCCAGCTTCACCTTGATCTCGTGGTACTTCCCGTCTGGTTTGAGATCCTTGGGATAGAAGCCCAGATAATAGACGTATTCGGGCGGCGTGGCCAGGCGATTGAACCCGCCCAGCAAATCGTTATCGCTGTTCGTCGTGCCGCCGGTCGAATGAGCCAGGTCTTCCAGGACCATCCCCTGGGCAAGATTCTCCCAACTGTCGTACTTGGAGATGAGCTGGCTGGTCCGAGGGTCGGGCGAATTGCAACCCGGAATATCGCCGACCGGGTCGATGGTGTAAACGCCGCGCGCGTCGAGGGTGTTAATAACCACGCCCGCGCGGGTGGCGCGGTCGATGGATTCGCTGAGGTCCTTCTGCAATTCGTCGGGAAGATACATGCCGGGCGACACCAGAATCATAGTTCGATCACCCGGCATGGCGGAGAGCAGCCGCACGATGTTGCTGAGCGTGCGGAAGGTGGCGATGGCTTCGCCCTCGCCTGTATTGGCGACTTCGCGGAGAATGTCCTTGGGATCGATGTGGGCGCCCGGCAGGCAAGCGGCGATAATGCCGCCCTCCAGCGCCAGCGCCTCCTGGTTGTCGCGGTTCAGCCATTGGTCCGCGACGTAGAAACTGGCCGGAGGGAAGACCTTATGGGCCGGCACCACGGGCATGATCTTCATCAGCGTCTCTTTGAATTTCGCGGGGTCGTTGGTGAACTCGAGCGTGACTTTGCCGGAGAGCGTGAGCAACGCCACGCGGTCCTGCGGGCGTATCCCTTGTTCGATGTACTTCAACGCCGCGATGCGGGCGTTCATCAGGTCCCCGATCTTGAGATGGACGTCGTCGAAGACAAACGCGGTGAAACGGGTTGGTATCACCAGCTTGGAACCAGGGGCGGCCGCCTCCGGTTCCCATGGGATCTCGGCTGCGGCGCCCGCCGGCGCCGGCGGCTTGGGGACGGCGCTGCCCTCGATCGAGAACTGCGAAATGTACTGCTGCTTGCCGCGGTCGGTGAGCTGAAAATCCTCTTTGTGGAAGGTGCCGACGGTGTGACCTTGCTTGTCGCGAATCACCACGGGAACGCGGACCAGGTTCACGCTCGATTGAAAAGTAGGCGTCTCCTCGCGAGTGGTCACCTCGCCGGGCGGTGTCTGCGCGGCCAGCGCGCCGGCGAGCAGGAAAAAGGTCCAAGAGCGCATGATACTCTCCTTCCGCGAGAAACCCGGCGGCGCGGATTTTGTCGAGTGGCCCCGGCTGCGGCCGGCCCACTTGCTTCGCATTATAACTGTCTCGACTCACACGCCGTCGCGCAAGTTGCTGGCTAAATGGGGCTAACGCGGCGTGAGCAAAGAGAGGTAGACAGGCGAACTCCGAACTCCGGCGCGGACGTGGATGGCGCGCGCGGCTACCGCTTCGCCACTTCCAATTGGACCGGCCGCGCCACCGAGTTCACTTCGGGGTTGTAATACTCGTATGCCCGCGAGGGGAAGGTCCGCGCGCGGATCGGGTACTTGGCGCGCAAGCGGAAACTCAGCTCCACCGTATCGCCCGCGGCAATCGAATCGAAGTACAGGATCGCCTGCGTGGCCGTGAGGTTGAACTTTTCGAGGCGGCCGCCCTGGCGGCTAATGCTCTGTTCCTGGTAGGTCTGCAGGTCTTCGGTCAGCAGATCGAACCCGGGCGGAATTCCCAGGTCCACCATCACCATGTTGGCGGATTTGGGCAGATTGTTTTTCACCGTTGCGGTCGCCCCGGCGATATCGTCCTGCGCCAGGCGTGTGCGGTCGTAGGTCACGTCAATCGAGAGAGCCTCGGCCGCGGGCTTCTCCGTCCACGGCACGAAATATCGCCCCACCACCTGATAGGCCAGCCCGCCTTTGCCGTCGAAGCGGATGGCGACGTCGTTAGAGGACCTGGCGTTTACGTCTTTGAATACGAACTGGTGCAGCAGGTCGTTGTTTTCCGGGGTGAGAGTGAGCTTCTCGACGGGCTTGCCATTGAGCGCGATCTCGACCGTGCCGCGCACATCGGAGGTTCCCTTTTCGGTGGCCAGCAGCAGCGCCCTCAGCGCCATGATGGTCGCCTGGGTGGTGCCCCAGGTGCCCTCGGCGCTCTTCTTCGAAGCGAGGTAAGCCAGCGCCTTGGCCGCCGTGGTAGAGGCTTGCCCCGATTTCAGCAGGGCCTGCACGGCCAGCCCGGTGGTTTCCACGGCCGCGCTTTCGCCGGCTCCGTACATGCCGGTTTCCTCCGCTGTCCACCAGGCTTGCTCGCCCTTTTCGGTGCGTGCGTCCAGCAGCATTTGCATGGCACGGCCGGTAAACTCGGGGGCCTTTCCATAATCGGCGGCGAAGTTGGCCAATACCGCCAGAGTGTAGGCGTCGGTCCGTTCGCTCATGTGCTGCTCGACAAACTGGCGGGCCTTCTCCACGACCGGCCCCTGGTAACCGGTATTCTCGAGCGACCAGGCGATGTAAGCCGTAATCCGCAGCGCGTCGCTGTTGTATCGGTTGGTGGCGCCCTCATTGATGAAATTGCTGTCGGGCTTCCAACTCCCATCCGGCTGTTGCTGTGCGGCCAGCCATAGCTCGGTGCGCTCAATCAGCTTCGGATCGACGTCATGAACCTTGGCCATGTCGCCGAATTCCATCAATCCATAAGCCGTGAGGATTTTGTTGGCGGGCGCCTGGCCGAACCAGGAGAATCCTCCGCCGGGCACTTCGAAAGTGAGCAGGCGCTGGTAGCCGTTGGCGATGAAGCCTTCGGCCTTGGCGTGCACTTCCGGCGTCAGCTTGCCGGTGCGCTTCATGTAATCGAGCGCCAGCACGTTGGGATAGGTGGCCGAGGAAGTCTGCTCGAAGCAGCCAAAGGGCATGCGCAGAATCGAATCCATGCCTTCGATCACCTGGCTGAGCGGGCCGGGATAGAGGCGCACCAGCACCGCGCTCGCATCGGGGATCGAAGCCTCCGGGAAGTTCAGCGTGTGCTCGACGGCCGACTCCAGGCGGCCATTGAAAACCTGGCTCTGCTCGCGCCCGTTGGGGATCACTTCGATTTCGCGCACCACGATATCGGCGCGGTTGGCGGCACCCGTCATGCGCGCCCCGAGCGTCAGCTTGAACTTGCCGATGCGGTTGGCTTCGATGGTGAATTGCGACGATCCTACGCGTCCCGCCTCCACCGCGAGGCTCTTTTCCGGCACGTCTTGGACCAGCGAGAACCAATCGTCTTTTTTGAGCTGCAGGCAGACGTCGCCGCGGCCGCCGGAGTAGTTATACACGCCGACCGGAATCGAGACGCGGTCGCCCTGCGTGAGCGTGACCGGCAAATCGAGATCGGCGAAGAAATCCTGAAAGACCTTCACGCTGGAGGAGCCGCTGCCCAGCGCTCCGTGCGCGGTGGAGGCAACCATGGCCATGCGCCAGGTGGTGATCGAATCGGCTAGCGGAATCGCTATCGTTGCGCGGCCGTCGCGATCGGTGATGATCTCGGGGTTGATGTAGAGGGCCTCGGGGAAGTAAGAGCGGACGCGCGGAGCCGGCGTGGCGCCGGGGGCGGAACCCTTGGCGAAAGCCGGGGCATAGGCAGCCTGCAACGCATTCAACTGGCCGGGGTCCAGCAGGTTAGCGCCGTCCGAGGTCATCGTCATACCAGGCATGATCTTCATCAACTGGGCCGCGTCTCGACCCACAACCGCGAGATCGGTGATCATGTTCAGGTTCAGGGTCTGGCTGGCTTGCGGCGAATCGATGGGGACCGCCACATCGCCGGATGCCACGATTTCGACCTGCTCATTGTTCGTGGCAACCTGCAACGTGATGGTCGGAATGCCGACCGCGGAGCCCCGCGTTACGACGATGTGCTGGATCTCGTAGGACCGAAGTCCAGGAGCTGAAACCGTCACCGAGTAACTGCCAGGGAGAACCACCGGGAAGCTGAAAATACCGGAGCCATTGGTGGTGCCGTCGAACGTGCTGTGGTTGCCTTCGTTCTTCAGCGCCACTTTGGCGCCGGGAATGACCGCGCCCGATTTGTCGGCTACCGATCCGGCGATTTGCCCACGGCCATTGAACGGTCCGTAGCTGCCGACAACGGTTACCTCCCGCGTCGCCGATCCGGTGTCCAGAGTCGCCATCACCGCCGCCCGATCGCGCTCGGCGAGAGTGAACCGGCGCGAGCTCATGCTGAACTCGGCGGCCGAGACCTGCACTACATATTGGCCCGGCGGAACGCCGGTGAACTGAAATTGCCCGGCGCCATCGGACCGGGCCGAGCGGGTCTTCCCGCTCGAGATCTCGCGAGCCTCGATGCTCACGCCCGGAACGGCCGCGCCCGAGAGATCCCGCAGCAATCCGGTGATCTGCGCAAGGCCATTGTACGGCCCCCGATCATGTTCCACCCAGAAACTGATGTCACTGCCGGCTGGGTTGACCGGGCCCGACGCCCGCCGGGTGGTCACACCCAGATAGGCAACAAGATCGTCCGCTGAAGCGAATCGCTTGTCCGGACCCGCGCTGCGCACCACGTACCAGGCCCCCACGCTCTCGAAGTCGAAGTTGGTGCCCCAGGAGTCGCGCAGTTCGGGCGCGCCGGCGGCTTCCAACTGGGCGGCGATTTTGGTCAGGTCCGTCTCGCCATGCTGCGCAATCGCGCGGTTCAATCTCTCAGCGACCCGTTCCACTTGCACCTCGAACTGCACGCGGTACCGGCTGGCATACTCCGCATAGCGCATCTGCGCCACCGCCCGCCCGAATTCGCGGTCGAACCGGTTAGTATTCACCATCTCGGTTGCCGAGAACAGCGCCCGCGCCGCCAGATCTCTGCGGGCCACGCCAGCCGTCTCCACCACCTCCGGCATGCCGATCGAGTGAATCTCGTAGCGCGGTTTCATTACCTCCTGCTCCAAATAGAAAAACACCTTGGCGAAGCCGGGCTGCTTTTCGGCCAACGCGAACACGGCCTCATCCACCACTTGCAGCCCGAGCGCGGCCTGCACTCCTTCGCCGTGCTCGTTAGTTACGCGGAACTGGATGCGGGCATCGTCGCCGGGCTTATACACCGCCCGGTCCGCGGTGGCTTCGATCTTCAGCTCGCCGGCCGGCTGCACGAACACCAGCCGGTGGTCAGCCACCGGCTGCGCATTACGGCCGAACAGGTACGCGTCGAAATCCACCGTGCCGGCCAGTTCGGGCGTTGCCGTCAGATTCAACTCGGCTTGCCCGTTCTTCATGTCCAGATCGCGCGTCAGCACGGTCTGCCCGTCCTTCACCGCGTCCACATACACGGCGCCCTGCTGCCGCGTGGAAAACACGCGAAGCTGGATGCGGTCGCCTGCGCGATACACGGCGCGTTCCGTGCGCAGCAGAATCTGCTCCGCACCTTGGCGAAGTTGGAGCGGCACAGAACTCGATGTGTCATTGCCCTCCCGATCCTTAGCCTCGATCTCCAGCGTGCGCGGAGTGGACGCCGCCGCCAGCCGCACCAGCGCCACACCGCCGTCATCGCTGGTGACCCTCTGTTCCGCGTTCCCCTCGGCGCGCACCCGCAACTCCGTCTTGGCCGGCTTGCCGTCGGCGTATGACGTCAGCACGAAGACCTGATTTTCGATGCCCGGAATCAGCGTGCCGCCTTCCGGCACCGCCGTGATCAGCAGCGGCGATTCGCTCACCGTGATCGGCTCCCCACGCGTCTCGGAATGGCCGGTGGAATCCTTCACGGTGGCTTCTACCAACACGTGCGCGGCGCCTTGGCTGAGTGGCCGCCCTGCGAAGTAACGCGGCAGCGTCAGGTCGAAACGATACTCCCCTTCGGGGTCGGTCTTCCCCTCGACCGACCCCACGTCAAACACCGACACATCCATCCCCGAAGCCTTCACCGTGACATCCCCCGCGTCCACCGCCTTGCCAAAGAAGTAATTGGCGCGAACCGTTCCGGCCACATGATCGCCCGGCCGGTAGCCATGCTTCGCCTTTTCGTCCTTTCCCGCGAAATCCAGCGCCACTTTGAATTTGGGCAGCACATAGCGCTCGACATCGAGCGCAATCTCGGCGGTGTTCCGCACACCGACGATGGCCTCACTTCCATCCATCAACGCCCGCAGATGATACGTACCCAGATTGACCTCATCGGCCAGCCCAAATTCCGCCGACGCAATGCCGAACGCATCGGTCCGCACCGCCTCTTTGAACACCTTATTGCCGCGCGAATCTTCCACCTCGAAGGTCATGCTGCGCGAGCCAGCCGCCTCATGATCGGCGCGGTCCAGCGCCAGCGCCCGTATGTGGATGGTCTGGCCCGGCTGATAAATCGGTTTCTCCGTAGTTAGTAAGATCGAGACCTTGTCTTCCAGCCGCACCGGTTGCGTGAAATCGGTAAAGCCGATGGGCGTATCCACCACATAGCGCAGTGAGTAACTGCCCGTCACGCCCGCCGGAAAACGGAACTGCGCTTCGGTGGTGCCGCGCTGGTTGAGTGGCCCCGTGAATACCACCTGGCTCGGCGCGCCCGGCATCACCAACTCGATCCGCAGCGCGCTCGCCCCCTTAATGGGATCGTTCTTCGAATCGGTGGCGACCACGCGCACCGCTGCCGCGCCCCCGCTCAGATAGGATTGCTGGGCCATCACATGGACCACCGGCCTTAGCAGCATCTCGGAGATCGAGTCCGTGCCCTCGATCGCAGCGTGAGTATCGCCGGCATAGCCGAAGCGGTAACGCACGCGATGCCACACCAGGTCTTCGATGGCGATCTCCTTTTCGAGTTTGAGATCTGCTTGCCAGGATCCCTTACCCCTAGCGAGGGTGATCCGCCGCTCCGAGCGTCCCAATACCCCATCCTCGGGATCTAAGACTTCGATGGTAAGAGTTCCCGCGCCGGTGCGCGGTGCGATGTAGGGTAATTCAACATTCAGTACACCGTGCGAGTAAGTGGCGGTTGGTGTGTCGCTATCTGCCGCGTGCGCGCGGTAGTTAGTACCAATAATTGCCACCGAAGCCAGAAACAGCAACGTGGCTGTGACATATCGGGCTTTCATCTTGCCTCCATAACTCCAGAGTCAGACGCTGGCAAGTTAGACTCTTGAGATGGAACAATCGTTACGATGAAATTCCGTTGCTATAGCGACTCACTGTGAAATGCCGCCACAGTGCGCACTAGCAGCTTGCTCCAAAAACTCCAAAAGCGTCAGAGCCACAGATAAACACAGATGAACACAAATCAAGAGGAATTGTTTTATCCGTGTTCATCTGTGTTCATCCGTGGCCCAAGGGTTTTCTTTCGGACTTTCCCAGAAGCCCTCCAGCGCGGCGCTTAGCGCACTGCCGGCGCTTCCAGCACGAATCCCAAATCGTCGAGCGTCGTCCAGATAGCGCGCCGGTAGGCCACCACCGCCTTCTGATAATCCACGTAAGCGTTCACCAGCGAATTCTCCGTAGTGGCCAGTTGGCTTTGTGCCGTCAGCAGCTCGAAAGCGGTCACCGTGCCGAGCTGATACTTCATCTGCTCGGCATCCACGTTTTGCTGCGACAGATCGCGCGACGTCTTGGCCGCTTCCATGGACGCTTGCGCCAGGTCGAGCTGGCGGTTGGCTGTCTCCACGTCGAGAATCACCTGTTGGTCGATCTGGCGCTGGCTGTATCGGTCGCGCACGCGGTTCACCAGCGCGTCGGTCAGGCTGGCCTGCGCCGCGCTGCTGCGGACCGGAATTCCCAAGGTCAAACTGAAACCGTAATAGGGCGAGGAAAAAGCAAAAAGCTGGTTCAGCGAATCGCCCAGGCCGCCGGCCACAAAAGCGGTGGTTCCCCCCACCGGCAATACCACCGGCAATTGATTGCCGCCCAGCCCGCTGCTGCCGGCCTGCAGGCTAAAATCCAGGCGGGGTGTCATCTGGTCGCGGGCCACTCGCGCGTTCAGATCGTCCACTCCGACGCGGCGGCCGGCCGCGCTCAGCTCCGGCCGGTCGCGCCGGGCTTTCGAGATAGCCTCGCCGAGCGGCAGCGCGTGGAACCCCACCGGCATCTCACGCGGATCGTCTTCCAATACGATTTCCATCACCAGCGTGTCCGGCTTCAAATCCGCGCCGATCAACTGGCGCAAGCCGTCCAGTGCCTGCTTATAAGCGTAGCGGCCCTGAATCAGATCCAGCTTACGCTGCGCCACCTGCGATTGCGATTGCAGAATGTCGAGCTTGGAAAGCGCTCCGAGTTCGAGCGCCTGGTGGTCCCGCTCGTACGACTTTTGCGCCAGGTCCAGCGATTGCTCGAGCACGCGGATGTTTTCCCGCGCCCGAACGGCTTCCCAATACTGCCCCGCCGCATTGGCGACGGTGGTGGCGATCTGTGCC
>Ga0181523_10002602_pt1 | contig 17323 bp, 11 predicted proteins | sample PEATcosm2014_Bin_43_FD_119752 | JGI IMG/M metagenome (GOLD analysis project Ga0181523, IMG submission 119752) | Peatland microbial communities from MTU Mesocosm Facility, Houghton, MI, USA - PEATcosm2014_Bin05_30_metaG | ecosystem: Environmental > Terrestrial > Soil > Wetlands > Peat | place...
GCAGCTCTGCAAATCCTTGCGGTCCCCCGCAGTCTTCCGGTGGACAACATCGTTTACCCGCCACGCATATCTGCTGAAACGATTCGTCTCCCAGCAGAACTTCTTCAAGAAGAAGCTCGTGCTGCCAGCCGTCCATTCACTTCCTTGAACATCGCCAACCAACCGCACTGCAACAGATTCGCCGTATCCTGGCCATTCCTTACAAGAGCCGCTCATGCCATCGCTCGTTGGTGGCACCAGGAAGGTTCCACTCGCTATTCCGGTTCCCACCAACTGCTCATTCTGGCTGATCCCGGCGGCAGCAACAGTTGCCGCTGTCATGCCTGGCAAACCGAGCTCCAGTCCCAACTGGCCAACTCCTTTGCCCTGACTGTGACCGTCGCCCTCTATCCCACCGGCGCTTCCAAATGGAATCCCATCGAGCATCGCCTCTTCTCCGAAGTCTCACGCAACTGGGCGGGCGAACCGCTGGACTCCTACCAGAAGATCCTCAACTATGCCCGCACCACCCAAACCCAAACCGGACTTCAGGTCACCGCCTACCTCGACCGCCGTTTCTATCCTTGCGGTCTCAAGCCCACACCCGATCAAATGCCTTCTCTTCGATTGCAGCGCCACGAAACTCTGCCCGAGTGGAACTACACTATCAAGCCACAACTGTGAACTTGTTCTTGCGTGATTCCTTTTCACTCAAAACCCCTGCTCGATCGGTCAATGAGTACTCTGTCTTACATTCCTGCACGTACACGATGTCGCGCCAAGTGAGCCCTTCGATGAACCGCGTACACCAGTCCCACGTGTGGTGACCAGGCGATCGATTGGGGCTCGGTCGATACCAAGCCGGTCAACATGATTATCCTCATCGCGATGCGTGAATCGCAAGACCCGAGCAGGCATATGAAGGTCTTTTCAAAACTTGCGCGGAAACTGATGAACGAGGAATTCCGCGGACACCTGCTCGCGGTGGAAAATGCGCACGAGATGGCGACGTATCTGGCCCAGCAGCTCGAAATCTCTCTTCACTAGACGCGCTATGGGAACGGCCGGCCGTCCATTTGGAAAGGTTCCTAGCCGACACCAACCTTATACCGCGGCCATTGCGAGCGGATTGCGTTGTGGTCGATCACGGGCTCCCCTTCGCACTCGACTTCGATGACGGTCGTGGGATGGTCCGGCGCTTGCAACGGCAGTCCCGTCAGCCGCAGGGAAAACTCATCCTGCACAAACTCTACGTTCTGGCCAGTTTTCAGCAGACGCACCGATTTTGCTTTTGTCTTCAGGCCACCGATGGCAACCACGGTGGCGGGTTGAAAGAACGGCAGCCATTCGGCAGCGGGAGAGCCCCCCGGCCAGTACTGCTGGTGGATGTATAGCGTGCTGCCGCGACGAGTATAGTTGGCATTCGAGTTCCAGCCAAACGATCCACGTTCGGTGCCGTAGATCGACTTGCCATTGGTATCGAGCCACTTTCCAACCGCTTCGAGAATCTCGACGGATTCGGCGGGCACGGATCCGTCCGGCTTCGGACCAATATTCAGCAGATAATTTCCGCCGCCCTGTGCGCACGTGGCCAGATTGCTCACGATCGTCTTCGCGGTCTTCCAGCCGTCATCGCCCCGGTTAAACCCCCAGCTATCGTTCATGGTCATGCAGGTCTCCCAGGCGCGTCCCTTTTCGGCCGCCTCGATCTCCTGCTCGGGCGTGGAGAAGTCCCCTTCGAGCCCATTGCGGTTATTGACGATGATCTCGGGCTGAAGCTCGAAGACCATCTGATTCATGCGCTCCGACTCCCACTGTTCCGCAGTCAACGGCCAGTCGACGTCATACCAAAGCACGTCGATTTTTCCGTAATTGGTCATCAACTCGCGAATCAAGCCATGGGTGTATGCGACAAAGCGCTGGCGCGCTGCTTCGTCCGTCTTGCAGCGAACGCCATCGGGATGGTGCCAGTCCATCAGCGAGTAGTAGAAACCCACGCGCAGCCCCTCGGCCCGCGCCGCGTCCACAAATTCGCGAACCAGGTCCCGTCCCGGCCCCTGGCGCGGGGCACAGTAATCGGTGAGCTTGGTGTCGAAATGGCAGAAGCCCTCATGATGCTTGGTGGTCATCACCATGTATTTCTGCCCTGCGCGGCGCGCCAGTTTGGCCCACTCCCGCGCCGCGTTCGGCTTCGGCTGAAAGTGTCTTGCCAGCAACTCGTACTGCGGAATCGGAATGCCCTCGACCTCCATGGCCCATTCATGCTGGCCCACCACGCTGTACAGTCCCCAGTGGATGAACATGCCGAACTTGGCTTCATGCCACCATGCCATTCGTTGCGCCCGCGTGGCCGATTCATTGCTCTCGACGGTGGAAGCGCGCGCAGACACGTTCTGCGGTTCCGCCTTGGCGATCCTCATGGCATTCGCATCGTGGATCGAATATGCCATCGCACCGGCCCCAGCTCCGAGATGTTTCAGAAACAATCGTCTGGTAACAGGATCCGCATTCATGGACGGTAGGCTCTCCTCGGTGGAAGTTTGAACTGTCAGAGTATCTCTCAGAATGTGCGGAAGCAACCACGTGGTCACTTTCCGGCTTATCGCCATCGAACCTCAACGCCGCGGCGCAGCTTTTTGTCTTTGTACCAAAACCTGACGGTCCTTCCCTCGGTGCGAGTGATGCGACGCTGCGCGATCGGAGGGCCTGTAGGCAGTATTTCTGGGATGCCGCTCGATTCAGATGTTCTTGATCGTGACGGTGCCCGGCCGGATTGTGGTTTCCCATTCCACGGTTCGGGTTTGTGTTCCATCCGTAAGCACCAACTTCTGTATTGGAAGCACTCCTTCAACCAATTGAACGCCGACCGACCGATCACTGAGTTCAATGGTGCCAAAGCCGGAAGCTGTCGAGAAAAAGGTCTTGAACGGGCGAATGGTCAGGTGGGGACCAAACCAGAGTGTCCGCTGCACGGCGGAATAACGGAACCCGGCCAGCGCACCCAGCAATGCATAGCTGGCCATGGCTCGAGCGTAATAATTGCCGCACTCATATTCGTTCCAAGGATTACGAATCCGACCGTCGTAGCGACTACGCAGAGCCTTAACTATGGTTAACCCTTCTTTGACGAACCCTTCTGCGATGAGATGCGAGGCTACCTGGTATTCGATGCCGGTCCAGACTTCATCGGAATAAACAAAAGGCAAGGTGGGTTTGCCGCCCAGAGGCCAAGCGCACAACAGCAATCCTGGCTCGTGGCCCATGGCGTAGCCAGGACGTTGCGCGTTGGCATGCTGGCTGAGGTCGTTCTTGAAATTGTGCTTAAAGATGGCTTGCAGCGTTCTTTGCACAGGCTCGCGAGCCAGCGGAGTCTCGATCCCATAGATTCGAGCCATCCACGCACCAATGACTCCGTCGGACAGACATCCGTTTCCATATTGGTATTTGGGGCCCTCGCGCTTTAGTAGTCTCTGCATTTCGCCGCTGTGTTCGTCGACCTGCGCGACCAGGGTGGCAAACGACGTGTTGCGCAGTCCCAGATATTGCACCTTCTGTTGAAAGTACTCGCCGTTAAAGAGTTGCTCTTCCATGAAGCGCGCACAACGATGGGCGAGGTCGTCGTAAAACGTGGCATCCTGATTTTGCCCAACAGCTCTAGCCATCTCGGCCATTGCCGAGAGGGCGCCCAGGTAAATGCTCGTGCACATGCCGTCCGGTCCCCAAAATTCAATATCGTAGGTATTGTGGTGAGGCTCAAACAAGCCTCCCTGGTGATCCGGATCCCATGTCCGAATGCAGTAGTCCAGGCTGCGCTTGGCCAGGGGATACATCTTCCTGAGCCAATCCATGTCTCCGGAAATTTGCCAATCGCGAAACACTTTCATGATGCCGCCCAACTGCCCGTCCGAAGCGGCGTGGAAGTCGTGTTTGACTGGGCCCTCGGGAAGTGCAGAGCGGAAAGTGACGTGTCCGTTTTCATCCATCGAGCGGCCAAGCTCCAATTCGCGCAGAGTCCGCTCTAGGTGCGGGTAAAGATGAGGAAAAGCCTGGGCATAGTTCCACACATGCGTGCAGGAACCATGGCAGCATCCAGCGTCGGGAAAGCAACCCTCCCAGCCCCAAAGGTCGCCATTCTCCAGGCGCAGTACGGTGGGAGACTTCAGGATGGCCAGGTTCGCGGAAACCGCATCGAGTACATAGGCCGGCAGAATCGAGGAAAACAGAGCTTCCTTGAACGCCAGCGTGCGCGCTCGTAAGGAGGCGTAATGCTCTTCGACGTAAAGGGCTATTTCGCGGGCATCGTTCCAAATCGAGGCATAGTAGGGCCGCCATCGCGGCGCTTCCCCATCCGGAAAAGATCGGCACCCTGGCTCGCCTGGGGTCTCAGCAAGCGGAGCGCCCCCAACTTGCAAATAACAATTTGGGAAATGCCACGCGATAAGGATCGGGTAGGTTCGTGATTCACCGGGACCCAAAGCCCCCGCAAGAAGAATCGAACTACCATTCCTTCCCCGAATATCGATTTCGTTGGATCCCTCGTTGACCGTGAATGTCCCCGTTGAAACTTCGCGCCAAAGTGCCGACAGAGAATCGAATTCCCAACCCGGGCTGCGCAGCCACATGCCCTTGATGCGTGGTTTATTGCCGATGGCGATCAGGCAGGCGCTGCCATAGCCTTCGGCATTTGGCCTCTCCACGTTGTGCAGGAACACGCCCCGCTCAGGAATCACGGTGTTGCGGCTTGCCGATTGATCCTCACCGCATCCGGGCGCCAAGTGAGAAAGATGGTAAGAGAAGTCGTACTCCACAGCCCGAGGTGAGCTGTTATGCAGCGTGTATTCCAGGATGGCGCAGGGTATCCCCGAGTTCTTGTCATCGAGCGGGATAAAAGGATTCCATGCACGGAGTGCAACCTGCAGGGGAATCGTCGAGTCGCTGATCTGGGCCTCTCCGAAGGGGTATTCTCCTTTGAAGACGCATTTTTGAAAACGCGGGAAGCCTTCGAACCCACCGCGACGGTAGCCCTCTCCCTGCAGCCCTTGATCGTAGATTTTCAGAACCGGGAAGGGTCCCTCGACAAGCTTGGTGACCGGAGACGCCCCTTTAATATGGAGAATAGCGAAAGCAGCCTGCGCAGGAGCGAAGCCCTCGGGTAGCGCAGTCGTCGTAGGATGATTCCAAATCGAAAAATCCTGCAACCCGCCGTAGCCATTCAGACAGATGCAACCGGCTCCGATCCCTCCCAGGGGCATCGCGATTTGGGTGGCGCGGTCGCCGCTGAAAGTGCGCTGCGTTCCGTAGTCGAAGAGTTCTTCCGAAGAATAAGGAATCTGTTCAGAAATCGGAACCGAAGGAGAATTCGAGAGGGCTGCCTCCGGCTGGGCGCCGCCCAAAGGCACGGCTGCACCCAAGGCTGCGGAGGAAGTGATCGCCATGAACTCTCTGCGAGTGGATTTATCTAAGGGCGCCATCGAGCCTCCCGTTGAGATTCAGCCGCCAGTGCCAACGACTGTTCTGCTGGAACTTCTAAAGGTAGCGAGCACGATTGTAGAACGTTATGTTTAGGAATGAATCTGTTTTCCGTACCTGCATCCTCGGCACTCAGGGATTTGCTTGCTAGATCGGTGTTCAATCGGATGCTGCATGTAGCGGGCTGCAATCGCGCATTTTGTCTTCATCTTTTGCCGAAGACACCGCATCTAGATCCCGACGGCCGGTTCCCAAACCCGAATTCTTTCTTCGGAGCAATTCGCAGGCAGGTCCCGCCAAATCAATTCCGTAGCAGCTTCATCCAAGCCCAAGCCAACCTGTGCAACTTGCGACGTCGTTGAAAACCAGGCTTTCGGAAATCTCGCACAGTTCTAACCGAGACGGCGTGATTTGCTTTCTGCGTGAGCAGCAGGTCGCAAGTTACCGTCGTAAGTATCCAAACGAACGATTGCGTCCGTAGAATCACACGTTACGGCCGACTGCTTCTGGCATCTAGATTGCGAACACAACTACGAAAATGGCGCTGCTGGACATGAAAACCAAGAAGAGTCTCATCAGCGCATCGGATGCCTGTTTTCGAAATAAGAATCTTTAACACAACCGAAACGTGCTTCAGTAATTACGTTGGTAATTGGCGATGAGAGTCGAAACGGGATTTCCTGTTTGCGATGGGCTACTTGGCGATCTAAGTGCTAAGCGTGAGCGGAGAGCAGAATCTGGCGATCCTTCTCAACGATTCCAAGGGACGGCGGGCCGGTTCCATAGCTCTTTAATTATCAGCTCCCGGATGCCAGATCGAAGGCCGAACTGCTCCGTGCCGCTATCCCATCTCGCTCGTCATGATAAAAAGCGGCTTCATTTCGAAGCTCTTGTAATGGGGCCGGAGACGGTCGGTGTTGTACTGGGTTTTTATGTCAACGACTTTCTTGGTCGCAGTCACGGTATCGATGGGCATGTTGTCGTAACGGCCATTTCTGAGGACGACAAGCCGTCCGTGGATCTTGCCCAGCAGCAAGTCCAGGGCGAGATTGCCATAAGCCATCGGGACAATGGAATCAATTGCGTCAGGATCGCCGCAGCGAACCAGGTAGCCGAGCTTCTGATTAATCGTATCGATCGTTTTACCGTTGTTGTATTTGGGCGACAGCTCCTTCAGTTTCTCGGACACCAGATCTCCGATGCCGCCGAGTTTCTTATGCCCAAAGGCGTCGGTGGTTTCAGCCTCGAAGATCATTTCTCCGCCTTGGAACATCGCTCCCTCCGAGACCAGGACGACGGAATAGCGACTGGGGTTCTTGCGACGGTCGGCGACCAGTAGTTCGGTGAGGCGCTCGATGTCGAATTTGTGCTCCGGAATCACGCAGCGGTTCGCGGCTCCCGCCATGGTGGGCAGCATGGCAGTAAATCCAGCGTAACGGCCGAAAACTTCGAGCACCATGAATCGCTCGTGGGAGCCCGCGCTGGTGCGCAGGCTGTTGGTCATGGAAATGGTCCGCGTTATACAAGTGCTGAAGCCGATACAGTAGTCGGTGCCGGGAACGTCATTGTCCATCGTTTTTGGAATGGCGACGACCTTCACGCCCTCCTGATAAAGGCGCACGCCATAGCTGAGCGTGTCATCGCCACCAATGGGGATCAGGTAGTCGATGCCGAGCCAATCCAAGTTCTTCAGGACTTCCGAGGTCAGGTCGTTTTTCTCGGCGTTATAAGTCGACTGCAGGTGGGCCGGAACGCTGGCCTTCTTCACCCTGCTGGGATTCGTGCGCGAGGAGTGAAGAAACGTACCGCCGGTGCGGCCCGTGCGATTGACCAGATCCTCCGACAACGTCTGGAAGTTCTCGCTGTTGTCATAGTCCTTTTCGCGGACGATGTCGACCAGTCCTGCCCACCCGCGACGGATGCCGATCACTTCACAGCCCTCACGCAGCGCGCGAATCGTTACCGCGCGAATCGCGGGATTCAGGCCCGGCACATCGCCTCCGCCGGTGAGAATTCCAATGACACCCTTCTTTGTTTTCACAGTTGATGCCTCGTTTTCTTAGCTGGTGGGTAGTCTCCACCCAGAATCTCGGTCTGCTCCTTGGTCGAAGCAGTATTTCGATTCTCCCGGCGGAGGGGTTGATGGGTCTGTGACTTGGATCATGGGGGACTGTGACCGTGGCACATTGAGCCCAGTCACTCCACCCGATCCCTACGGCCGGACTCAATCAATGGGAGCGCCATGCGAAATGGCGCCCCGCCTTGACCTTCTAACCGTGCGCTTGTTAGGCCACAGTCCGATTTCAATGCACCGGGTTGCCGTCGGCGTCGATCTTGTGGACTTCGCCCAGGTTTAGCTCCCGGATGCCGGGTTCGACCTTGCTCATGTCTCCCACGACCACCCACACCAGATGGTCCGGCAGGATGTATTTCTTGGCGACTTCGTTGGCGCCGTCGGGGGTCAGAGCCAGAGCTTTTTGAGTGAAGGTGTTGTAGTAGTCCTCCGGCAAGCCGTACTGAAGGATATTGCCATAGGCGCCGCTGAGTTGCTGCACGGTCTCAAAACTGCCTGGCAGACCGAGCGTGGTATTGCTCTGTTCATCCTTCAGCTCTTCCGGCGTAATCGGTTTGCTCCCCACGATGTTGTTGTATTCCTTGATCAACTCGACCATGGACTCTTTCGTTTTGTCGGACTGCACCGCCGAGATGCTTATATAAGGACGCTGGCCGCGGGCAGCCGGTAACACAGCGCGCACGCCGTACGACCAGTGCTTGTCCTCGCGCAGGTTCATGTTGATCCGCGAGCTGAATTTTCCCCCGAAGATGCTATTCACCAGTTGCAGAGCGATGGCATCCGGATCATTCTGCGGAGGCGCCAGTTGTGCGCCAAAAATCACACTCTGGGGCGATCCCGGCCGGTCGATCAGGTACACGACATCCTTTTCCGGTTCTGCGACCTGCGGCACTGTCTTGTGCGGAACGCCCCCTGGCTTCCACGAGGCCAGCAGCTTTTCCAGTTTCGGTTTGATTTCCGCCATGGTGGTATCACCCACGACCAGCAGAGTAGCGTTGTTCGGCTTGAACCACGTCTCGTGGAACTGGGCTAGATCCTCGCGTGTCATCTTGCGCACACTGGCTTCGGAGCCGCTGCCAGTAAACGGTACCGCGTAGGGATGTCCTTTGCCATAGAGCAACGTGGGTACGACGCGCAATGCCATCGCTTGCGGCGTTACCTTCTCGCGCTGGATGCCCGCGATACGTTCCTTCTGTAGCCGTTGAAATTCTTTCTGCGGAAACGCCGGATGCAAAATCAGGTCCGCATAAATATCCAGCGATGGGTCCATCGTGCTTTTGAGCGTGTTCAGGCTGACCAAGGAATAGTCGAGATTGGCGCCGGCATTGAAGTTGGCGCTGAGCGCTTCCAGTTCTTCGCCAATCTGTAGCGAATCGCGCGTCGGCGTGCCTTCTTCCAGCATGCGCTGCTCGAAACTGGCCGTGCCGGTCGCCTCCGCCGGGTCGGCAGAGTACCCGCTGTCCACCATCAACGTGAAGTTCACGACCGGTGCGCTATGGCGCTCCGCCAGCACAATCTTCAGCCCGTTGCTCAGTTTGTCTTTCTCGAGCGTGGGCAGTTTGAGCGCCATCGGCTCGCCCGGCGCGGGTTCATTCGACCGGTCGAGTTTGGCTCCAGTTTTGAGGTCGGGGGGATACGGGTGCACCTCAAGCACGTAGTCGCCATCACTCAGCCAATCATCGGCGGCTTTCTTGACCGTGGCGGGTGTTGCGGCCTTCACCCACTTCAGGTAGTCCTTGTAACAATCGGGATTGCCCCGGAAGGTCTGGCAGCGCGCCAGCAGATCGCTCTTGCCGCCGAAGCCGCCGATCCGTTCCACGATCCGCGCGTACCTTCCCAGAATCTGTGTCTTGGCCAACTGCAACTCGGTGGCGCTGGGGCCATTCTTGAGGAAGTTTTGCAATTCCTCATCCGCTGCCTTTTCCACCTTGCTTAAGTCGCCGCCCGGAATTGCCGTGAGAGTGAAATCGAACTGCCCGCCGATTTCGTTGGTGTCATTCGACGCGGTCGCGCTGGTCGCAATTTGATCTTTGTAGACCAATCGTTTGTACAGGCGCGAAGTCTTGCCCTGGCCGAGCACGCCCGCCGCCAAATCCAGTAACGCTTCTTCTTGCGAGCCAAATTCGGGAACGTTCCATACCCGATAGAGACGCGCCTGCGGCACTCGATCCTGCACCCACCCGCGATGGGTCCCAGTTCGTTTCGCAACCCACGTCAGTTGCTTGGCAATCGGCGGGCCTGCGGGAATGTCTCCGTAATATTTCTCAGCCTTCTCCTTGGCTACTTCTGGCGTGACGTCCCCGGCAATCACCACAGTGACGTTATTCGGCCCGTAGTAAGTCTTGAACCACTCCTGCACGTCGCTCATGGAAGCAGCGTCCAGATCCTGCATCGAACCGATGACCGTCCACGAGTATGGATGACCCGAAGGATAGGTATTCTCCGTCAGGATCTGTTCGGTAACTCCATACGGCTGGTTATCACCTACGCGCTTTTCGTTCTGCACCACCCCGCGCTGCAGGTCGAGCTTCTTCTGATCGAGCACGCCCAGCAGGTGACCCATCCGGTCGCTTTCGGCGAAGAGCACGTAGTCCAGCATGGAAGTGGGCACGTTCTCAAAATAGTTCGTGCGATCGTTGTTCGTGGTGCCGTTCAGGTTCGTGGCGCCAACCTTTTCCATGGCGTTGATGTAGGTGTGATTGAAGTCATCACTGCCACTGAACATTAGGTGCTCGAAAAGGTGGGCGAATCCAGTCTTGCCTGGCTTCTCGTTCTTGGAGCCCACGTGATACCAGGTGTTCACGGCCACAATTGGGGCTTTGTGGTCCTCGTGCACCAGCACGGTCAGCCCGTTGCTCAGCACAAACTTGGTGTACTTGATGTCTGGAATCGGGATGTCAACACGGGCGACGGCCGCCGGAGCTTTGTGGGCCGGAGCCGGTTGGGCTTGTGCGACGACGAAACTCGCATTGCCGAGCAGCAAAACCACAACTGTAAGACAACTTACAAAAGAAGTTAGCTTGTATCGCAAGATTGCCTCCGCGTAATCCAATTGAGGGAAGATTTCCGCAAAACACTCTACACAAGGAAGATACCCATAGTCACGCGCTCACTCGCGAAGTTCGGGCCGAACGCCGACGGCCTCGTGCCGATTGCAGCGTCGCTGAAACAGTCAACACCTCAGGGTTGTTTAGGTTGAGCCGGTTCCTCCTTTAAGTAGTGGTCAAACCATCCGACGAGCCGCTCCATAATGTCGCGCTGATGAGCCGGCTGACGAATGGAGTGGCCCTCGCCCTCGTAGACCACAAACTCCGTTTCCACCCCCAGGGTCTTCAACGCGTGCCAGAACTCACGGGACTGCGGTTCCGGCACTTCGCCGTCGCGTTCACCGACCAGGATAAGGGTCGGCGTTTTGACATTTTTGATGAACGTGATGGGTGAGCTTCTCGCGTAAACTGCGGGGTCGTCATATACCGACGCGCCGAAATAAGGAATCATCCACTCGTCGATGTCATTTTCCCCGTAATAACTCTGCCAATTGGACAATCCCGCTCCGGCCACTGCGGCACGAAAACGGTGGGTCTGAGTTACGGCCCACATCGTCATGTATCCGCCATAACTCCAGCCAAAGATTCCGATGCGTTGCTCCTCGACCGGCAAAGTTTTCACCACTTCGTCGACCCCGGCCATGATGTCGCGGAAGTCCCCATATCCGAAGTCTTTGACATTCCCCTGCGTATACTTTTCGCCCTGCCCAAAGCTGCCGCGAGGGTTGGGGTAGAGCACGAAGTATCCTTTGGCGGAAAGACTGTCCAGATTGAAACCCCGGGCGGGCCAGCTCGGGCGCACAGCCGCCGCCGGGCCCCCGTGCACTACCACCACCATAGGATAGCGACGGTTCGCGTCGTAATCCTTGGGGTACATCAGCCAGCCTTGGATGCGCATCCCGTCGCTCGTCCAATGCAGGTTTTTCATCTCGCCCCAGTCCGGACGGACCGAGTCGTTGTAGTGCGTCAGCTGTTTCCAGCTACCAATCGATCCCACCCAGATCTCCCCGGGATGCGCGGGCGAACTTCTGATTGCCGCAGACTGCGCGTGATCAGCCGAAAACGACGCCGCCAGAGACTCCGGTCCCGACCAGAGTTGGACAATCTTTCCACTCGTGAGATCCACGGTTGAAATACCAGACTGACCATCGACATTTTCCGTAAATAGAATCCTGTCGGCGGCCGCCCAGAAAATTCCGTTGGGCGAGGCTGCGATTCCGGGAGTGACATTGTGCGCTTTCCCCCCGCCTGCCGACACAACAAAAATGTCGCCTCCGGTGGACCCTTCATCGCTCATGAGCCCTTCGATAAAGGCAATGCTCTTCCCCTCGGGGGACCAGCGTGGCTTCGCGATCTGCAAATGGGGCTGATAGACCGGCTGCAGGTCTCCGCCGGCCAATCCCAGCGTATAGATCTGCGCGACATACCAATTGGAATCTCCGGCGCCGTGGGCGGCTATCAGCGCGAAGCTCTTGCTGTCCGGAGACCAGTCGTACTCGTAGACGTACACGTCGGGCGGCGACAGTTGCCGAACCGTGCCCGATGCAACTTCAACCGTGGCGAGACGCTGTTCGTAAGTCTTACTGTCGACCACTCCAGTCTCGGGCGTCATCGGCATCAAGGGACCCGCAGCCCGGGGCGCATTTTCAGTGAATAGGATCGCCAGCGTCTTTCCGTCGGGGGACCAGGCTGGATCGGCCAGGAACCCTTTAAGGCTGGTCAGCTTGCGCGCTGCACCGCTATCCACATCTGCCACGAAAAGTTGTGACTGGCCGTCGCCCCCTGCATCGGAAAGAAAGGCCAACTGCTTGTCGTCCGGCGACCAGAAGATATCTCCCTCATGTGCGGCCGCGTCTTCGCTAGCTGCCGAAAGGCGCTGCGGTTGTGAGCTGGATGACTTCAGATCCTGAACATAAATGGCCGAGCCTCCGCCTCCAGCCGATACAGCTTCCACCCACGCGATATGCGTTCCATCCGGAGAAATCACTGCCTGTCGAAAGTTTCTGACCGACGGACCTGCCCCTTGTCCTAACGCAAAAGTAATTGCAGCAAAATAAGTCACTGATCCGATAGCGATCCGCGTCAAGAATGATCTGCTTCGACTGTCTAATTTCATGTGGGCGGGAATCTCCATGTTTATTAGAAAACAGCCGCCATCCTACACTGATTCGGCCTGTTCGCGCATGGACCCGTTCCGTAAGGGTATGAAGCCGTTGCGGTTACCGCCGACGAACCGGGTCCAAAAAAGTTTTCGTTTTTTTGAAACGTTAGGGGCCCTCCCCGCACTATCCCTATACGTGGAGGACATCGGCTTGTAAGCGATGAGCCACAGTTCAGGAATCCGGCCTAGCTCCACCGGCTGAGGTTCTCGTAAGTGCCGGAGTCGATCCGGGGGGAAGCGGCTCCGGCGCTTCTGAATTCAGACTTCCCCAGCAGGGCACAGGCCCTCGACGTTCGATCCAAGTTTCAGGAGCTTATTCCTCCCAGTGCAGAACGCTCGGCCCAACCCGCCCGTTGTTTGCCGCCGCGGCGGCCTTTCCTTCGTGAGACGCCCCGCGCCACCCGCGCCCAGCCCGGAAAACGGCAGCGCCACGCCACCTCCGGTGCTACACTTTCTCACACTTCAGAATGTGCGGGGCAAGTACTTGCAGTTTCAATCCTTTGACGAATCCTACCTCAGCCGCTTGCGGTCCGGAGACTTCCGCACCCAGGAGCATTTTTCGGCCTACTTCGCCGCGCTGATCAAGATCAAGCTGGGTTCTCGCCTGAAGTCGCCCGAGGCCATCGAGGATGTGCGTCAGGAAACCTTTGCCCGTTTTTTCCTGGCCTTGCGGGACGGGAAGATTCTTCAACCCGACCGCTTGGGATCGTTCGTAAACTCCATTTGCAATAACGTCCTGCTGGAGCACTACAGGTCGGCTGCCCGCAACACTTCCCTCGACGATGAGGAAGAAAAGAATTTCCCTGCCTTAAACGTCGATCTACTGGGCGCGCTCAGCGCGAAAGAAAGAGAAAAGAAAGTCCGCGAGATCCTGGACAAACTTTCCGAACGCGACCGTCGGCTGCTGCGAGAAGTGTTTCTGGAAGAACGGGACAAGGATCAGGTTTGCCGTGATTTCGGGGTCGATCGGGACTATTTGCGCGTGTTGTTACACCGTGCCAAGCAGGCCTTTAAGTCGTCGTATCTAAAGCATTCGGGAGAGAATCCCCCAGATTTTGCTCCCGCTTGAGTAACGATGAAAGGCCACAAGGCGCTCACTTCGTCTGAGGGGGAATAAAACCATGGACCACACAGCGGTGGTTCGAGAAAAAATGACGGAACGGTACTTGCTCAACGAGCTCGATTCCCAAGTCCGGGACGAGTTCGAAGAGCACTACTTTGACTGCCCGCAATGCGCACTCGATGTGCGCGCGGGTTCCCAGTTTGTGGAGCAAAGCAAGATTGTCCTGGCGGAAAGTTCCCAGCCGGTTCTCGTCCGCGCCACCCCTGGCCCAGCCCCTGTTTCCGGTGGATGGTTTGCTTGGCTCCGTCCGGGGTTTGCCGCGCCTGCGCTGGCGCTTCTGCTGGCGTTCGTCGGCTATCAGAATTTGGTCACGTATCCGAGGTTGCAATCAGAACTCAAGCAGCCTCAGGTTTTGCCGGCGGTTTCCGTGAATGTGGGAACTTGGGGCGGGGGTGGCACTCCTACCTCAATCCCTGAGGGCAAAGGTCTTCTTCTGTTCGTGAGAATCCCCCCGGACAGCGCTTACGTCCGCTACACGGCGGATTTGTATAGCCCGGGCGGAAGGCTGGAAGGTTCACTCACCCTCACGGCCGCAGCCGGTCAGGACCAGTGGTCGGTGACGGTCCCAAGGATCGACCGGGAAGCTGGAACCTATACGATGGCGGTCCACGGCGTTACCAGCAATGGGGAGACTAAAGACCTCGGGAGCACGTCCTTCCAATTACAAATTCAGCGATGAGTTGTAACCGAGCAGAGGTACACTATGGCCACTATGACGGAAACCCCAGAAGCAGCCACCACCGTAAAACCTTCCCATGACTACCATGCCGAAGCCCATGTGCTCAGCGGGCACCTGCTGCGTCCCATCGATCAGAAAATAGAACGGCAAGCGCCGGTCATACTGAATGACCGGAGGGGCGGTCACCTCACCCGCTACGCACAAGATGTCAGCATCGAGGGACTGATCTCTTTCACAAGGGGCGAGACCAGGGTGTCGGGAGCACGAAGCCTGAAAAATAATGGCTGGGTGACTCTATCGACTTCGATCCTCGAAGGCCTGAACGTTTTCGAAATCATTACGGCCGACCGCCTGGTGTCGCAGGTCTCCACCGAGCATCCTTACGAGAATGGTCATGTGCCGCATGTGACCTTCCTCGGCACACAGTTCACGAACTTCCGCGTCGGCGGTTTCCCGGTCAAGCTGACGCTCAATCTGGGAGTCTGCGGAGACAAGCCGTCGGGCGACAGGTCTTATCTGCAAGACCTCAGATTCCTTAATGTTGTGAAACAACAGACCGAAAGCATTGCCAGCGCCAACGGTCTTCCCAAAGAGATCAAGGATCAGTACGATAAGAAGCTTGTATACATCAACAAGCTCATCAGTATTAGCGACGCTCCCGACCAAGGCAGCCGCGAGCCCATCACATGTTCCCTGGTGCAGAGCATCGGCGAGATTCCGATCCCCGGAGTGCAGACGTTCGGGCACATTCTGGTGATTCCGGAGTTTGGCAGTGTGGCGCTGGGCGAGGTCGAAGTGGGCGAGAGAATGTACGAGCCCTCGGAACGGCCGGGGATCTACTTCGACCTGACGGGCATCAAGATGAAGATGGGGTGCCTGGCAGATGGGACAGCCGCCGCCGCAACCACCACGGCCAATGGCCACCACCATCCTTAGTATTATTACTATTATTCTTGCTGCCAGTTATGGCTGCGGGGCTGCTCTCGTGCGATCGTAGAGAGTCCCCGCAGCTCACCTTCGATCACGCCGAGCAAGCTTTTTTTCACGGCGACCTTCAACAAAGCCAAGACGAAGCAGAGCACGGGTATCAGAAGTACCGGAGTTCGAGTCCGCAATGGGCGTGGAAATTCAGAACTCTCGAAGCAAAAGCGGAATTGGCACGAGGCTTATTCGAAGACGTCTTGAAACTCCTCAAGTCTGGGCCATTACCATCTGACGAGCCGGAGTTAGCGGTCTCGACGTTGACTCTGATCGGCATAGCCAACGTTCAAATCCACAATTTTGCGGATGCTGAACAAGCCCTCAACGAAGCAGAGAGACGATGTGAAGGTAACTCAATGGCCAGTTGCGGCGATTTGCTTCAAGCCAGGGGCCTGCTGGCCAGCGAGAAGTCGGAGTCAGCTTCAGCTGAGCGGTTTTACGAACTCAGCCTTGCGTTCGCCCGTTCCCACGGAGATATCTACCTTGAGTCCACTTCTCTTCTCAATTTGGGCGCAGAGTCTCTCGGACAAGGCCGATTCGACGAGGCAATCGACCGATCAAATGAAGCGTATGCGGTGGCCAGTGAAGTAGATGCCGAGGTCATTAAGCTCGTCACGCAAGGTAATGTGGGGTGGGCGCATTATAGGCTTGGTGACTCCGAAAGGGCTCTCGAATTGTCCACCCAAGCGGAGAAGGCGGCAGCCGCGCACGGAGACGTCTTCGATCAGGAGAACGAGCTCACCAACATTGGCTATATCTACATGGATCAGCGCAAGTTTGATCTTGCGGCGCAGTCCTTTCACCGGGCGCTGGAAATTGCCCAAGACCTCAAAGCGAAGCAGGATGTTTACAACGCTCTGCGTGTGCTGGCGCGGTTGGCTTTGCAGACGGGAGATCCGGACAAGGCGAACGACTATGCCGAGCCGGCCCTGAAAATCGCCCGCGAAAGCGGCAACCATGTGGATGAGCTCTATCCCGTCCTTGTTCAGGGACAAGTTGCGGCACGGCAGGGCAATCAGGCCAACGCGGAGCGGATCTTTGCATCGGTCGAGCGGGATAGAGTCTGTCCTGTTTTTCTCAAGTGGGAGGCCCAGCACTCCCTGGCGCGGCTCTATGAAGATGAGAAACACCTGGACGCCTCTGACCGCGAGTATCGCGCAGCCCTCGCCACATTCGAATCAGCCCGATCTTCCGTGCATCGAGAGGATTTTCACCTTTCGTTCCTCACGAATGCGGCGCGTATTTACGACGACTACATCCATTTTCTTGTGGAGCGAGGAAAGACCGAGGAGGCCCTGCGTTGGGCAGACAACAGCCGCGCTCGAACTCTCTCCGAGGGGTTGGGCCTGCTGTCGAAGGGATCTTCGAACGGCGACCACGCTGGACCCCCGGCTCTGAATCCCCGTGAGACTTCTCGTCAAGCCAAGGGTGTGCTCCTCTTCTACTGGCTGGGAGAAAAGCAGTCTTATCTATGGGCGATTACGCCGCGAAAGACCAGTCTTCTTCAATTGCCTCCGGGCGCCGACATCGATTCGCTGGTGCAACGCTACCGGACAGCCCTCAACGGTCCGCAAGACGTACTCGAATCCAGCGAAGATGGGCGCGCTCTCTACCGCGCGCTCATCGCGCCGGCCAAGGCGCTACTGGCGAACGATGCCAAGGTGTTCATCATCCCCGACGGCAGCCTGAACAATCTGAGTTTCGAGACGCTGATCGTAGCCGACCCAAAGCCACACTACTGGATCGAAGATGCTGACGTCGTCAACGCCAGCTCCCTGCGCGTGCTCGCCGCGTCCTTCGTCACCAGGAA
>Ga0181523_10002605_pt1 | contig 17308 bp, 13 predicted proteins | sample PEATcosm2014_Bin_43_FD_119752 | JGI IMG/M metagenome (GOLD analysis project Ga0181523, IMG submission 119752) | Peatland microbial communities from MTU Mesocosm Facility, Houghton, MI, USA - PEATcosm2014_Bin05_30_metaG | ecosystem: Environmental > Terrestrial > Soil > Wetlands > Peat | place...
CCTGGGGATTTGCGCCATCATTGCCGCCAGTAAAAGAATACAAACTGGTCAGCCCCCCATTGGTCCTGATTTTGAACACGGTGCCATAGTTGTTCGTGCCGCCGCCGTACGTCGTGCCATAGAAATTGCCGTCGCTGCCCTGCACCAGACCGGCCTGGGGATTTGCGCCATCATTGCCGCCAGTAAAAGAATACAAACTGGTCAGCCCCCCATTGGTCCTGATTTTGAACACGGTGCCATAGTTGTTCGTGCCGCCTTGGTAAGTCGTGCCATAGAAATTGCCGTTGCTGCCCTGCACCAGCCCGGCTTGGGGATTTGCGCCATCATTGCCGCCGCTGAAGAAATACAAACTGGCCAGCCCCCCATTGGTGCTGATTTTGAACACGGTGCCATAGCCGGGCGCGCCGACGGGTGTCGCTTGGCGGAAGGGTGCCTCGCTGGCGGCGTAACTGTTGGCGACACCCAATGGATCGCTCCCGTCTCCCTGCCTTGAGCCGTAGAACAAAGCCGAGGTTGTGCCGTTGACGACATTGTTGCTTCCAAAGCTGGTCTGGAACGGAATATCCATCGAGAGGACCACGTAATCGATTTGGTTCGTCAATTGGCGGGCCGCCAGCATATTCAGCAGGGGTATCACCAGGTTGGTTTGAAAATTGTTGCTGTTCCACAACGTATTGGTACCCGACCAGTTGATGTACAACACGTTTTGAGGCGGCACCTGGCGCTTTGCGCAAAAGTAATTGCCCAGCTCAGACGAGTTTGAGCTGCTTTGGTTCATGACGACCACTGTGTTCAGACCGCTGCCCCCGGCCTGCGCCTCGAATGTCAAGCCCCAGCTCAGAAAGAACACACCCAGCAACTTAATCTGAAAGACACCGCCCATGCGCTCCGCAGATTTCAGCAAATCCGACAAGCTTGCTGCCTGTGGCGCAATTCTCATAACAAGATTTTAGCCCAACTTTGAAGAAAGAAAAGGCCGGTCAAATTGACCGGCCTCATATCTGCCCCACGGTAAGGGGCGAAAACTGGCCTCGCCGAACTCAAGATGAATGTCGGCGTCTCGCCATCCCCCAAGCACCCAAGCCCAGCGCAATTAGAGCCAAGGTTGACGGCTCGGGAACAGGTCCGATAGACAAGCTTTTGTCTTTGAACACATCAAACATCGCACCTGGGGCTAAATCGTTCTGAACCCATTGGAATGCCCATGTCACATCGCCCGGCCCCGCCGATGCGTTGTCATTAAGCACATATCCCGGGATGGTGTTGAGATTATTCAGGGTGGAAGAGGCAAGCGCAGTCTCGCCATAATTTGCGAAGGGTGAAACGATTGCCTCCTGAATGGCCGTCGCGCCATTAGACTGCCGTACGGCACTAAAAGTCCCACCACTCCCGAAAAGCTGTACGCTGTTGTTGCCGGTTCCCAGGAGATTGAAATGCGAGTATTCGTAAAAGTTCAAGTTGAGCGCGCTGCTGGATACGTTCTGAATGCTTATCGACTCGAGCATGTCAGCCTGTCCCGAACCGACGCCGCCACCCGAGAGAACGTATTGAATGGTCAGCGACAACTGCGCATTTTGATAAGTGGCGCTCAGCACATCGATCCCGCTACTGCCAGTAGCGGTGCTAACACTCGGCGTGCCGATGGTGTCGATCGATTGCGCAACACCGCCGCCAGTCTGGTACCAAAACCACTGTTGGATCAGTTGGTTCTGCCCGTTCACACTCCAGTTGTACATCCCGGCCTGGCTGCCAAGATTCACCGACGCTTGGGAACCATTGTCGTCCATGTTGATTATTTGAGCCATGCCCTTGCCTGGCAAAAACAAAACGCCCGCCACGGCCAGCGCTGCACACAGTGATACGACCCCCTTGCCGACGGATACAAATTCACGTTTAACATTCATAATGTTCTCTGATTGTTGTTCAGTTCTTGAATTTTACCAAATTCCAGTGCCTTTTTACCGCAATTGCCGTCGCTAGTCAAGCTTTATTTCGCACAAACTTTTCAACGCATAAGCCCTTCAAACGAGGGCAAAATTACGCTCCCCGCCGCCGCCGATGCACCAAGGCCAGTACAAGCATTCCTGACGAAATCAGCACCATGGACGACGGCTCAGGCACAGTCAGTATTTTGCTGATTTGGAAGGAACCTCCCGGTAATAATGTCGCATCCCATTCATAGGCATAAACCACGTTCCCGGGACCGGCAGAGAGAGTGTTGTTCAGCGTCAGCCCAGGCACGGTCGCAATACCCAGCAGCGTTCCATCGTATAAACCCGCCTGCACTTCCGAAGTAACCCCAGCCGACGGAGATTGGGCCGTCTCGACAAGGCGTCCTGTCCCGCCGGTCTGGATAACTTCGTAATACGTGGGGGCACCGTTGTTATAAAACTGAACGCTCTGGCCTCCCGGAACGCCTCCCAACCAGAAATCCGAGTATTGGAAGAAATGGTAGGTCTGACTCAGAGACGAAGGGTTCGCAACCGTGATGGCTTCGCTCAAAGTCGCGGTGCCGTTGCCGGGTGCCCCAAACGTATAAGTGGTTTTCACGCTGATGGTCGAATTCGCATACGTGGCCATCAGGAGGGTGCTGGGGAGAAAAGTGATGCTTGACGGGCCGGCTATGGTATCGATCGAGTATTGCGGGCCGGAGCTTCCCTCCCGGTAATAGAACCATTGCTGGTTTAACTGATTCACACCATTGAGCAGCCAGTCTGAAACACCGGCACTGCCCGGTGTAAGGTTGACTTGCACGGAGGAACCGTTCTGAGAAAGTGTGTAGATTTGCGCTTCGCTCTGGACGACAAAGCCGGTGACTAAGACTGCAACCAGTGCGCCTCGTATCAACTTCGTTCTGCTTACGAACGACTCTTTTAAAATCTTCATAGCGTTGCTTGGGTTCTGAACTTTAATACGACACCTTTATGAACCTTTTTGACAAACATGTCAAGAAATATTTTTGGAAAAAAAGAGGATCACTGGTTTTTTGACCGGATTGCTGTTTTGGCCCGTTTTTACAGGCTTTTTACGTTTTTTTAAGGTTGCCAGCCAATGCCCGGCGTACCGCTCCAAGGCGGGATCGGAATAAAAAAACAGTGCGCGTTGACTTTTTTTCAATTGTTTGCGACCGCGAGCTGTCATACGACATTCGCGGCCATTATTTCCCGATGCAAAACTGACTGAAAATCGAATCGAGCAAATCTTCCGTCGCCGTTTTCCCGACGATTTCGCCGACGGCGTTGACCGCAATGCGTAAATCCATCGACACGAGTTCGAGCGTCGCGCCCGCGCGCAGCGCGTCAATCGTTCGCCGGGCCGCCGCGCGGGCGCGGTTCAGCGCGTCCTGATGCCGTGAGTTGATCATCACCTGCAACATCTCGGCCTTGATCTCGCCCGACCACACCAGTTCCTTGATGGCGTCCTTCAACGTTTCAATCCCCTGCCCGCTCAGGCAGGAAACATCAACAACGGGAGATGTGACACGAAATTCCAGTCTCACGGGCAAATCAATTTTGTTCCGGACGAGAATGCGTTTTTTGGCGGCGAACTCGGCGAAATATTTTTCATCCTCGTGTGTCAGCGGTTCGCTCACGTCAAGCACATGGAGAATGAATTCGGCCTTGGCCAGCGATTCGTGACTGCGACGGATGCCTTCCTGCTCGATCTCGTCGCGCGCCTCACGCAATCCGGCGGTGTCAATGAACACCACCGGCAGCCCGCGGATGTTGGCCGTCTCCTCAATCGTGTCGCGCGTCGTGCCCGGAATCGGCGAGACAATGGCGCGGTCACGTCCGAGCAATTGGTTGAGCAGGCTCGATTTCCCGACATTGGGCCGGCCCACAATCGCCGCGCGAATGCCGCGGCGCAAAATCTGTCCCTCGTTCGCCGTGGCCAACAACTCGTCCATGAATTTCACGCCGTTTTCCAGACGCTTGAGCAATTGCGCCTTCGTGTCCGGCGCAATGTCCTCGTCGGGAAAATCAATGTGCGCCTCGACGTGTGCGAGCGTGTGCATCAAGTCATCGCGGAGCCGGTTGATGCGCTGCGAAAGTTTCCCGGTAAGCTGTTCGTTGGCGGCGGCCAGCGCAAGTTCCGTGCGCGAATGAATCAAGTCCGCGACGGCTTCCGCCTGCGCGAGATCAAGGCGGCCGTTGAGAAACGCGCGGCGCGTGAATTCGCCGGGCTCGGCCAGGCGCGCGCCGTTTTCCAGCAGCGTGTCGAGGACGAGCTTGGCGGGCAGGATGCCGCCGTGACAGGTGATTTCCACCGTGTCCTCGCGCGTGAACGTGCGCGGCGCGCGCAGGACGGCCAGCAGCACTTCGTCCACGGTTTTGTCGTCCCGAACGATTTTGCCGTATTGAATCGTGTGCGACTTTGCTACGGAAGGCTTCGGCGAATTTTTTCCAACGGGCAGAAAACTTTTATCGGCGACAACAAGCGCCTGCGGGCCGGAAACGCGGACGACGGCCAGTCCGCCCTCGCCGAGCGGCGTGGCAATGGCGGCAATGGTGTCGTCAATCATGGGGAAAAGTTACAGGTTGAAGGCTGAAGGTTGCAAGCGGACGTATTGCTGTTGCAGTTCAGTCCCGTCGAGCGGGCCTGCTCGCGCCACGCTGAAGCGTGAACTCCAACTAAACGTGCCGGCAATTTCCAATCTGGTTCTCTGCATCACGCCCCTGCAGGAACAGCCGCGCCTTCTCGTAACTTTTCTTTTGCAGGTAATGCAGCAACGCCGGGTCGGTGCCGCGCGGCAGTTGTTTCGCCAGTTCATCAATGCGCGCGAACAGCGCCTGCAGATCCGGCTTGGGATTTGCCGTGCGCATGGAATTGCCCGCTTTTCCCAGTTCCACCAGCGCCTTCAGCAGGTTTTGTTCGACGGCTGTAATCATGCGGAATCTTACTTCAAAAATGTAACCGCGCCAGCAGGTCCAAAATTCTCGCTCCCAAATAAGAATGGGCGAAATCAACCTTGCCCCGCAAACATAACGCGGTAAGCATACAGACCAAGCCCGTCGTCGAAAACAAAATCATCGAACTGACCACATATAATTCAAAGGCATGGCTCGGGTCCGGTTTCATGACGCGCGGCAATCCTTGATAAAAAATCCAGATGGAAAGCACAATGCCAATGGCCCACGGCGCCAAGGGATTCATCATGGGAAACACGTCCAGCAGCCGGAGCAGAAAAACGGGACTTAAGGCGTAGGCCACCACCGTGAATGCCTGCGAGTAGGTGTGGCGGTCGTGGAATGTCTCGCCCAATATTTTGATGAGGTGGGCACATACAAAAACCACCGCCAGCGTCAGCAGCAATTGCGTGACTTCAAAAAGAACCGCTTCGCCGGCCGTGAATCTTTTGATTACGCCAACGCCCGGTTGCCATTTACCCCAAAGCACCAGTCCGCCGCCTTCCACCGCCGACACCACCAGCAACAGCGGCAGCAAATAGCTCGCGAAAATGAATCCCAAGCCGCGCCGGGCTTGCGCCATGCGGTCCCACACCGTCGGATCAAAAAACAGGAACAATGCCTTTATCATGCCCCCGGAATTGATAACGCCGTCGCAACCTGTTCACAACAAAATCCGGTAGCGAGTTGTAGTGTCGGCGCTGTCCACCCTCCGCAGTACTGCTGCTACGGAGGACGGGTGCGCCGATCTATTCGAGCCACAGGCTCGACGCTACAGCAAATCCGCAATTTGCCGAAATGGCGCCGATTGCATTCGGTCTGTGCCGGCGTAACTTATCCGCGTGAAAACAATTGTTCCAGCCGTGTTCGTCACGCTTGTGCCAAGCCACCGGCCGGGGATTCTCCCTCTCCAGTCCATCGGATGGAGGGGAGACGACCGGGAGGTGAGGTTCGGCGCAGTCAACTTCGACCATTTATGTCACATTGAACGCAGTTGCGTGTGAAACCAATTATTCCAGTCGTGTTTGCCGCGCTTTTGCTGGCCGGTTGCGTCACCCCAAAAATTGACTGGAAGGCGCGCGTGGGCAATTACACCTACGACCAAGCCGTGACGGAATACGGCCCGCCGGACACATACGCGAAGTTGTCCGACGGCTCGGTCGTCGCCGAATGGCTTCTGCAACGGGGCCAGGTCGTCGCGGCGCCGGAACCTTACTTTTTGCCACCCGGCTGCTATTTCGGCCCGCTGACGCCGATGTATTCCGCGACTTACGTGCCCGCGCGTTTTCTGCGCCTGGTCTTCGACGCCAACGGCAGACTGAAAACGTGGAAGGAATTTGTCCGATAAATCCGCTTCCGTCGCTGCGCCGCCCGTGCTTAACTCGGCGTCATGAACGTTGACCTCGGCATCTGGAGCAAGCTGACCAAAATGGTCGCCTGGCTGCTGCTCCTGGCCGGACTGTTGCTCGTCGGCGTGTGGTATCTGCCGCTCATCCAGCAGAACGAGCGGATGCAGCGGGAAAACCTGCGGCTGGAACGGGAGCTGGAAAAGGAAAAGGAAAAATCAAAGCAACTTCAGGCGGATATTGACGCGCTCCGCAACGATCCGAAAACCGTCGAGCGCCTCACCCGCGAAAAACTCGGCTACGCCCGGCCCGGCGAAACCGTGGTGCGATTTGAACAACCGGTGACGAACAGCCTGCCCAGATAATCACGGCGGAACGCCAGCCCGTTATTTTCGATTTACGATATACGATTTACGTTATTGACGGGTTATGGTGTATTGAGGAGTTGAAAAGCTGTGGAAGATGTTTTCACAGTTTACCGTGATGGTCAGACGGTTAAATTTGGTTTCCGCAATGAGGTTCACTGCCAGCGGTGTTCGCGTACCATCCAGATCGCCGTCTGCCTTCTTACGCCCGCAATGGCTAGCGCCGCCGACGTGTCCAGCTTCAAAACGAGGCTTTTAACTAACAAAAGGAAATGTTAGCGTGCTGTGCATGACAAATTCGTTTGTCCGAAACGCTGCGGTTTTAGCGGCACTGATGATTTGTCTGTACGGCTGCGGCAAAAAATCAGAGAACGCCATTTCAGAAAAATCCACCACGAGTTACCCCTTACCCGACCCGCCGGTGGTGGTGAGTTGCGAGCCGGGCGTTCCGGGCGGACGGCTCATTGTGGACGAGGTTGGCGATCCCAAGACATTCAATATGATCACCGCCGATGAAGCGTCGTCCATTGACATTGGCCGTTTTTTGTTTTGGGGATTGCTGAACTTCGACGTGCCCTCACAAGAAGTCCTGCCGGGGCTGGCGCAGTCGTGGACGAATTCACCTGACGGCAAGACGTGGACGTTCAGGTTGCGAAAAAATCTGCGCTGGAGCGACGGCGAACCATTGACGGCGGAGGACGTGGTCTTCACGTGGAATGATGTCATTTACAATCCAAAAATTGACAACACAACCCGTGACCCTTTCATCGTGGACGGGAAGAAATTCACGGTGACCAAACTGGACGATTTGACCATCCAAGTCGTGACGCCGGAAGTGTTCGCGCCGTTTTTGATGGAGTTCGGCACCGTGTCCATCATGCCGAAGCATGTTTTGGCCAGGTCGGTCGCGGAAGGAACATTTACTTCATCCTATGGCGTAAACGCCAATCCACAGGACATCGTCGGGAGCGGGCCATTTCGTCTCAAAGAATACAAGCCCGGTCAATCCACTGTACTCGAACGCAATCCGTATTTTTTGGAAGTGGACAAGAAAGGTCAGCGCCTGCCGTATTTCGACAACATCATTTTCACGGTTGTGCCGGACTTCAATGCGGTGTCGCTGCGTTTTTTGAGCGGTGAGAGCGACGTGGATGAGTGTGTCGAAGCATTTGAATACGACAAGTTTAAGACTGCATTAGTGAAAGGAAAATTTGATTTGCTCGAACCGGGTACCGGGCTGGAAGTAAACTATTTCTGGTTCAATGAAAATACGAACGTCAACCCGGCCACCGGCAAACCTTACGTTGACCCCAAAAAATTGAAATGGTTTCGCAACCAGAACTTCCGGCAGGCCTGCTCGTATGCGATTGACCGGGAGAGCATCATCAAGTCTATTTATTCCGGCCGTGCGCTTCCCGGCTACGGCTATGTAACGCCCGGCAACAAAAAATGGTTCAATCCCAACACCAAACAATATCCGCATGATCCGGCCAGGGCGCTGGCCTTGTTGAAAGCATTCGGGATTGAAAAGCGGAACGGCGACGAGTTTTTAACGGACGCCGATGGAAACAGGGTTGAATTCGTCTTGAACACCGACACCGGCAGAAGTGCACGTGTGAAAACCGCCGTCCTCATGGCGTCGGATTTGGAAAAAATCGGTTTCCACGTGATTCTCCAACCGATTGAATACAACACGCTCATATCGAAAATTGATGAGACGCGCGATTATGATTGTGCTCTTTTGCGGCTTTGGTTCTATTTCCCCGACCCGGCCCAAAGCATGGGCGCCCTCAAATCCAGCGGTTTTGACACCTCATGGTTTCCGCGACAGAAAACGCCTTCGACCGAGTGGGAGGCAAGGCTGGATTATTTGATGGACGCGCAAATGAAAACTTTGGATTACACGGAGCGAAAAAAATATTACGATGAGGTTCAGGAAATTCTGGCCGAGCAACAGCCGATGATTTACACGGTCACGCCCATGTGCTACGTCGCGATTCGCTCGGACATCGGTAACGTGCGCGCCACGCCGTTGGCCTTTTACCCCGCGACTTGGAACGGCGAGGAGCTTTACTTCAAGCGGTGAGGCGTTCCGTTATTGCAACGGGAACCGGAATGTGGACGATCACGTTCAACCGTGCCTTCTGAACAGGCCAATCAGTGGAGCGAACTGCTCAAGTGGAATGAGAACCATCAATCATATAAAATGCGCCATGACCCATTGACGGTAATCGGGAACGTCGCGCGTAAATCGTAAATCGCCGATCGTAAATCCGCTCAGACCGTCATGATTTCCTTTTCCTTGTGGGCGAGGTGTTCGTCGATCTTGGCGATGTATTGGTCGGTCAATTTCTGCAAATCTTTTTCGGCCTGTTTCTCCTCGTCCTCGGTGATGCCGCTGTCGTGGACGTGTTTTTTCAACTGTTCCATCGCGTCGCGCCGGACGTGCCGGATGGCCACGCGCCCGTCCTCGGCCATTTTTTTGGAGATTTTCACGAACTCCTGCCGCCGTTCCTGGCTCAATTCCGGGAACACGAGCCGGATGATTTTGCCTTGAATCGCCGGCATGAGACCGAGGTTCGCCTTTTGGATCGCCTTCTCAATCGGATGCAGCGAGTTGAAGTCCCACGGTTGGATGACCAGCATTCGCGGTTCCGGTGTCGTGATGCCCGCCAGTTCGCGGATGCGCATTTGCGCGCCATAAACCTCCACCGTGACGTTCTCGACCAAGGCCGCCGAGGCCTTGCCCGTGCGCACGCCGGCGAACTCGTTGACGACCACCTGCTCGGTCTTGATCATTTTGTCCTCTGCCTCCAGCAAAACATCGTCGAGTGTCATAGTGTGCGCAGACTAACAATGAATTCGCGCCGGGTCTAATGAAAATTCGATGATGTAGTGTCGGCGCTGTGCGCCGAATTAATCGGGCCGCAGGCTCGACGCTACAACTCCGCATCGCTATACTGCAACCGTGGCGGACATCGTTTTAACCACGCTCAACGCGAAATATATCCACGCCGCGTTCGGCCTGCGCTATCTGCTGGCCAATCTCGGCGAACTGCAATCGCGCGCCTGCCTCGCCGAGTTCGACATCAACCAGCACCCGCTCGACATTGCGGAAGTTCTCCTGGCGCGAAATCCAAAAATCATCGGGTTTGGCATTTACATCTGGAACGTCGAGCAAACCACCGAGGTCATCGCCGCCATCAAACGCGTCCGGCCCAACATCAAGATCATCCTCGGCGGACCGGAAGTCAGCTACGAAACCGAAGAACAACCGATTGTTCAACTGGCCGACCATGTCGTCACGGGCGAGGCGGATTTGAAAATTGCGGAGGTGTGCCGGGTGTTGCTGGGTCGGTCCAAGTCAACTGACAGCAAAGAGCAAATTGAACTTCAACGCCCCCTCGCCTCGTTCCTCTCCCCCGTTGGCAACGGGGGAGAGGATGTCCGAAGGACAGGTGAGGAGGTGCGATTCCCCAAAATCATCCCCGCCGATCTGCCGGACTTTTCGCAAATCGTTCTGCCCTATGATCTCTACACCGACGACGACATCGCGCATCGCATCATCTACGTCGAGGCGTCGCGCGGTTGTCCGTTCACGTGCGAGTTTTGCCTGTCGTCCCTCGACATTCCGGTGCGGCAGGTCCCGCTGGCGGCCATGCTCGAACAATTGCAGCGCCTGCTCGACCGGGGGGTGAAACAGTTCAAATTCGTTGACCGCACGTTCAATCTCAATGTCGGCATCAGCAAAACCATCCTCGAATTTTTCCTCGCGCGCTATCAACCCGGCCATTTCTTTCATTTTGAATTGATTCCCGATCGGCTGCCCGAATCTTTACGCGAAATCATCACCCGATTTCCGCCCGGCGTGCTGCAATTCGAGGTCGGCGTCCAGACGTTTAACGAGGAAGTCAGCGGCTTGATCAAGCGCCGGCAGAATTACGAAAAGCTCGCCGACAATTTTCATTTCCTGCGTAGTGAAACCGGCGTCCACATCCATGCTGACTTGATTGTCGGGTTGCCCAGCGAAACGCTGGAAAGTTTCGCTGCTGGCTTCGACCGGCTGGTCGCGCTCGGTCCGCAGGAAATTCAGGTCGGCATTTTGAAACGGCTGCGCGGCACACCGATTATCCGGCACGACGCTGACTGGCAGATGGTCTATAATCCGCACCCGCCTTACGAAATTTTGCAGAACAAGCTGATTGATTTCGCGACCATGCAAAAGCTGCGCCGGTTCGCGCGCTACTGGGATTTGGTCGGCAACAGCGGCAACTTCATCGAGACCACGCCGCTGATCTGGTCCGGGTTTGGAGTCCCGCCTTCAGGCGGAAAGGAAACACTTGAACCGGCTGAAGCCGGAACTCCGAACAATTCCCCCTTCCACGGTTTTCTCCGCTTCAGCGAATGGCTGCACGCGCGCACGGGCCGCACCGACGGCATCGCGCTCGTGCGGCTGATGGAGCTGCTCTTTGAATTTCTCACCGGCGAACTCCAACTCGACGCGAAGCCGGTGGCCGAAACGTTGTGGCGCGATTACCGGCACAGTGGGCGACATGACAAACCCGGTTTCCTGAAGGCTTTTATTCCCAAGCAGGAAACGGTAATCCCGTTGCGCAGAACCAAAGCCACCCTGCCCAAACGTCAGGCCCGGCACTTGGTTTGAATCCGGGATTTTCTGTGAATAAGTTGTCAATAAATTCATTCCTTTTTTTCTTTCTTTTCCAGCAGTATTTGATAGAAGTATGGTGAGAAGTGGTTATGGCCCCGAAAAACAGAAATCAGGTTGAAAATATTGTCGGCATCATATTGCTGGCGCTGGTTGTTTGTTCGGGCGTTTTTCTGGCGATCGTTTTGTTTCTCTCGCCATCAATGCACTGACCCTGGTTTCGGCTGAAAAGTTCCGGCTCCCTCCAAACCAAAAACCGCCCTGCCCAAACTTCAGGCCCGGCATTTGGTTGGAAATCATCCTGTGTTCATACCGCAATCCGCGGTTTATTTCGCCAACTGTTGCTGCGCCTCTTCGTTCGTCAAGTGGTGATACGCTTTCCCTCGCCCCAGGACGGGGGTGAATTATCGCCAATCTGACAACGAATCGTGCGTTGATCAAATTATCACGTCACGCGCATAGCTGTTCCTTTTCCCAGGGGAGAACTGCCCTGTTGGCTTTTGCACAACGGCAAATTCGCGTATCCCGCGCCCACATTCCTCCGAATCGCAACCGCCGAAAGCACATCCCGACTGTCATATAAACGCTGGGTGATTAAATTCAAGCCAGGCACCATGAAAAGGGGCTTCATCCCTATCAAGTAGCGGGTAAAATGGGGATTGAAACAGCGCTGGTTTTGGCTTGGGAAAGCGGCACCCGCACACCCGATGCGAAACAATGGCAGACGTTGAGCGACTTGTTGTCGTTCGATTCCGGAGTTGATTTCCCAAAACCTCACAGGGGTCGTTTGTTGGGTTTTACACAGTCAAAAGGTTAGTGTACCCGACAGGTTTTTGTCATTTATTCCCACACGAACCGGCATTTGCATGCGCACCCTGAATTTTTCCGGGCAGTCTTCGCAACTTTTCTTCAACATGCAAGCAGAGTTCGAAAATGCACCTGATCGGCTATTGGCTTGCGAGCTTAAAAGACCTGCAGTTCTGTCATCCGCAAGAGGTCGTCGGAGACCTGGCTCCTGAGGTTCGGAGTCAGCGGGCAGATTATTTGGATGCCGGTGATTGCTGGACCTGTTTTTGGGCTCCGAGGTAAGTGGGTAACCGCTCGCGCCTACCCGATCCATTCACGCCCACGAGAGAGAACCACATTTGCATGAAAGTGGTCTTATCGGTTCTTTGGGAAGCAATCCAGAAGTTATTTTTGCAACCGATAGAATTGGGCACTGAATGAGTGGGGCAAGGTCACCTGGTATTGTTCGCCAACAACCTCCATTGTGTTGGTGACGGCGCTCCAACCGCTCCCAGCCGGGAGGACCGCCGTTGAAAACAATTGATAGCCAGTCGTGGCGTTTGTCGGCCAGGAAATGACGACACTGCCTCCTGAGCTTGCAATGTTCAATTGAATCGGCGTTGGCCGGATGCTGTTGGTCAAATTGATAACCACACTTTGTCCGGCGCCGAGCGTAACATCCCATTGGAAGGCGAACGTTTGGTCGCCCGGATCTGGTGGGATGAAGCTGTCCGAAAGGGTCACCGGGTTGGTGCTGTCGAGGTCGTCGAGTGTGATCGCATAAAAACTGGCCTCCCAATAGCTGGGCGCGGGAGTCTGAACGTTCTCCGTAACAGTCATCCCCTTGCCTTGCTGCACCATCGTTCCGGTGGCCGGCAGCGAAACTGAATCGGACAAAAAGTTGTCCGCCAGATCAAAATCCGAATACGCGAACAGGTGCAAAGTCATCGGAGCGTTCGAAGTGTTCTGGATGGTAAGATTCTCGGCCAGGTCCGACGCCAGACTACCCGGAGAACCGCCCTGCAAAGTGAATCCGAGTTGCACGCTCATCCCCTGAGCGAAGTAGTTGAGCACGGCATTGCTGGAAGAGTAAGCCAGGCCCCAAGGTGTGCCAAAATGGTCCACCGAAATTTGCGGGGCATTCGAGCCTGCGCGCAACCAAAACCAGTGCTGGAAGACCTGGTTGACGCCATCCACCGTCCAGGAAAACATGCCTTGCTCAGTGGTGGGATCAATCTGCACGATCGAATTGCGGTCCTGGAGCGTAATTGAGGAAAGGATCAAATCCACCATCACAGGATTATTGGTCACGGACGTCAACCCCGGAGAGGTAAAATAGACGATCACCGATTCCGCCACGCCAGGGTTGGCCAGGTTGTAACTCAAGCTGGTGAAATATCCGAAGGCTTCGCTGTCGTAAGCCGTGGTGTTGGTGCCTCCCGCCAGTGCGCCACCCCCGGTTGAACTCAACAACCTCGCCGTGATGGGGGTCAGACTCGGCACTAGGTTGCCGAATTGATCTTGGACCTGCACCACGACCGCGGGGACAATTGCCACGCCGGCCTGCGTCGGTGATGTTATGGGATTGACCAAGACCAACTTCGCCGCCGCCGCCGCCGTGATCGTGAACGAACTGGTTGCCGGGGCCAGTCCTGCGGCTGAACCGGAGGCTTGAAGCGTTTTCGAGCCAGCTTGGTCCACGCTCAGATCGTTGAAGCTGGCTGTTCCCCCGGCATCGGTCAGTTGCGTTAGAGTTCCGCTCAAAGTGCCGCTCCCGCTGCTCAAGTTCACCAAGACCGCCACCCCATTGGTGGCAATCGTATTGCCGTTCGCGTCCTGGACCTGGACCACGACCGGCGCGAGGATGGCCCCGGCATTGGTTCCCGAGGGTGGCGCCGTGAATGCCAGCTTGCTGATGCTGATGACGCTGAACGTGAACGCGGAGGCGGTGTAATTGGTTTGCCAGATCCCGATTGGGGGGAAAACCACGTTGGTGAAAAGCCCCGTACTCGACCCGTATGTCACCAGCGCAAATGAATTGTTGAGCGCGGGCACGAATCCGCCAAGCAAGCTCGCGCTGACCGTGCCGTCCAGCGCGGCTGGTCCGGAGACGGCGATCTGGCCAAAGCTGGCCGTGCTGCTTATCCCGAAACTGAGGATGCTGTCGCTCGTGTTCATCATACCGCCGCTCAGGGCGAGGGTGCCCTGCGGCAGCGCCACCGTTCCCGAGTTGAGCAGCAGCGCGGAGACCGTGGTCGTGCCTGTGCCGGCCGACTTGCTGATCGTGCCCGCATTGTGGAATTGCTCAGTCCCGATAACGCCGACCAGTCCCTGGTCGCACTGGATGTCCCACAACCCTCCCGCCTGGTTCCAAATTGCCCCGAGATAGGGGGCGCTGCTGTTGCCGTACACGAGCACGGACCCATTCTGCCAATTCACCGTCCCTTGATTGGTCAATGCCGCATAGAGGTTGACGTTGTTGGGGCCAAGGGTCAGCACCCCATTGCTGCTGACGGTCAAAGGTCCGTTCACTTCGCCTCCGGACCAGTTCATTAAACCTCCGGCGGCCACCTGCAGGCTGCCCGAGGACAAACCGTTCCCACAGTTGAACGTCCCGCTCACAATGTAGTTGCCGCTCAGGGTGCTGCCAGGCAAGGTGAGGTTGGTGATCGCGCCGCCCTGGAAGTTGGTTCCCAGACTGACCGTGCCTGCCACCATCTGCAAATTGGCAATCACGTCCGTGAGCAGCAGCAGGCTGCCACCCGTCAACTGGATCGCGCCCGGCCCACTTAACACCGGGGTGAGGCCAGAGGTGAAGTTGCCGCCATTGAAGTAAATGGAGGTCCCGGCTGCTGCGCTGAAAGCGCCATCCACCGTCCCACCTCCGCTTAGATTAAGGTTTCCTTCGAGCACGGCCACCGAGCCTGAGTTAAGCAGGGGAAAACCGAGGGTCGTTGTCCCCGTTGCAGCGGACTTTCGCATGGTCCCCGCATTATAAAATAGTTCATCCCCACTACCGCTGAGCATCGCCTGATCGCATTGGATGTCCCACAACCCACCCGCCTGGTTCCAAATCGCGCCGAAGTAGGAACTGCCGTTGTTATAGAGAATAACCCCGCCGCTCTGCCAGTTCACGGTGCCCTGGTTGGTCAATGCAATAAAAAGGCTGACGCCGGCGCCGATGTTCAACACGCCATTATTGGCAATGGTCAGCGGACTTCCAGTGAGGGTTCCGCTCAACAAGTTGAACTGGCCGGAAATGACCACCGGAGCTGTAAGGGTTATCGTCGCGTTGCTGACGAGGACGATGTCGTTTGTCGCGGGGACACCGACAGGGACCCAGTTGGTTGGGCTAAACCAATCCCCGCTGCTGGGACCGACCCACGTTTTGAAGTTTTGGGCGAACGTGGAGAAAAGGCAGGCGAAAAACAACCATGCAGCCACGCAGAGCCGGAAAATCCAGGAACCCGTGCACATCCTCACCCTCCGGCGCGCGATTTCAGCCGATTCCAATGGGATGGCGTCCTCCGTCGGTCCGAATCTGTGTTCATCCGTGTTCATCCGTGGTAAAACTTTAAGGCAAAATTCCGACGCGATAAAATCGCTGCGCATCCGGGCCGGTTACGTCGTTCGTGGTTGCGGTGAAATCGGTCGCGGTCACACCGCCGCCCAGATTGTTCCAGACCGTCTGGCTCAAATTGGTCTTGAATTGCACTTGATAGGACCGCCCGGGGAAGGCGCTCCAGGTCAAGTTGACAGCGTTATTGCTTGGAACCACCGACTGGAACACCGGCGGCGGCATCTGCTCGCCGAAGCTGGCGGTCACGGTCTTATGGCCGTTCATCACCAGCGAGATCTGGGTTTTTATGCCGGAGGCTGCCCCGCTCCAGCCGAGAAAGCTCGACCATTGATCCGGCATGGCGATCAACGTGACCACTTGCCCCAACGTATAATAGGGCAGCGGAGGCGACGCAAATCCCACGCCACTGCCAGTGCTTACGATGTGCAGACGGGGGTGGTATGAAGTTGGATCCGTCGGATCCGTGCCCTCCAGAAATTCATCGAGGTTACAAACGCCGTCGCCATCGAAGTCACCGGTCGCCGAATTCGTCAGGTTGCCGAAATAGGCCAGTTGCCACGAGTCCGGCATGCCACAGCCGCGCGAATCGATCATTAAAGCCGCCAACGCGCTGGTGACGCTCCCGGACCCGTTGACAAGCACGACCGAGTACTGGCCTTCGTTGTTGGTGCTGACATTCGTGAGCAACAGAGTGTCATTGGTGGCTCCGGCGATAATGGTATTATTGAACCGCCATTGGTAGGTAAGCCCACTCGAATCAGCCACCACCACAAAGAACGAGGCCAGTTCGCCCGGCACGACCACCTGGGCTTGAGGCTGACCAACGATCTCCGGGAGACCGAGGCTCTCGTTTGTTTGGAGAATGAGGTTGGCGCTGAGATCGTAGCCAAAAAGGGTGCCTTGGGCGTACGCGGGACATACATCCAGAAGCATGATTCCACATAACGCAATGAGGCTTGAAAACGATGGAGGCCGCTTAAGGGCTCGCGAAGTCCACTGAATTAAGGCAGACCCCAGAACCCGTGGACTACAGGAACGCGTGCTCGGGCCTTGTAGGCTGCTTGCCCTCACCCGTGCGGTTACGGTTCCAGTCGGCGCTTGAATGGACACTGCAAATTCACCAAAGGCCGTTCCACGGGCGTGTACCCCTGGAGGCTCTGGTGAGCTACGAGGCAGTTCTAGGCCGAAGAGAAACTCCTCTTGGACGTTTGCGCCGCTTGTCGTAAGGGGTAGTGAAGCAAACATATTCTGAGTCCGAGTCTATGGAGGGCCGTGGCTAGCCGGAAACGTGGTCAAGTCAATCGTCTTAGGATTCGCGATGTTCACGAGTTCATCCAAAGTTATTGGGCCGCCGGTCAGGTCGCTAACGATCTCAACTGCCTTTAACGTAATACCGATCGGAGGTTGGGTGATAATCAAGGCCGTCACAGCGCAGCTCCAAGCGGCGTTAGAGACGCTTTTTTCCGACGGATTGAGGTACGCGACAGCTATATCAGCAGCTGATTCAGCTACATCAAGAGGCCCACCGAAATACTCTAGCAGTTTGCTGAAAAACTCCCAGAAAGTTTGAATGATGGCGAGGCGGAAAGGTCAGAGAACCATGCGTGGCAAACCTCAAGCCCAACCGGAATTTCTGACAACAATCAACCTGAATCAGC